>Ga0325404_1000100_pt1 | contig 79255 bp, 47 predicted proteins | sample PopdelMetagenome_18_FD_205664 | JGI IMG/M metagenome (GOLD analysis project Ga0325404, IMG submission 205664) | Populus deltoides microbial communities from Bellville, Georgia, United States - Xylem-Control-R1 | ecosystem: Host-associated > Plants > Phyllosphere > Stem > Wood/Secondary xylem...
CCCCCCTTCTCTTCTCTCATTCTTTTTATATCTTAGGAAACCCTAGGTCTCTATTTTACAAAATAGTCCTCCATTAAGTAGACTGTTTACATTTAAGTACTTCAATAACTATTTTCCTAAAAAAGGAAAAATAGCCTTGCATGAAATCTTCAAGCTTTGACTTAGAGGAGCTAAATTGCTGAAATAAAAACTTGGATATCGGTTTAGATACTTCGGAACGTAATTTGGACTCGTTTCTTCACGAAACCTGTTTGCTAGCAGAATTCAGATGTCATCTTTGAAAAATCATATCTCCCTCATATGACATCGGTTTTGGCTGAAATTTGGAGCGTTTATAGAAATTTGAGTCATGAATCCAAAAAAAGTGTGTTTGCATCAATTGGACTTCTGTAGCTCCAGATATTCAAGTTGGAATAGCCGAAGGTCAACATTGGCAGATTGCGAGATTTGACTTTGAAGGCTGCGATTTCCATGCTCTTCCTTATTTTATTTTCTTGCCTTTGATGTACAGAAAGGTATGGATGTTTGCTTTTTAATGCCACTGGAATCACTTCATTTCAACCTCCAGAGCTCACGCTCTGCACAAAACATCGACTGAAGGTCAAATCTGCCAATTATCTCTAATTTACTCCTTTTTGCATCTTTCATCCAAAAGTGCCTTCAAAACATAAAACAAAGAATATCAAGGCATTTTATATATAAAACATAGGCAAAACACTAGTTAAATGTGGGTGAAACTATTGAATAATATGGTTGCATCAACCATCATGACCAACTTGTGACAGCCCCCTACAACAACAACAACTTTTCCTTACACCAGCCACTCTTCGCAAGACTGCACCCGCTGTGAACAACGCACAAATCAACAACCTACATTCCTGCTCCCCAACAATAAGCTTCCTCTTTGCGGACTAGCACTACGCGTCTTCTCCAGCTCCAGCAGGAGTCAGCAAACATCCAACAAAGAACACTGTGCACCTTTTCCAGCTCCAATAGCAGTACAACAACAACTGTGACCAACTCGAATTGGCTCCTAAGATTTATAATTGCCTAAAAAGGTCCAATAAACATACATTGTGGGACCTTTTGAAGAACAGTAAAGAAGACCTTCTGAAAATTGAATCTCTCTTTTACACAAACCTCTAGGATCACTAGTAGGGATGCCCTTACGTTAGGTCTCCATCTTCAGCAACAACTACACCAAAACCAGAGCTCTCCAGAGGAGAACCACAATAGAGGAGAAAGGAGGAAAACAAACGAAAAGTGAGAGAACCAGTGGACAAACAAAGGAAACCAGAGAACAAAACAGGAGAAACAACACGGGCACGAAGCAGAAGACTAGGGAACGAACAAGGACTAACCACACAGGAAATGAATGAAACAAAGAGAAAACTAGGGACATGTACAGGATGAACTGAGAGGAGGGAATACCAGAGGAAAGCAAGAAAACACATAGGAGGAGAGAACAACTGGTTGCCACACCTTCATCATCGGCTTCATGCCTTCATCCAGACCAAGTAAGCTTCTTGCCCCATCCATTTATAATTGCATGGGTCCTATGCGAAGGTAATTTTAATTACCTTCACACTGTGCACGGCCTGGGCCGAGTCACTGGTGTGGATCGGTGACCAGGCTAGGCCAGCTGGGTCCAGCCTAATTTTAAAAAAATGAAAGGTAAAAAAAAATAGTTTCCCTTTCTTTTAATTCAAATTTTGCAGATTGATTTATTGATGTTAGAGTCAGGAATACCGTAGGTTTTGGGTTTGCAATATTTACCAATGCTAGAGTTGGAAATATTCTTAGACGAATATTCACTGACGCTAGAGTCAGGAATATTATAGGAAGACTGTAAGAGCGGAACAAAAACAAACCTTTAGTAATTTAAAACAAAACTAGCAATGCAGCTTGCCTTAGACAGGATGTTTAAGGGATGATAATATCTTTCCTTTTACGTAACCAGTTTCGTACCATATAATCTTTGTTGACCAGTTAAGGTTCCTAGTAACCATAATACTAGGTGATGACTCCTTGAACTAGACCTTTTTCCCCAGAGAATAAGATGCCAGATATCTATTCTTTTTCCATCCATTAGAATTATTTTTAAGGTTGCCACGATGTCCGGGTGTGACATGGACTGTGGTACTTTGGGCCAGCTTGCCCGTACGTTTAAAATAACCATAAACTTGGATATTTTATTCTTGACTTTAACATTATAGTACTAGGAAGTTATACATTAATAAACTTCATTTCTGACTACCATGATCAAACAAGATTCTTCTAAGAAATCTAGATTGGCCCTACGGCTTTGTTCATTGCCTTATGAGGTATAATGGATAACTCGATGATTTGGGCACCCAATCTCAACTGATATTATTGCCTCAATTTCATAGGTGAGGAGAAATAGAGTTTCTCTAGTAAATGTCTTATAAGTAGTCCTATAGGCCCATAAAATCTTATTGAGCAGTTCTACCCAATCTGACTTGGCTTTTGTTATCTTATTCTTAAGTCCATTTAGCAGGACCTTGTTAGTGAGTTCAGTTTGACTATTTAGCTGGGGATGAGATACTGAAGATAATAGATGGTCAATATGAAGCCTTTGACATTGCTTTTTCATCTTGCAACTATTAAACCATGTCGTATTATCAATGATCAAGATTTTGGAAATTCCAAATCTACAAATGATTTTCTTTTATAAGAAAGAGATAACCTTGTTAATGGTGATATTTATTGAAGCTTCTACTTCCACCCATTTGGTGAAGTAATCCGCAACTACCAAAATGAATTATCTATTCTCCCTTTGGCCTTTAAGAAAAGACCTAATATGTTCATCCCCCACTAGGCGAAAGGCCATGAGGAAGATATGTTGTTATCTATGTAGAGGATTATTTAGAGACCGATGTAAACTTCTGAAATTGATCACATCTTTTCACCAAGTTAACAATATCTCTTAGAATGGTTAATCATTAGAATCTTGCCCTGATGACTTGAGTAGTAAAAGCTCTAGAACTAGTGTGCAAACTAGTTTACAATAGTGTCGAATGACAAATATTCAACTAGTTCATTCGTACTTATCGAATACATAACACCTTTCAAAATATATGAACCCATGAAACGGGCTTTCCTACGCACCTTAGTTGTGTGTTGTCCCTATTACAAAAAAAACATGGATACAATAATTGTGAATAATCTAAACATGATAATAAACAACTAGAAGAACGTTATCGCTACTTTTCATTATCAACTAGAATAAGTATATTCCTTCTTTTACTTCTCATATGCATTGTACATCCTTTTTTTTGTTTTTTTTTTTTTATCAAATGTAAGAATATATTAAGATCAAAAAGTAACCATGCCACAGAAGTAACAAAACAAAATATATACAGATAAGAGGGTAACAGATACCCAAAACCAAAATAAAACTAGGAACAAGCTTCGGGGTAAGTATCGTAAATAAACAAGCCATAAGGCGAACAAAAGCTAGACTGAGCTAGGAAGAAGATCCCAAGAGCACAATTCCAGCAGGAAGACAGCAACACGACAAGGGAGACGAAGAGCCCATCTATGCCATGAAGAGATCAAGACATATAGCCAGAAACTAAGCCGAGCCAATACAAGGCTCAATAGCTCTCCAAGCCAAGCAGGACAAAGGAACAGAGGCACAAGCCCAAGGACAACAACTCATCCGTGCATAATAAGAAGCCATGCAGACATAGCTCAGCCATGCAGAGAAAACACCAGCCATTCATGCAGAGACACAACACCATTGTAAACTATGATGCATTGTACATCCTTATTATTTCGTTAAGTGTATTATTCTTGCTCATATGCCCAAACATCTTTATAGGAGTTGTGGGGCCGAAGTTTAATCATCGGTCGGGGTTAATTACTTCACTTTAACCCGGTCATCCACCTTGGATACATTTAGCCATAGCTAATCACAACATTCAAATTCGACCATCCGTCTCAGATGCCATTGACAAAAACTAATCACAAAATCAAACCCATCATCTTTTACGAATACTATTAGCCTAAGTTAGTCATCATAATCAATTCGGCCATCCATCTAGGATGCCATTAACCAAAGCTAAATGTCATATTCGAACCCGGCCATCCCTAATGCCATTAGTTAAAGCTAAACGTAATATTCAACCCAACCATCCCTATAGGATGCAATTTGCTGAGACTAATCGTCAACGCAACCTGGATATCCATCTAGGATGTTATTGGTCGAATTTAATCATCAATTCATCCCGTCCATCCCCTTAGAATGTCATTAGCCAAAACTAATCATCAAACACAACCCGATCATCCATCTCGGATGCCATTAGCCAAAGCTAATCATCAATCATAACTCGATCATCCATTTAGGATGCCATTAACCGAGCTAATAATTGAACTCAACCTGGTCATCCATCTCGGATGCCATTAGTTAAAGCTAATCATTAAACACAACCCGATCATCCATTTTGCATGCCATTAGCTGCAACTAATCATCAACTTAATCAACATTTCATAATTGGTTTAACATTCATCAACAAGTTAATTTCATCAATAACTCAAACTACATTTCATAATCGGTCCACCATTCATCAACAACTCAATTAACATTTCATAACCGGTTTAATATTCGTCAACAACTCGAACAACATTTCATAATCGGTCTACCATTTATCAAAAACTCAAACTACATTTCATAATTGGTCCACCATTCATCAACAACTCAATTAACATTTCATAATTGGTTAAATATTCGTCAAAAACTCAATATCATTAACAACTCAATAAGCATTTCATAGTTGTTTAAACATTCATCACAACGTAATAATATATCATCCTCAAATAAGTTATTTCAAAACATTCACATTATACAAGAAAAAGGTGGAAACCACCTACCTGTTCCTTTTGTGGGGTGTCATTGCCTAGTCGTAGGTCCAATCTCGGTCACATCACCTAAACACATCAATGATCACAAATCAGCACATTTACAATCGGTAATCACATAAGTCATCACCATACATATTTCAAGACTACCCATATTCACAATCATGTGTTCCACATATTACACAAGCGTACAATGAAATCATTACAAGCATTTAAGTCAATTCTGTTATGGAGGTTTGCTGCAGAACATCGACAGCGAAAGCTGGTTCGCTGGTGGTATAAAATTTAGCAACGAAAACTGATTCCCTGCTGACACAGGATTCGATAGCGAAAACTGATTCGCTGGTGGCATATAATTCAACAGCGAAATTTAATTCGCTGGTGCCACTTAAATCGGCAGTGAAAATTGATTCGCTGGTGACATAGAAATCAACAACGTACTTAGTCTACTGCTTATTTAGAAATTGTTGATGAACACTGAGTCGCTGTCAACCCTAAAATCGTCAACGTAACACATTTCTACGGCTGATGCTGGAATCGTTAGTGCACATAGCCTATTACTGTCTCAAGAATCGTCAACAAAAACTGAGTCGCTGCCGACCTAGAAATCATCAACGAAACCCATGTCTATGGCTGATGCTAAGGTTGTTAAACTCGCGAGTTGACTCGTAAAATCAAATGATTTTTCGAGTCAATCTATGCTTAGTGTGCAAAATCGCTCTAGTAAAAAATTGATAAAATCGAATTAAAATTGGTAAAATCGCAATTTTAGAATCGGTTTTATGATTTCAAAAAAAAAATAAAAATATATTGGTATACTGCAGTATTCTAGCCCTCCACATCAACATTAGTCAATAGTTACACACCACATATAACATGTAACACCCCATACTTTCATATGCATTTATAGTTATTTTCCTATGATTTGGTACGTAAAAATACAAGTAATGTTTTTTTATATACAGTTCTCATACAAAAATCTACCAAAATTTCCACCAAAATTTTGGCATAGTCTCCCCTATACCAGGAGGTCCCAAGTTATCGACATATACCCTGTTTACACTTCTAATATCTCACATCTCATAACTCAATTACGACCTAATCGTCCTAGGTCTCAATCCCATAAACATCATCATCATCACAACTATAATATTTATAACATACATTGAACAACAAATATCGTTAGAGAGGAATAAATGAGATAAACACGCATACATGGAGCATGATTATATGAATTTCAGAGTTAAGTTCATCTATTCAAGTTTAAACATCAATTATATAAATTAAGTTATATATATGTTTTAATATTTCAAAATACAAGGATATACTCTCTAGAACTAGATAACAAAAAGTGAACAAAAACTAAGATCTACTCCTGTTATGCATGCGATAGTCCTGAAACAAAATATATATTATTGAAACATGAATATCATAATAAGTATAGTAACATAAATATCCAACAATTTAAAAAGGCAAACATGTATTCATATTCTATTCACTTCTCCATTTTTGTTTCCATTGGAACTCTTTCTCATTCAACTACTAAAACAATTTCATGTTCCATTTTCAACTTCCATTCAAGATTCTATAAGATCAGCCACAATTATTTCTGCCTAACTCATTGCCATTACCAATTTCACTAGTATCCTCTAAACCCTTTTATAAAACATATACATTAATCCTCTAAACCCTAGGGGTAATTTTATCATTTGTACATAAACCCCTAACCTTTTGTTATTTGAACATTGACCCATCTTGGTCTTACGTATTTATTTTGTCCCAACATTTTTCTTTCTAACAATTTAGCATTATATTCAACCTTTCATTTCATTAATTTCTCTATTTTTATCTTGATTTAGGTTTCTTTAATTTAATTTAACCCATTTTACTATCGGTTAAATTTCTCATATTTTAATAACCTAGAAAAATTATAATCGAGGGTTTACACAACATTTATCGTAATCTCATTCTCTCAGTCTCGGGCTCTTTCAACAATTAACCAGCCATCGTGAGATTGACGACTTCCTCTTCATCAACAACACTCTCCTTTTTTGTCCCATCATTAACGGCTTTTCTAAGTAATGCAAGTTGTCAAGTTTTACTCATCTGAAGTAATCAACATCATATTCACCTGCTTCTGCTTCTTAATTGAAACAGGAAATAAGGGAACTGCGAGCTTTGGGTATGGAGAGCAACATTATTGGTTACACCTCGAGTACTGCTAAAGCTCTTAATCAATAACAAACTCTCAAGGAAACAGGTCCAAATGGCTAGTTTCAAAAGCCTATGACTTTTGAGATAATAACTCCATTTCTTTCTAACCTCACAAACAATAACTGATCTAGATTATCATGAAAAGAGATCTGCCAGTCGATCCATGAGCTTTATGCATTTACTTTTTTTGTTGTTATCTAAGCTTTTATGCATCATAGTTGTTTTTATCTATGGAATAATTCAACATTCTACTTAGTTTGTCCTCATCAAAATTTATTAGTTATTTTATGTCTTTTCCATAGGAAAGAAAAATTATCATAAATGCTTGAAGAAAAAATAGGTTTTGTTGTTGCAATGTCAAAAAGTTTACATTCTGTGTATAATAAGGACTCAGAGACCATATTCCACAATCTTGGTTTAGGCCTTTTGGAAACTTGTTGATGATTTTTTTAGGAAAAGGTGGAGATCTAATAAAAGTTAAATTCTGGTTGAAGTTTGAGAACAACAAGACACTTAAATATGTGGAATGTAAATTATGAGAGAATAAAGAGTGTAAAAATAGAGAAGCAATGTAATTTTTTCTATTTCAAATCATCAAGCAAAACTTAAATCTGCAGAAGATTTAATTGTTAGTTAATGAAAATTTATGGACATGAGTAATTGTATTGTATTTTTAAGTTATTTAAACCATGTATTTATTTTTATTTGAACTATATATTTTTAAGTGCTTGAACTATTTATGAATTTTTATTTGAATAATTTATTTTAAGGTGTTTGAATTATATATGGGAAAAAAATTTGCTTATGATTTTGCGATCCGAGTTTATATTACATTTTTCGTGTTATGTCAAAAATGTGTTTTTGACAACCTTAGCTGACACTGAAATCATCAGTGCACATGTCCTATTGTCAATACAGAAATCATTGATGAAGATTGAGTCGCTGTCGACTCAGAAATGGTTAATGCAATATGTGTCGCTACCGATTCAGAAATCGACAGCGACAATCAAGTCATTTCTGTTTTAATCTTTCCATCATTTAAGCGTAAGGTTTACACTAGAATTTCCCCTTATCTTATAACACTCCCAAACTGAATTGAACATAAACTGTAATCAATTGCATTCAAAGTTTTATCACAAGACCATCAACAGTGCATAGCCAATTCACGACATACATATCCTTATTCTTGGCCGAAGCATTTTTGCCTCTTTCTTTCAATCTTTTAAATGCATTTCATCAAGTCTAACACAATAATATTCCCAACAATGTGTAATGGCCATATATATAACCATTTAATTATTAAATGAACAAGCTCATCATTTACACACACAAATTCAAGGTGTTAACATGGTGTGGTTTTAGTTTCAGTTTTCACATGCTTCTAAGATTCAAATGACTATACAAGTACATACACCTTTCTAACACAAGTTTTTCTATCATATATGCAAGAATCAAGACAATAACGCCATCATGCATTTTGTTTTAGTTCAAGTATGTCCTTAAGAGTTCAACAAGGTCATAATTTTTGCATTATTTATCTCATTTCACTTTTCATTCAAGTTCATCAATCATTCATGGGCAGTCAAGACATTAACATCAATACAAATTCTGCCTTAGTTCACCAATTTGGTTGGCCCTCTTCATAGGTTTACACACTGAAAATCACTCATACTCACTCAGATTTCTTTTGTAAGGGTTTGCACACGAGTTTTTATATTCAACATTCTACCTAGATCTTCCATTTAATTATTTTTGAAACTATGAGTGCATGAACACTAATCCTACTATATTGGGGGTTTCATCCCCTCCTTGTTCTGAAATTGTGAGGTAGCAACTAGCCAAGAAAAAATACTTCTCTTACCTCACATTTTCAGCAACTTTAGAGTAGGTTTTGGTTGTATGGTTCTTTCCTTAATCTTTGTTTTCTCCTCTTCTTCTTCTGCTGTACAACGGGTCTATTACACTCCCTCTCCTCTCATGGTTTTAATCATCAACCTATCTCTCAAGCATTCTTTTTCTTAAACACTCGAGGCAGGGGACATGCAGCTGGTGTAGGGGGTCTTCTTCTTGGAGAGGGTGGTTGTTGTTGCAGTCAAAGCTGCTAGCCAGTTATGGGGAAGGCGTCTAGACTCCTTCTTCTTCCATGGATTCAACCACCACTATTATCTTAGTCTCCTTTCTTCTCCAACGTTCAAAGATGGTGCATGCAGCTAAGTTGTAGGGTTTTGCTTTGGGAAAGAGGGAGATTGTTGTTGGCCGCCCATTTAGGGAAGAGGAAGGGTTGCCCTCTCTCTCTCTCTCGTTGTATTTATACCCCCTCTTAAATGAGAGGGGTGGTGTTTAAGTGCTGGATATCTTTGGTTCATATCTCTCTTTTGAGTTATCCTACATTGGTTTCTATTCCAATTCTCCCTTAGGATAGGCCGACCCTTTTCCTTCAGGATTTTCTCTAAGGCTAGCCGATTTATATCCTTCAATTCTTTCTAATATTGGTCAGCCGAAGACTAATTTTTTTTCAGGTTTTACAAAATACATGGATTTGTCAGCATACATAGCCAGCGTTGACTCAAAAATCAACAACAAAAATTGTGCTGCTACCAACTCAAAAATCGGTAACGAAAATTGTGTCGCTGTCAACTTAGAAATCGGCAACGAAAATTGAATTGATGCCAATTCAAAAATTGGCAATGAAAATTATGTCACTGCCGATTTAGAAATCAGCGGTGGAGTCATTTCTAGCTTTTCCTTTTTTTAGGGTGTTTACATAGAATACGATGAATTGAAACTTCTTTTCCTTTTTCTTTCTTAGAGAGCTGAATTTGGACTTTCTGTAAGTACCTCACCAAAGTGGGGTCTCTAGTCTCAAATTCCCCTAGAAATTATCCCACTACCAGTTGGGAGTCACTATGAACATGGAGAGGGAAAGCCTTCAAGGCTTCTACTAGGCCCAAACCTGCTAGGAGAGCTTCATAGTCTGATACATTGTTGGTGGATGAAAATTCAAAATGAATCATATATTTAAAAACTTGTCAATACTTATAAGCACCACCCCAACATCACTTTGTTTAGAATTAGAAGATCCATCAACATATAATTTTCAAGGTGGGATCAATTGTATGGATTCTAAGGGGATCAGCTGCTCAGCTATTAGCATAGGTTTGATGTGGACATTATTCTTAAAATAATATTTAGCTATGAAATCTGCTAAGGCTTTCCCCTTAATAGATGTTAATGGCTGGTATATAAGTCTATATTCTCTTAACTCAATCACCCACCTTACTAGCCATTCAGAATGTCTGGCTTGTGAAGAATCTATCATAGAGGCTAATTTGTCAATACTATGACTTGACAAGCTTAGAAGTATGGTTTTAGTTTCCTAAAGGCACTCACTAGAGCTAGGTTTATTTTTTCCACTTTCAAATATCTTATCTTAGCATCTTTGAGAGTTTGTCTAGAATAGAAGACTAGGCATTATACACCCTCTTCTTCTCTACCTGATCAAAAACCCCAAGGTAGAGGGACAAACTCTCACGTTCTCATGGTTATGACAAGATCTTGAGAGAGGAAAGATATGGCTTGCACTTTTCAAAAGCTTTTTGATATTCTGGTGTCCACTCAAAGTTAGTGATATTCTTCAAAATCTTAAAGAATGGCAGGCTACGTTCCCCTAGCCTATATATAAATTTGTTGAGGGTGGCTAGTCTTTCAGTGAGACATTGGACCTTCTTAACTTTCAAAAGGGGAGTCATACCTAATATCGCTCGAATCTTTTCAAGGTTGGGTTTTATGCTCTTACTACTCACTCAGAAACCTAAAACTTTTCCTTTTTTGATAGCAAACACACATCTAGAAGGGTTAAGCTTCATCTAACATCTGTCTAAAATAGAAAAAACCTTTTCCAGGTCATTGAGATGCTATTTGGTCATGAGAACATCTTTATGTTGGCAGACCCCAGTTACCTTGATTGTTGTCTATGACTATCCAGATTGTGAGGGTTACATTTCATCTACCATTTGGATGCAAGTATTGCGATGTTATTTTGCAATTATATGCATTTATATTGTGTAATTGTAACTTTAAAAAATATAATTAAACTGACATAATTTAATGTTAGGTGGTGTGATGGTAGAGTATTTGAAAATAATCCAATACATGTGTTGGTATTTTATCGAAGCGAGCTAGACAGACAACATGCTATCCAAATATTTTATTAATCATTTGTTTAATAAAAATCATTACACTTCACTAGATTATTTTTGTTTAATATTTTTAAAACTTATTTTCTACCTGTCATGTCAACGCCTTACTCAGATGACAAATTAGTATTTGCTCCAGCAGTTTGAACTAGCGGAATGGACATATGGACACTAGTGGTCCCAGTGATATTTTTTTAGATGGCCGATCTACATTACCCAGACTGGGTAATGTGACAATTCAGTTATAGACAACACATTCTAGTCGACATCGACACGAGTGATGCATTACACGCCATAACCCGTCGGGGTAAAAATTATGATTACGACTGGTTAAGCCAACATGAAGCTTATGAAATATTTACAGAGATGCATCCCGTGATTACAAATATTTACAGAGATGCGACCTAGTATCACATATTAGGTTATTACTCCACATCCTGAGCAGGTTCCACCACCTAAATACATGCAATATGAACAACATGCACAACGAATTTAAAATCTCGTAAGTAATCAAATCTTTTCTTAATTATGAAATGTTAAATGTTGAGTTCTTTGTATTGATATTTTAATTTAACTTTAATGTTTTATTAATATTAAGTTGGTTTCATGTTATGGAAGGGTCGAGAGGTTGCATCTTATTTTCATAATACTGATGAAGAAGACAAAGTTCACATTGTTGCGTCCCAATGGTTAAATTATTATTGTACTAGACTTGATAGCTTTGGAGAGTGGTTAACTTATAATGATTTCGTGACATATGACAAGGCCATTTAGGTAGGTGTAAGAGCCGGATCCAGTCGTGCTACTGATGAGTTTGGATCATCTAGTAGACGACGTAGACGTAGATAAATAAATGCTTTATATTTCTATATTTTGGGATTCCTTAAATATTAGATAGGATGACTTATTTTTTATTCATTTAAATTGTAGATATGCTTTTTTTTGGTATTCCTGGGGATGCTTATGGTTATGAAATATGAAAATTTGTTGAGTTTAGTTAGAATATGTTGATTAAGGTTATTGTGGTTTTTTAATGTCTTTTAAGCGAGATGAATTTTGTGTATAGTTCATATATAGGAGAAACTCTGTCCAAATTTTGTTAAAACTAGCTTACGTGATCTACGCTCCATCGCGAGTCAAAATTTTTATTTTTCATAAAAAAATATATATGCAGGTTTTTTTCAATGCATTTTTGTAGTTCAAAAAATATAATAAATCAAAAAGTTTATGCACACATATAATCAAATAAACTAAGAGTTATGTGCACTAATAAATAAATAAATAATCATTAATGACACCTATAAAAACAAAAATTGAAAAACTAAGAGACAAATATAGACCAACATATTTAATCTTAAAAAATAGGACATTAAATTGATTGAATAAAATAAAATAATAATAATAATAATAATAATATGTAAGGCTACACGTATTAAAAATGTCGTTTGAAAATAATTTTTTTTTTCAAAAACATAGTTTATCCATATAAAAGACAAAATCAAAATCATAGATGAACTAGAAAAACTTCTCCAAAAATTAAGCACATAACAAAAAAATCAATATTATTTAAAAGAGGCCCTTTGAACAAAATAAAAGAGAGGAGGTTTTGTTTATTTTTTCAGTTTTTAGTTTTTTAACCAATCACGCCACTTTATCTCTTTACAATTTCATTATTTAAAATTATATTTTCATGGTAACCATGTCAAATCCAAGCGTCTTGGGTCAGACAACTATGCTAGACCCAAGCACCATGAGTCTGGCAACCATGCTAGCAACAGACGACCCATCGCCTACCGAGGTAGACGACACGTCACCTGTTTTGCCCAGATTTCGGTCACTGTGGCGACCAGAAAATCAGGGCCATTGTTCTTTTGACCCAAAAACATGTTTTGCAACCTGGTTTTGACCCAAAACACCCTAGAAACCATGACAAACTCATTCATGACCTTAAAAAACTCAAAAAAACCGCCCTAAAAACTGAACTCAACTCGAAATCAAAAATCAACTCGAGCTCACATCTGTTTTTTCACGAACTTTTAAGATACGAAAACACATAATATGAACTCCCCAAATTAAATGAATAATTTGTCACAAAAATCTTTTATTTTGGTGGCCTAAATCGGTGCCAACGGTAAGTTTCTCTCTCTGTCACCAGAATTCGACGATCCCTCTCTCTCCTCTCCTCTCTCAACTAGGAACAAAAAAATAACAAACATAAACCTCTATACCAAAATGGAATTGGAACAATCTCAAGGGACCGCAATTGTATAATTTGCGTAATTGTTTAAGTTGGAGGACCAAAGTGAATTTTTTTAAACTTATGGTACGTCACCTATGTTTGCTACGTTTTTTGTTTTTGTCCCCCCTCTTTCAATCCCATACTTTCATAAGAATTTTAAATCAATTGCTCCTTAAATAGGACTTGATCGCCCATAAACAAAGTTTGAGGATCAAACTGAAAAAAAACAAAATTTTACACAGTGATAAATGTACAGTGAAAATCCCATACGTTTTAGTAAATAAGTAATTATAAAATTTTTCACTCTCTAAAATTATAAAGTAAATTAAATTTCAGATTAACAGAAACTATAATTTTATGAACATTTTCAGGTTCAAAATATAAATAATTTCCAAAACTAAATGGTAGCTAAAACAATCGGATTGTTTTGGCTACTTTCCAATCATTTTTCTGAAATGTCTAACCGTTTCTCAAAATGGTCTGTTAATAAATATCGTGGTTCATAACAATAACTTTTAAATAAATATTATAGTTCTGAAACACAATATTATTAAAATATCATATTTATAAACTGTAATATCTTCGAAGTATACTATTTTACCAAAAAAATTTCACTCATTTTTTTTTTGATATTTACACAATTCATCTGTTTAGAAACAACCATAAATCAAAACTACATTATTTTAACATTATTTTTCCTACGTAGCTTATTTGTCCAAAACTTTTTTTGTTTACATTTATGCATGTTAGATACATTCTGCCAATTTGCTACATCCGTCCAGTACGTGTGTCCTCATATAAAATCATGAACGAAATCCCAACTAACAGCATGAACAACATCTAAATTTTAAAAACAAAAAACAAATTTACAAAAAATCCAGGGTTAGGGTTTAGAAAAAATGAAACCCAATTGCTGCCATATATCATTAGCATTCATGCTAAAATTCCTCAATTTCCTTCAAGCATTTATAGAAATTTCAATAATTCTCTACTCGATATGTATGCTTGATTAATGGAATCACAACTTCCCCATATTTCCACTGTCTGCTCCTTCTCCAAATTGCTGCGAGCCAAAACACACAATAGCGGGAACATAAATTTAAACTAAAGGCTCAGTAATGAAACACCATCGTTTCATTATTCTCAATTATATGCACCGTTTGAATAAATAGGGATTACACTACCAGGATTAGCCTTGTGTTTCAATTTTGTTATCGTTACTGTTACAAGAAGTCTCGTATGACTCTTGTAATAGATTCTAGAATTCACACTCCTATAATTATGGCACTGCATGTAATAAGAAAAGGTGTGAAAAATATACAATGCAATTATCATGTTTCTCTTATGCTCTTTCTCTTTATCTCTCCTTTCCCTCAGCCTTCTCCATTCCTCTATTCCTCTCCATATTCTTATGTTACGTGTAAAGGCCCCTGTAGCCTTAGCTCATTAGTTGGATTCCTTGCTGATTGGTTCTCTCAAAATTTACCTTGCAACAAGTGGTATCAAAGCCTCTGATCTTCAAACTTCAATCATGCCACCAGAGACGAGGTCCCAAGATCTTAAGAAGTTGGAAGATTCCTTCGAAGTTGCCAAAAAGGAGCAATCAGCATGACATGCACAAGTTTTAACACAGCTAGAAACTTATGGACAACTACTACATGCTACCAAGGCGACTCATGATAATAAGATCGAAGAGCTTAAGAAACTCACTAGTGGAATAGCTTACCAACAGTCTACGCTCCTATAGAGGATGCAGACGAGTACTCTGGAGTGTAGTCCCATGAAGGATCACCAGGACCTTTCCCATGGTGGTTCTACTTCGAATATGGGCTATTCTGGCGAAGAAGGGCAACACTCCTACAGGGTACATAAACCTCGAAGATATTTCCCTTGTTTTGATGTGGAAGATGTTCACAAATGGTTGTATAAGTGCAATCAATATTTTGACATGAAAGAAATTAAAGAAATAGAGAAGGTGAAGTTGGCTTCCTTTTATCTAGACGGGATGGCTCTATACTGGCATCAAAACTTCACAAGGAGCACCAGAGGTAGAGTGGCTACCTGGGAAGAGTATACTGAAGCTTTGTGTGGACGATTTAGTGGCCAACAAGATCATCTTAAAGAGCTGATGGAACTGAGGCAGACTGGCAGCTTGGAAGCATATATTCAAGATTTTGATGTGCTGTGGAATAAGGCTAATATCAGTGAGAGACAGGCCATGTTATTTTTTATCGGAGGACTAGAAATAGAAATCAAAAACCCTATTAAAATGTTCGATCCTAAAGCCCTCAGACAAGTTTACAATCTTGTCAGATTGCAAGATAATACCCTGTCTTATAGAAGGTCATAACCACAATCACATCAAACACTCCCCAATGCATACCTCCCTCGGTTCCCTTCAAACAAAACACTCCCATGCCATATTCAAGACAAACAGTAACCCCAAATATTATCACCTTCAGACAACTACAACAAGGCATATTACCCACCCCTACGCTAAAACCAACTAGAACTATCCGGCCTCGAGACCTAGAAGAAAGAAGGGCCAAGGGACTATGTTTCTGGTGTGAGGAGCGATTTGTGCCAGGTCACCGATGCAAAAATAAATGTCTGTACTCTCTATGTATACTCGAAGATGATGAGGATATTGTGGAAGTAGAAGGCGAAGCAGATATTGTGAAGCATGACCTACTTACCCCCCCATATTTCTCTCAATGCTCTGGAGGGTACGATGGGTTGCCACACATTAAAAGCAGCAGGGAAGGTTGACAAGCACCCTCTATACATCCTGATCGATTCTGGCAGCACACACAACTTCCTCAATAGTGTGTTTGCCAATAAATTACAATGTCTAGCCCACCCCATTCGAACCTTGGTGGTTAAAACAACAAATGAGGGTACTATGCACTGCTCAGCAATGTGCAGGAATTTTAGTTGGCGAATGCAGGGAGTACAATTTGTTGCAGACGTATTCATTGTCGATTTAATCAACTATGACATAGTGTTGGACATACAATGGCTAGCAACGCTAGGTAATGTTATGTTTAACTACAAGGATCTATGGATGTCCTTCAAATGGCAAGGTCAAGATGTAATCCTTAAAGGCACCGACTGCACCAAGGTACAAACCATTGAACTAGCACAACTTAACAACCTAATGGTTAACTTGACTCAACTGTCGGGTATGAGTCTTTGTTGTTTCACAACTAGTGAAGATACACATAAGGATGCAAGGCCTATGTCCCAATCACCCAAAAGCAATAAGAAGGAAAGAGTGGCTTTGGAAGAATTACTTAATCATTACAAGGAAATATTCAAGGAAGCTGAAGGATTGCCTCCCATCAGGGCCCATGATCACACTATTCCTATGAAAGAAGGTGCTCAAGCAATCAACCTGAGACCATACAGATATTCTGGAGTGTAGAAGGACATATTGGAAAAGATGGTGGAGGAAATGCTCGAGTCTAGGATCATTCAACAAAGCAGCAGCCCGTTTGCTTCTCTTATTGTCTTGGTTAAGAAAAAAGATGGATCCTGGAAACTCTGTGTTAATTACAAAGCTCTCAATCATCTAACCATAAAGGACAAGTTTCTCATACCTCTAGTAGAGGAATTATTAGAAGAGTTGGTGGGTGCCATAATATTAAAGGTGGATTTACGATCTGGTTATCACCAGATTAGAATGACCCCCAATGATGTGTTCAAAACAGCATTCCAAACCCACAACGGCCATTATGAATTCTTGGTGATGCCATTTGGGCTAATCAACGCACCTGCTACCTTTTAGAGCTTGATGAATGAAGAATTCCACAGGCATCTAAGGAAGTTTGTGTTAGTATTTTTTGACGACATTTTGATATATAGTCAGACAATGACTGAGCACCTAGAACACCTGCAAACTGTATTTGAATTGTTGAAAGGGCACCAGTTAGTAGCAAAATACAACAAATATGTATTTGGTATTCCTTAGGTGGAGTACTTAGGGCATGTTATTTCCAAGGAGGGAGTAGCTACCGACCCTAAGAAAATTCAAGCCATCACCGACTAGCCTGAACCCCAAAATGTTAGGTAGCTACAAGGATTTTTGGGTCTTATAGGCTACTACAGGAAATTTGTCAAAAACTATGGAGCCATTAGCAAGCCACTCACTCAACTACTAAAAAAGGATGCATTTGCCTGGAAGGAAGACGCCACCAGAGCCTTCAGAAACTTAAAACAGGCAATGACTCAACCGTCGGTTCTCTCCTTGCCTGACCTTAACAAATCTTTTATGGTGGAAACAGACGCCTCAGGATCGGGTATAGGGGTTGTATTCATGCAAGAGGGGCACCCTATCTCATTCATCAGCAAATCATTGGGACCACAACAGCAAGCATTATCAACTTATGAAAGGGAAATGTTAGCCATTCTACATACGGTCACCAAGTAGAGACATTACCCATGGGAAAGACACTTCACAATCAGAACAGATCATATGAGTCTCAAGTATTTCTTGGCACAAAAGGTTTCTTTCTCATCCCAACACATCTGGTTAGCCCAACCTTTAGGCTTTGATTATGACATTGAATATAGGAAGGGAAAGGAAAATATTGTTGCTGATGCTCTATCTACATGTACCAATAGGGAGTTGTTCACCCTTACATTGTCCACCATTTTGACCATTTTGTTAGATGAGGTGAAGACATCCTAGGCTACAGACACTGTTTTGTTAAAGATCATCAGCAACCTAAACACAGATCCTAGTTTACATCCGCAGTATGCATGGTTAAATGAACATCTGTAACGAAAAAAAACTGGTGATTGGCAATGATTCTAATTTACAGGGTAAACTAATCTCCATCTACCACGACTCTGCCATAGGGGTACACTCTGGTGTCACTGTCATCGCCAAATGGTTAGGGTCACTGTTCTATTGAAGAAAACAACAAAAACATGTGAGGGTATATGTGCCAGAATGTCACACCTTTCAGAAAAATAAAAGCGAGAACGTCAAAACACCCAGCCTACTTCAACCTCTCCCCATACCCCAAGCACCCTTTGTGGACATCAGTATGGACTTTGTTGAAGGCTTACCCAACTCCAAGGGAAAGAACATCATTTTGGTTGTAGTGGATAGATTCAATAAGTATGCCCATTTCATAGCATTGTCCCATCCTCATACAGCTGTATCGGTGGCAGTTGCCTTCATACATAACATCTACAAACCACATGGCTTACCTGCATCAATAGTAAGTGATAGAGACCCGGTGATTTTAAGCAGATTTTGGAAGGATTTATTCACCTACTAAGGCGTTCAACTATTGCACTCAACAGCCTATCATCCACAAATAGACGGGCAGACAAAAGTGGTGAATAGGTGTTTAGAATAATATTTGAGGTGCATGACAAACGAGACACCCGATCAATGGTACCATTGGCTACCCTTAGCCGAATGGTGGTATAATACCAGCTATCATTCGTCCATCAAATCTACACCCTTTGAAGTTCTATACGGTCAGAATCCTCCAGTCCACATTCCTTACCTACTTAAGGATTCTAACATAGAAGCTGTTGACAGAAAATTAACAAAAAGAGAAGACATGCTTAAGACCATCAAAGGCAATCTCAATGTGGCTCAACATCGCATGGTCCAACTAGCAAACAAGAAGCGCAGTGAGTGCATCTTCAAGGTGGGTGACTGGGTATACTTAAAATTACAGCCTTACAAGAAACAAACGGTGAGTAAGAAAGGTTCACATAAGTTATCCGCCAAGTACTATGGTCATACCAAGTAATTGAGCGCATAGGGACAGTCGCTTACAAACTGAGCCTTCCCAGTTCAAGCACCATACACCAAGTATTTAATGTCTCTCAATTAAAGCAACATGCAGGAAACAAGATAGTGTACGACAGCATACCTGCCCAAAATCCAGACCCGGAGTTGCAGCCTCACACCATTCTTGACAGGAGGATGGTCAAGCATAAAAATCAGGCAGTAACACAAGTTTTAGTTCACTGGAAGACCTTATCATCAAACGAAGCTACATGGGAATTTGCAGATGACCTTCTTATGAGGTACCCACAGTTCTTCCTTAAGGACAAGGAAATTTTTAAAGGGGAAGGCATTGTTGCGAGCCAAAACACACAGTAGCGGGAACATAAATTTAAACTAAAGGCTCAGTAATGAAACGCCATCGTTTCATTATTTTTATTATACGTACCGTTTAAATAAATAGGGATTACACTGCCAGCATCAGCCTTGTGTTTCAATTATGTTATCGTTACTATTACAAGAAGTCTTGTGTGACTTTTGTAACAGATTCTAGAATTCACACTCCTATAATTATGACACTGCATGTAACAAGAGAGGGTGTGAAAAATATACAATGCAATTATCGTGCTTCTCTTCTGCTCTTTCTCTTTATCTCTCCTTTCTCTCAGCCTTCTCCATTTCTCTATTCCTCTCCATATTCTTATGTTACGTGTAAAGGCCCCTGTAGCCTTAGCTCATCAGTTGGATTCCTTGCTGATTGGTTCTCTCAAAATTTACCTTGCAACATAGATTCTTCCTTTTTCTTCTGGTCTTTCGCTTTTGCCAAGTTCAGAATCTCATTTGATTCGCGATATTATCTTCTCTGATGTGGTTCCACGGATGGAAAACGGGCTCGACTTCGACTTGAAATCTTTCGAGCTACCTGCTTTGTGGTAATTCAGATTTTCTTTTACTTTTTAATCTTACGAGTAATTGCTTTGGATCTTAATAATTTGATCGTGTATTGTTTAATTGATTTGGCTAAGGGTTTTAAATTTTGTAATGTAGTGAATGTTTGTAATGTGGTGGAGTATTTTTTTAAAACTATATTTAGCATATTTTATTTTTTTATTTTTGATATCAATACATTAAAAAAATACTAAAAAAAAATAATTTTATAAATTTTCAAGACAAACAAGCATTTAAAAATAAAAGTTACCAATCTTCCCAACAAGGTGCGTGCTGATGCAATTAATATAAAAAGAAGGATGTTTAATGCTTTACTATTTATTTTGTCGGGTTTTCTTTTTACTATTTTATTTGATAGGTGCATTTAATAAATAATAACCTTGAATTTTGCTTGGATTGATCTCTGCTATAGTTTTATTTGGCCTTGCTTTAACTGAGTTTTGTGAGTGTGAATCATGAGGGATTCTTTTAGATTCAGATTCTGTGGAACGGCCCACATGATCTTTGCATCAATTCTGCCAAATTGTGAGTGTTTTTGTGGTTGTTGTGGCTAAACGTGTGGCATTAGAGGGACCTGTACACAGTATGGGTATTAATTCTCCGGGTTCCTGTTTTTTTTTTGCAGGTTCATCTACGTACTATTTTATGGGAGTGGGCATTATACCTTGTTGTGTTACCTTCATTGGTTGTATTGCAGCTGAATCTATTAATGGCTGCTGCCTTTGCTTTTTATCCGACATATATACCGCATCGCGTTTAACATTTAATTTGTTGTCCGCAGTTGCTTAACCTTGTTTACTTTAACCTAATAAATTTCAGTACACAATACTCAAAATTGTACTCATTCTGCTAGAAGCAGCTTTGGTTGCATTTATTGCAATCGATCATCGTTGGGAAAATGTGATTTATTTTTCTTTTAATAAAGCTGTTGGTTTGGAAGTTTCCTTCCTGTACATGTAAGTACTTGAAACTCCTTCTGGTTACTCTTTTACAGGATCTTCCTTTTGATCCAACTGGAGAACTGCAGAGCCTTCGGGCTTTCATTCAAGAAAAGGTTGATGTGTGTAAATGGGTTGGCATCACAGTGCTTGTAATTCAGGTATTTAACACTGTGATTTAAAAATGAACTTTCTTCACATCTTTGAAAACCAGTTAGTTCGACAATCATGATCTAGAAGTTAGGTTTTGCGAATTAAAGGTGCAAGCCCCCCTATATTATATTTTTAGTCAGAAACTTTCAATTTTTGTGCTTTCAAAAAATTTAATCACGACTTAAAAAATTCTGATACTTTATTAGACTTCTTGTCAACGATATTGATGCAATCACTGAGGTTTCTAGGGTTTTTATGTTGCTGTACTGACAAATGATGCACGTGAAGATAATACACAATAAGGAAAAATCTTTCTTTGATCCAATCATATGCATGTAAAATGAAGGTGATAGAAACATGATTAATATCAAATGATTTTGTGAAAGCATGGTTATGAATAATGTGTTAGCATGGTCCTTTTCAATAGAATCATTAGTTTTCATATATATTTTTTTTATTTATGTCAAGAAAACAACTGTAAATATTTGTGTAATCATAGTGTAATTAACTTTCTATAATTAGGCCGAGATTATAATTAATAGTAGCAAATTTTATGGAATGTATATTAAAATTTTTTCTATTTAATGAAAGAGACTATCATGAAGGGAGTTCATTCAGCCAACTTGACATGGTATCAAAGCTACACTTTTGAATCTGCATTCCATTGTCTTGCCTTAGTTTTTCTTAGGTTTTCTTGATTGAGTTTTGGTCAGTCCTAGATACATAGGGCTCTTGGTTTTTTTGTTTTTTTGGATTTTCTTTGATTCTTGGTTGTCTTTTGGGTTTTGGATTTTCTTTGATTCCTCTTGTTTTGGTTTGTTAAGACAATGATATCAAACAATTCTGATTTGTTTAGTGTTCGATTCACTGGAAAGAATTATTTCGCCTAGGAATTTCAGTTTCACGTATTTGTCACGGGAAAAGAATTGTGGGGTCATGTGGATGGTAGTGATCCAGCCCCTACCGATTCTACAAAGTTGCTTCAATGGAAGGTCAAGGATGCTCGGGTAATGTCTTGGATTTTAGGGTCTGTTGATCTTCTTATTGTTCTTAATCTAAGGCCATATAAAATAGCAAAAACCATGTGGGAGTACCTGAAGAAGGTTACTATCAAGATAACAATGCTAGACGTTTTCAATTAGAAAATGATATCTCTAATTATTCTTAATGTAATCTTTCCATTCAAGATTATTATTTTGGTTTTCAGAATTTATGGGCAGAATATACTAATATTATTTATGCCAAAATACCAGCCGAATCTCTCTTTGTTGTTCAACAGGTTCATGAGCAAAGCAAACGCGATCAATTTTTAATGAAATTGCGATCTGAATTTGAGATTACTCGCTCAAATTTAATGAAACGAGATCCTTTGCCCTCCTTGGATGTTTGTTTTAGGGAATTACTGCGCGAAGAGTAGCATCTCCTTACACAAGGCATTTTCAAGCAGGACAATTCAGCTGTAATTGCTTTTGCGGTTTAGGGAAAAGGAAAGAGTTGGAATATGAGCAATATATAGTGCTATATATAGCTGCAAAGAATATTGACACATTGCTAACAATTGTAGAAAGAAGTTCTGCAATTATTGCAAACAGAAATGCCATATTATCAAAGAGTGCCCTACTCGTCCTCAAAACCATAGAATAAATGCTTTTCAATCTGTGGTGTTCGACAAATCATCTATGACAGCTGCATTCGATACTCTTACTCCTGAAATGGTACAACAGATGATTCTTATAGCCTTTTCAGCCTTGGGGTTACAAGGTAATAATTCCAATTCTCAATTTTAGCTTGCTAATTTTGCTGCCTTAAATCATATGACCAACTCATCTAGTATGCTTAAAAATATGCGTGAGTATCATGGTTCATCACAAATTCAGGTTGCTAATGGTGGTCATATACCCATTACTAAGGTTGGAGATATCACTCCAACTTTCAAGAATGTTTTTGTATCACCAAAGTTGTCTCCTAGTTTTATTTCGGTTAGTCAATTGGTGGATGATGTCTTGTGCAGGATGAGGTGTCGGGGAAGGTAATTGCGAAGGGGCCTAATGTTGGAAGATTATTTCTGCTGTATTTTTCCATTCCTCGTTGTCTATCTTTTGCTTGTACTGCTGTTCAAAATAAGAGTGAAGTATGGAACAAACGTTTAGGCCATCCAAATTCTGTTGTTTTATCTCGATTGTTGAATTCTGGTTTGTTAGGAAATAAAACTCAATTTTCTTCTCATGATGTTTTTTTTTTATTGTTCTATCTGTAAATTAGGCAAGAGTAAAACTTTTCCTTTTCCTTCCCATGACAGTCGTGCTACAAAATGCTTTGATATTATTCATAGTGATGTTTAGGGTCCTACACCAATTATTTCCCATGCTCATTACAAGTACTTTGTGACATTTATTGATGATTACAATCGGTTTACTTGGGTGTATTTCCTTCGTTCCAAATCTGAGGTCTCTTCTGTTTTCAAGTTATTTTTTGCCTATATTGAGACTCAATTTTCTATTGGTATTAAGGTATTAAGATATGATTCGGGTGGGGAATATATGTCACATGAATTTCAAGATTTTTTATAGCAGAAAGGTATTGTCTCGCATCGTTCCTGTCCATATAAACCACAACAAAATGAGGTTGCTGAGCGTAAGAACCATCTTTTGGATATCACTAAAACCTTATTGATTGTGTCTTTTGTACCATCTAAATTCTAGATTGAAGCCTTGTCTACTGCAGTTTATTTAATAAATCGATTGCCATCACAGGTGTTAAATTTTCATTCCTTATACTATCGTCTACATCATAAGTCTCCTAGCTATCATGACTTGCATACTTTTGATTGTGTTTGCTTTCTTCATTTGCCTTCTCATGAACGACACAAACTTTCTGCTCAGTCTACTAAATGTGTCTTTTTAGGTTATAGTATTTCTCATAAAGGTTTTGTTTGTTATGATCTAAGCTGTAGCAAATTTTGTATTTCTAGAAATGTTGTCTTCTTTGAAAATCAATATTTCTTTCCTACTCAAGTTGCATCTTCCTCTGTTACTCCTATTCTTCCTCATTTTGAGGATGTGTCATCTTTTGAGTGGTTCAAGCCTGGAATTGCGTATGAAAGATGTCGACCAACTTTGCTACTTCTTGAGACTGACCCACCACCTGATAATGCTCCTGAGATTGCTTTTGAGCCTTCTACTCATCAGTCTGCTCTTCACCGCTTTATGAGAGTATCTCATCCTCCTAATCGATATGATTTTTTTACTACTTTATCCACTATTATTGTTACATCATGTTTCTCATAAGCTGTCCAGCATGAGTGTTGGCAGAAAGCCATGCAGGAGGAACTTTAAGCTCTTTAGGATAATCATACATGGGATCTTGTTTCTTGTCCTCCAGTTGTTAAGCTCATTGGGTGTAAATGGGTGTACTTGATTTAGCTTCGCTCTGATGGAACTCTAGAATGATATAAAGCACGGTTGGTTGCTCTTGGAAATAGACAAGAGTATGGTGTGGACTATGAGGAGACTTTTGCTCCTGTAGCCAAAATGACTATAATGCGCACTGTTATTGCCATTGCTGCTTCCTAGGTTTGGCCACTTCATCAAATGGACGTAAAAAATGATTTTCTTCATAGTGATCTTAAAGAGGATATTTATATGGAACCTCCACCTGGTTTGTTCTCATCATCTACATCAGTTGTGTGTAAGTTGAGCAGTCCTTGTATGGTTTGAAACAAGCTCCCCGAGTATGGTTTGACAAGTTTCGCACTACCTTGCTTCGCTTCTCTTTTGTGCAAAGCAAATATGATTCCTCTTTATTTTTTTCAATGACATCTACTGGTTTTGTTCTCCTTCTTGTTTATGTCGATGACATTGTCATTACAGGCACCGATTCTTTATTGATTAACAACCTTCAGCACCATCTTCAGGATTGCTTTCACATGAAGGACCTTGGTTCTCTTACTTACTTCTTGGGATTGGAAGTTCATTCTTCTACTTCTAGTGTATTTGTGCATCAACATAAATATGCTCAGGACTTGATTGGTTTGGCTGGTCTTCAAGATTCTTCTCCGGTGGATACTCCTTTGGAGGTGAATGTTAAGTTTCGACCTGATGATGGGGATCTTCTGCCTAATCCAACTCTATATTGGTAATTAGTTGGTAGCTTGAATTATCTTACTATTACTCGGCCTGATATCTCTTTTTCAGTTCAGCAAATCAGTCAATTTATGCAATATCCTCGTCATTTACATTTGGTAGTTGTTCATTGCATCATTCGATATCTACTTGGCTCTTCTAGTCGTGGCCTATTCTACCCTGCTGGTTCTTCTATCCGCTTTGTTGCTTTTAGTGATGCCGATTGGGCAGGTTGTCCTGATACACGTCGCTTTGTCACAGGTTGGTGTATGTTTCTTGATGATTGCTTGATATCTTGGAAGAGTAAGAAACAAGATTGTGTTTCCAAATCTTTGACTGAGTCTGAATATAGAGTCATGTCAGCTGCTTGCTCTGAGGTTGTTTGGCTTCGTGGACTGCTTGTAGAAATTGGATTTCCCCGGACTACTCCTACTCTTCTTCATGCTGATAACACGAATGCTATTCAGATTGCTACCAATCTTGTTTTCCATGAGCGTACCAAACATATCGAAGTGGATTGTCATTCTATTCGAGAAGCCGTGGATACTCACGTTATTTCTCTTCCACATATCTCCACCGACCTTCAAATCACTGACGTGTTTACCAAATCAATGACTCGTCAACGCCATTAGTTTCTAGTTGGCAAATTGATGCTTCTTAATCACCTAGCATCAATTTGAGGGAGGGTGTTAACATGGTCCTTTTCGGTAGAATCATTAGTTTCCATATACATATTTGTTATTTATGTCAAGAAAACAACTGTAAATATTTGTGTAATCATAGTGTAATTAGCTTTCTATAATTAGGCCGGGATTATAGTTAATAGTAGCAGATTTTATGAAATGTAAATCATAATTCTTTCTATTTAATGAAAGAGACTCTCATTAAAAGAGGTCATTCAGCCAACTTGACATAATGATATTGTTGCTGAGTAATGATATATAGACATGCATTCCTCCTTATGAACTATATTGGTGATATTTATCATAAAATTATTGTCTTTGTTTGTTTTTGCACATTCAATTGCCAACAGTAATGGGTTACTTCCATCAGAACCTGAGGCTAAGCAAATATTCTTCCTTCTTTTCTTTTCCCTCAAATATATAGAAAAAAATCTAAGTATTCCTAAGAGACAAGATTGCTCCTTCCTATTTAATAGTCTTCCTAGGGCCACTAGAAAGAAGTTCATCATCTGTTTAAACTGTAAATAAATTTTTACTGAAATAAGGAAGACAAGCAAAATATTCAAATGATATCAATGGATATTTGATGCAGGATAGCTTTGAGGTCATTCTGGATCTGACTTTCAGAGGCTAGCGGCGTGAACAATAATTTTAGGGGTCTGGGTTGATCTTTAGATGGTTAATAACTTTAGGATTGATGGAGGTTGTTAATTGTTGGAATATAGGATTTGAGTTGCTAGAAATTGTAGAAACTAAGTGAGGTTTCTTGGTGTCACACCTAGAATATAGAAAACCTAGGGTTCTTAGGAATTGCATCTTTGGTAAGATGGATTCACACAGTGAAGAGCAAAATGCTGGAATTTTATCCATAAACTGATTCTCTATTGAACATTACATAACCTTTATATAAGAAAACACTAATAGTCTATTTAGAATAGGAATAAGCTAATAAACTAATTAATCTTTAGGACTAATAAACTACTAAATAGAAAATGAAACCGTGACCTAGACAATTTTCCAGTGAATCCCTTGTCTACGAAAAGACACAAGATTCGCTTATGTTGTTTTGTGCATCAATGATGAGGCGTGCAAGGACTGACTCTTGATGCGGTATTTGGCAGGCTCTCTTATAATTTTTACGGGTACTGAATTTGAGCAATTCAATGAGTGTTGTCTAGAAAATTGAGATTTATCATTGTTCTTGCGATGTTTATATTCGTAATAATCTCCGTGCTTCTTTCATTTCAATCCTAGATGTCATGTGGCATCCACACACTAGCCAGCTGAAGTAAAGGAGCTGTAAACCATGTACTAAACATTTTTTAGAACTGCTGAGAGCAACTACTCTTGAAATTATGCGTAGTTAATGGATTTTCAGGATACATACATATGAATTCTATATCAATGCAGTTACTGTAAGAATAACAATAGGTGTGTTCATTTCCCTCGTATGAAAAGATGAACAGGCTCAATGCCACAATGACCATGGTTGGGGATCGGTCTTCAGCATGCAGTCTGAAGCCTAAAAGCCAAGCGGGTGGTTTTTAATGGCTTCTAGAATTAGGTCAGACTGCTTAGGTGAATTTTGTTTCTGCTGAATTTATTGCTTCGGAGTAGTTAAATTGAGGAGCAAGAAGAAGTGACTATGTTCTGTATTGATAATTGAATTTTTCTCAGCTATTTTGTTGCATTAAGTGGAACAAAAGTGTACTAATCGCTATACATAGGAGATCCAGAGAAGGAAGGCCAACCCTAATGGTTTTGAAATCTAGAACTGGATGGCATTATTCTAGACATCTATTTGTTATAAAGGAAGATACCAACCATTTTCCACAATGCAAGCGCGTTTTCACTAGTAGTTTAATTTTACAAGGATTTTATTGTTTTCCTTGATGACGTCTAACAAGGAGCCATGGGCATGGAATTTTGATTATCTCACAACAATTGTTTTTGTTCTAATACTCTCTTTGGTACTAATTCCAGGCACTAGCTTGATGACGTCTAGCAATGATCCTGCGAGCTATAGTTTCTACTCGGAGAAATGAGTTTGATGAAGATGATTGTGAGAATGTTTTAGGTAGAAGAACAAGCGACCCACTCCTAAACCAGTCACTTGGACCAAAATCATTATGTGAAAGGTAAAGTGATTAGATATGTAAGAAGTTTTCTGACAGGGTTGTTCTTGCCTTGAAAAGCATTTGATGCTTCTAAGAGACTCATGGCGTCTGCGTGCTGCAAGAAATGTTTTGGTGGATCCAAGGGCTCAAATCTGGAAATCTCTACTGTAGATTTCCTCAATCTTCTGTTATTTGTAGCACAGCAACTTATGGATCTCATGGGTGTTATTCAAGCTTCTTTATATATATATATATATATATATATATATATAAAAAAAAACTAAAATGATGGAAACCAGCTACAGGTCACGAGATCTCTCCTTGGCTCTGTTTTTTTTTTTTTAAAGCTTAACCACTGCAGACTTATGGCCGGCAACGGTAGACTCCAGTATATTTCATAAGGTGCTGTTTATTTATGATTTTGCTTCAACTACCGATTTTTAGGTCCGTAAAATTATTACACGATAAAACTAAAACTAAAAGCCATGGAAGAAGGAACAGTCCCACACATCTCCCTATAAATTGAAACATTGTAGTTTTTTTTTTTTTCTCATCGAGCTTTATTTTTATTCAATTTCATACTTGTATATACTGGTGGTTATGATATTTTTGAGTTGATAATTTCTTCTCTTTACATATTTTTAAGAATTCCAAGTTTTGATTAAACTTTAGAATTTAATTTCTTCTCTTCACACCTAACACTAGGAGCAAGTATAAGGACTAGAAAAGCAATTCGACGACAAGGATATACAAGATAATCTTCAATGATCAAAAATGCCCAAACAAAGTTGGGTGCATGAAGAAATTCAAAGAATTCAAAAGGTTTGAGCATACCATACAAAATAACGAATAGGATGATGGCACTCCAAAACAAAAGAAGAAGACAAAAACAAGAAGTCCAAGCTTGACACTGAGGGCACAATAGGTCGTTTTGCAAAGACAACCCTTAGGTGTAGGAATCCTTTGACCAAAAAGAAGGTTTGAGGAACAAACTGCAGTGATCCTTCATCTTGAGACTCCTTGAACACCTCTTAAGCCTATAAATATCATTTTTTTTAATAGCCAAAAGTCAAACCCCACATTACGTGCCTAATAAAGCTCTTTCTAATCAAAGGCAGACAATCTAGATTGATAAGCAATGCTTTCCCATGCGAAATGTAACAACCCGACTGTTTCAAAGCCAAAATTAGTGGTGATTTTTTTTTTGTAAGTCGTCAGGTTCTCGACGCTTTTCACAATATCATTTTGCGAATTTATAAATGCATTCTATTCATTAGCAAGGCACAATCCACATAGGGTAATGTAAATCAACATCCCATAAAAAATGACAATACATATTCTTGCAATAGTATTCAACGATTTATCGTAACAAAATTCATCTCTTAGTGTAGTGCAATTTTCATGTGATTTCACAATACAATATTCTCATAAAAGATAATACCATATACTAAATTCACAACATCATGTTTATATGTTCATACATTTACATCTGTGTTCCATTACAATTATCGATACAAGTCATTTCAAAAGTGTTGAATGACAATTATTCAACTAGTACGTTCATTCTTACAAAATACATAACACCCATATCATTCGAATATATAGTTCTTTTATTTTTCCCATGCTTCTTAATACCACCCTTATTATTTTGTTTATCACCGAAGCTAATTACAATACTCAAACCCGATCATCCATCTCGGATGTCATTAATTGAGACTAACCCTCAAACTCAACCTGATCATCACTCCAAGATGCCCTTGGCTGAAGTTAGTCGTCAAACGCAGCTCGACCATCCTTCTATGATGTCATTAGCCAAAGCTAATCATCTATCACAACCCTACCATACATCTCAGATGCCATTAGCAGAGGCTAATCATCAAACACAATCTGACCATTTATCTCGGATGTCATTAGACACAACCCAACCATCCCTCTAGGATGCCATTTGCTGAAGCTAATCATCAATCACAACCCGACCATCCCTCTAGGATGCCATTAGCCGAAGCTAATCACTAATTTAGTCAAAACGTTTCATAGATGGTTTATGTAATTACTAAAACATAATAATATATTTTTCATAATGCTCATTCAAACAATTCATAATAGTTTAACATTCACTACATCATAATAGTAGATCCTTCATAATACTCATTCAATCATTCCGTAACAATTTATCATTTAGTATAACATAATGATAGATCATTCGTAATACTTAACAAATATTTCGTAATAGTTTAGCATTCATATAACACCACAATAGATCCTTCGAATTACTCTTCCAACCATTTCATAACAATTTTTCATTCAGTATATCATAACAATAGATCCTTCATAATTCTCAACAAACATTCTGTGATAGTTTAACATTCAGTATAATACAATAATAGATCCTTCATAATACTCAACAAACATTTTGTAACAGTTTAGCATTCATATAACACCACTATAGATCCTTCGAATTACTCTTACAACCATTTCGTAATAGTTTTTCATTCAGTATATCACAACAATAGATCCTTCATAATACTCAACAAACATTCTGAAATAGTTTAGCATTCAGTATAATACAATAATAGATTCTTCATAATACTCATACAAACATTCCATGGTAGCTTAATGTTCATTATAGCACAATAATAGGTCCTTCGTAATACTCATACAAGCACACATAACCATTTATCATTCATTATATCACAATAGAAGATCCTTCATAATACTCATTCAAACATTCCGTAACAGTTTAGTAATTCACTTCAGAAACTAACATTATGCTAGAAAGGGGTGTGTAACAAATCGACTTTTTCAAAGCCAAAATCAGTGGAATTTTTTTTATTAAGTTCTTGATACTTTTCACAATGACATTATACTTATTAGTAATTAGGTTCCCTTCCTTATCATGGCATCATACGAATATAGTTTTTGTAAATCAATATTGCCATAAGACGGATACTCAATATACATGCCCCTAATATTATATTTTCATAGTCATACATTAACATTACATCATATCGACATACTCATGAGTTTACATTCTTGTTCTAGTCTTGTTATCAACACGAGTTTATACACGAGTGCTGAACAATAATTTTACACAACTGGTACTTTCGTTTATACGATCCTCATGTGATTTCACAACACAACATCCTCATAAAAGAGAATACCACATAAATATATTCATAACATTATATCTACATGTTCGCACATCCATATCCGTGTTCCATTACAGTTTTCATTACAAGTCCTTACAAAAGTATCGAATGATAAATATTCAACATAACACCTAAGACATACTATTACATAGCACCTTACAAATTATGTGAACCTGTGGAGCGAGCTTTCCTATGCACCTTGATTGTGTGATGTCCCTGTTGCAAAAACAACATGGATACAAGAATTGTAAATAATCTATCAAATTAATAAACAACTAGAAGTACGTTATTGTTGCTTTTCGTTATTAATTTAGAATGGGTAGATTCTTTCTTTTACTTCTTATATGTATTGTACATCTCTTATTATTTCGTTAAGTGTACTTTTCTCACTCACACACCCCAACCTCTCCATAGGAGTTGTGCGGCCGAAGTTTAATATAAGTCGTGGATAATTACTTCACCTTAACCCGGTCATCCATCTTTAATACTTTTAGCCGTAACTAATCACAATATTTAAACTCAGTCATCTGTCTCAGATGCCATTAACCAAAACTAACCATGAAATTAAACCCGTCATTTCTACGGATACCATTAATCGAAGCTAATCATCAAACAGAACTCAATCATTTATCTTAATGCCATTAGTTGAAGCTAATCATCAGTCGCAGCCTGGTCATCCATCTCGGATGCTATTAGCCGAAGCTAATCATCAATCACAACCCGGTCGTCCATCTTGGATGCCATTAGTCGAAGCTAATCAACAATCACAACGCAATAATATATCATCCTCAAACAAGTCATTTCAGAACATTAACATTCCCATCAACAACTCAACCCACATTTTATAATCGGTTCAACATTCATTAACAACTCAATCAACATTTCATAGACGGTTTGACATTCATCAACAATTCAATCACATTTCATAATCGGTTTAACATTCATCAACAACTCAATCAACATTTCATAGACGGTTTGACATTCATCAACAACCTAATTTCATCAACAATTTAATCACATTTCATAATCGGTCTAACATTCATCACAACGCAATAATATATCATCCTCAAACAACTTATGTTAGAACATTAACATTATATAAGAAAAATGTGGATACCACCTACCTGTTATGTAAACACCAAAAAAAAAAAAGTAAAGTCAAAATGACTCCACCATCGCTGCCAATTTTTGAATTGGCAATGACAGTTTTTGACTGCTGATTTATGAATCGGCAGCGGCACAGTTTTTGGCTGCTGATTTCTGAATCGGCAGTGATGCAGTTTTCACTACCGATTTTTAACTCAGTTTTCGCTGTCGATTTCTGATTCGGCAGCAACACAATTTTTGTTATCGATTTCTGAATCGGCAGCAACCGAGTCTAATTAAAAGTTTAGGAAACAAACCAGATTGTCTTAAGGAGCTAAGAGGGAGGGGGAAAACTGGTTTTGGACAAACCAAAACAGGGACAAGAACACATCTAAACCAACCCCAAACACCTCCACCTCATTTAATGAGGAGTATAAATGCAAGGAGAGAGGGAGAGAGAGAGAAGGTGACCCTTCCTCTTCCCAAAGCTGTCTGCAGCAGTTGCATGTCCAACTACATGTTGCTCTTCTCTTCCTCCTTCCCAAGGAAAACCTAAACCAAACCAGTAGAGAGTGCCTTGTGAACGTGTGAGGGAGAGTTGAGATCTTAAGAGAAGATCGGACAACTGCCTAGAGGGAAGGGAAAAAGGGCTAGAAAACATGAGGGGAAGAAGAAAAAGGAGAACCAACAGGAGAAGAGAAAGAATATTGTCAAACCTTCCCTAAACTTACTTAGATTTGAAAGGTATGGGTCATGAAACTCCTTAAGAAAATTGACCTAAGACCTAAGCTAGTTGTGAAGGAAACTGAAATTAACTAAGAGGACAAGGAAAAGAAATGAAATGAGGCTAATTTCCAGAACATCTAACAAAGAAAAATGCATAAAATGGAAAGAACAAATCATGGTAGAGGGTTAAGTCTATGAATTGTGGCTCAAGTAGGTAAAAGTGAAGGAGCCATGAAATCTCGGGAATTAAAGCATTAAGAGAAAAGGTCTATAAAGAAAAAGGACCTATATTTTTCATGTAAAATACATGCATTAACCATAAAGCATTGTATTTTGACTCTTGCTGGAAGTCCAAGGAAAATATCCTTGGTGGACCCGTATTTTCCCAAAAAAAAGAACCCAACAAGGTTCTGAGCCCAGCAAAACTCTCACTGATTAAAAACCCAATAAGATTTTCACAAAGGAAAGCAAGGCACCCTCTGAAAAATCTGATATGCCATAAACCATCATCAATCCTACAATCAGGAAACACCAAAGATTAAACCATGTCATCAGGAAGTTTCCATTCTTAACACTTTTAGATAGTGTTTTTCACACTATTTTTCTTCTAAAGTACATCATTTTGAGCGTGTCTTTGAGCCCTATCTCTTTTCTTTTAAATGTGTCTTTAAGCTCTCATCTCTTAGATAGTGCGCCTTGGAGCCCTATCTTTAAACCCTATTTCTGGGTTATTCCTCAAATTTACCTTTTTCTTTCTCAAAATAAAAATAAATAATAAAAAAATAGCAAGAAGACTGGAATTTTGGCAAAAGCAAGCTGAGGAAGATTCCAAATGTATAGAAAAATCAAGCTACAACTTTGGATGAAATCGGAAGCCTAATTGTACCCCATTTTACCCAATACTTGAGAGACAATGTAGATTCAAGGTCATGATACATGATTATTGGACGAATCTGTATAAAAATTAAGCCTAAAGACATAATTAGATTTTAATAGCCAATTTGGTTTAATCATAGCCAAATTAAAGTTTAATTATGTTTAGGAATTAATTTGGATCCAATTAAAAGATTTAATTAGGTGCAAGGACGTAATTATACTTTAAATTGGTCAAATTAATTTTAATAGGGGCTTAATTGGTGAAAAAATAAATTTGGGAGCCTAATTTGGGCTTAATTGAGAAGATTGGAATTTTAAGATATCAAATTTAATTTTTACCAAATCAATTATTGAAATTAGGGGTAAAATTGTAAGAAAATCAAAGTTTTGGGGTCAATTAAAGGCTAATTGAAGAAATTTTTAACCAATGACCTTTTGGAAAAAGTGTCAAACTTTGGGGATCTAATTGGCTGAAATTATGGGTGAAATTGAAGAAATTTAAAAGTTTAGTGGCCATTTAGGAGGCTAAATTGAAGTTTATTAGGGGCAAAATGATAAGGGTGCTAAAATTCAGAGTTGAAATTGAAGTTTGTTATGGGGAAAATTGAACGAAATTAAAAGTTTAAAGCCAATTGGGGGTGTAATTGAGAGAAATCATAAATTGAATGACTAAAATGCACTTTGCCAAAACGACGCCGTTTCTGGGTGACTGTTCATCTTCTTCTCTAGAGAAGCTGTTCGAGTGGCTTCCTTCCCGAGACATTTTATGCTTCATCTCTTTATCAAATTGGACAAAACTTACACGCAAATAATCACCTGACATTTGATTATACACTAGTGTATCTTTTCTAGCAGATTGACACCACAACAGTTATGGCACCGCCTCAAAATGACCAACCCGACCAACCTTTTTCCTCCAACAAATCTAATAGCCCATGATAGCTACTTTGAGTCAACGGTTTGGATCCTTCAGGGTCAAATCAATGGCCAAGATTTGGCACTAGTAGAGATGAAACATCCCTCTTCTACCCCCTGTAAATAGTTGTGGATTTCATGACCCGAGAGAGAAGAAAATCAAGTCCAAAGTCAGTAAAAAATCAGCCTCCCCCCCCCTCCCCAGTTTTGTTTCCACCGCCGTCTCTTCTCTCTTTTCCCTTTCTATCTGTTATCTCTTCAACCACTTCCACCTAGACATCGGCCCACCTCTTTTTTAGGCCTATTTAGCCCACCCAGGCTGGGCTCGACCCATATAGCTGGGTCGGCCCTGCCCAACATATTTAATAATAATATAATTAGAATAATAATATAATAATAATAATATATATTATAATATTATATAAAAAATTAAAAAAAATCCAAGGGTCATTTCAAAATATTTATGATTTTCTCGCCTGTTTTTTTACCAATTTTGCATAATATTGGGTTGTATTTTTACACTGTAAGATACAGATCCGATATTAAAATACCTAGTTTTCTCCGAAACATTTCTTAAAAAAAATTTCCCCTTTAAAAAAATATATATAAAAAAATTGTTTACATGCATGTGGTCAAATCCTAAAGGATTTCGAAGCATGTTTTCATTAAAAAAAAAAATTACATCATTCTCATTTTAAAAATGCAAAAACACCATCATAGTAACTCACAACCATCAAGCTAAAGACCTACCGTGACAGCCCTCTCATTTTTCTTATTGTCAAGAGACCAAACCCAGAAAAGCTCACATCTTTTCACCTCCTCCCAGCCCTTCAACATTTGTAACCACCACCTCCATCAACACTTTTTTTCCCTATTTACATACCACCAAAAGATCCAAACCTAAGATCAACCAAAATACAACCTCTTTTCTTTTAGAAGACTACAATCCACAAGCTTCAATCTCCCAACAACAGTCCCTCCAAGTGAACTAGCAGCCACCCAACCAGCATCACAGCAAGCTGCATTTCTAGCAACAACCTTCTCTCCTTGCAACATTATCACGCCACCATGGATGGCAGCACCATCTGACAACTCCCCCAACTTCAGTCTCCTTTACCAGCAACACTTCTATCTGTTGAGGTAAGCTTCCTTTTCTCCCGCTTTCTTTTAGCTATTCCACTTCTATAAGCTTGCAAAACTTCTTTGGATAGTTCCTGGGCAATGAGTGTCTTTACGGGTGTTTCATTCTCAAAATGATCATTGACTGTGAATTTCTTCAATTTAACTCTTAATTGACACTAAAAAACTTTTCTTATAATTTTACCCCTGATTTGAAGCAATTGACGTTGTAAAATTAAGTTTGGTCTCCTACAATTTTAATATTCTCAATTAAGCTCAAATTGGGCTCCCAAACTTAACTTTTCACCAATTAAGCCCCTAATAAAATTAATTTGACTCCTTTAAAGTATAATTAAGTTTTTGCACCTAATTAAATCCTTCAATTGGATCCAAATTAATTCTAAAACATCATTAAACTTTAATTTGGCCTATTAAAAATCTAATTATATTTTTAGGCTTAATTTTTATACAAATTCATCCAATAATGATTTAATTGGTTAAATTTGTATTGTGTCTCTATTTTTGGGTATAATAGGGCACAATTAGGCTCCTGATTCTATCAAAATTTGCAGCTTGATGTTTTTACATTTGAAATCCATCTTCAGCCAGCTTTTTCCTTGCTATTATTATTTTATTTTATTTATTTTTATTTTGAAAAGAAAAAAGATAAAAATTAAGGAATAACCTAAAAATGGGTTATGATAGTTGTCTTATCTTTATAATGTTTATGATACAAAATCTTGTAAGAGACTTTAGATTGTAAACTTTGTAAAGAAGAAAAATGAATGAGAAATAACGGACTCACTAAATTAAGAAATTGTCAATCATTCTGAAAGTGTTTGAGGTGAGAGCTCAAAAATACATTCAAAGAAAAAAAAATGGCTAAAAAGCATACTATATATATAAAAGACGAGGGCTAGAAAGAGTATTTGAGGAAAAAAAAGATAAGGTTTGTAAGGAAAAAGATAATCTTTATGAAAAATTGATGTAGGACAATTATATTGATTAAAGAGTGTTTTAAGGTTGGAAATAGGTTTAATGACTTTCTATGTTGTTTTATAAGTTCAAAAACTCGAACAACGATTTTCCGATTATTAGAGGTGACTATTATTCAATGAAGTGATAGGTCTTCACTTGCTCTTTAGAAAAAACCTTACACAAGCATGTAGGCCTCTAGGTTTCCAAGCCAAGGTGCGTATGGCTTTTTTATGCTTGACCACGTATGCGAACTTGATTTGCCAGACCCAATACTAGTTCAACACTAGTTGATTTTATTTTTTTTTACTTCTGATTTTTTTAAAATTTTAATTAATAACAACGCCCTTGTTTTTTTTACTTTTAATTATTTTCTTAAATTCTAATTAATATTTTCTCTTATTTCTTAAATTGTTTACTTCACTTTTTTTAATTAATTTCTTAAGTATTTAATTTTTTTTCCTTTTATATTTTATATAAATAAATTATATTTACATAATAAATATATAAAAATAAAAATCCTTTGTTATTATCAACCAAAATTAACCTCTAACACAAAATAAATAAAAACTATTTTTGTTTTTATTAGAAAGACTAGCATTTCACTTTGCTATTTAATTAACATTAATAACCGGTTTTCGTTATATCATTCAATATATATATATATATATATATATATATATATTGAATGATATAACGAAAACCGGTTATTAATGTTAATTAAATAGCAAAGTGAAATGCTAGTATATATATATTTTAATTTATTTTATTAATTATGAACAATATCTTTCTCTTTCTGATACTTCAAAACACGTTCTTAAGACCGACATCTTCTCTTGAAACCTTACCAGCAACACAGTTGAGTTGTGGGAATTGTAGCAACTACAACAATCTCTTGAAATCTTTGCCCTTTTGGTGATCAACACAATGGATGATGCAGGTAGATTTGAGACGTTTGTCTGCCAGACCAGCTGATTTATCTATCCATGAGATATCAACAAGGGAAAATATACAGAAAATATTTACTAATTCAGGCAGTTGCAGGTGTTAAGCAAGTAAGGGCTGGTAGGAAGGATCAGCATTAATGGAATTCAATTGCATGAATAGACAACATGAAGAGTTGCAACAAATAGGAAAAAGAAAGCCTCATCACACCCTACCTGTCAAATCAAAGACGGCCTCCTCAACAAGCTCATCCAGCAACTTTCCTTCTATTTCGTTCCCTAAGCTATCTAATTCCACTCTCATCTTATCTACCCACCCTCTCCCTACCACCATCTCCACCACCAGGCTGTTGCTGTCTCCACCGTCCCCAAATGTACATCTCACATCACTACAAAACCATGACTTCAACTGAGGCCACAAGTAGTCAACTATCTGGGGTTGTGCACCCTCTACCAACCAGTTTTGAACCCCACTGCAAGTCACCGCCTTTGTGCTCCTGTCTGATCCATGACCTGTGATTTCAACTAGCGCTGCATTCACAGAGTCAAACACAAGTTTCCGATTTGATCGTCTCTGTCTTCGCTTTGCCTCTAGCAAAAGCTCCTTGTCATTTAGGTTAGCATATTTGTCTCTCAATGATGGGTCTAACGGGCTTCTGGGCGAATGCCACCTGGCAAAAAATGAATCTAATTGCAGGTCGGAATCAAGGCCAGCTGTTGTTAGTAGAGTTTGGACCAAGAAAAACCAGTCCTTTTCATCTTCCTCAGCACCCGAGGGGACCGGAGAGGGAGAGGACTTTAATGGATAAGGACTAGCTGTCTCTGCACGGGAATCATCCCATGATAGGGTTCGAGCCACTGATTCTATTGGTGGCGATTTATCAATCAAATTAGACTTGAGAGGCACCTCTATTCCTGCATTAAAGAGAGAATTCATATGATCTGGCTAGGAACTAGGTAAATGCATAAGAGATTTCTCTAAAAGTCCCAAAATAGGAGATATTTACCTCTGTAACCTGGCTTGATACTGCCAGAAGCCTCCAGAATTGTGTTGTCATCCTTTTCGAATGGGGGTTCTAAAACTGAGATAGGTCTTGGCTGATCCTGATTCTCATTCATAGTCACAGGCACCAAGGGCTTTGTTACCGATACCCCTCCCTGCAAAAAGTTTTTACAAGATTATCAGGTCGCTTCATGGGAAGTTCAAGTTGAACAGACAATTAGAAATAAATAAATGATATTCAGCTGGAAGAAGACAATTATGGAGTATAAATCAAGAACAAATGTATGACATTGCTACCATTACTTGAAATCTTGAAGAAATCCCGGCTTTACTTGAAATAGAATCAATAAGTAAGAAATCAAGATGTGTTTCAAGCTGCATGGCAAAAGCACAGACTGGTACTGTTTCGTTTACACATAAAAATTGATGAATTAACCAACCCAAACTCATTTTCCTAGCCCACAGGATGGCTTAGCTCATACAGGCCAGCCCAACTTTAATTAATTGACAAACTATAAGAGGTAGGAAGTACATGCTGGGAATTCACTCTGTTCAATAAGAAATACAATGTTCGTGTCTCTCAATCATGTTTTCCATAAATTATTAACTGTAGGCATACCTTTGATCAATAATAACAATAGCAGCATATATGACTAGGAAAGAACAAAACAGGGCAATCATAAAGAAGGAAGATAGAACTACCTCATGGGAAACAATGCCTTGATTTGTTCCCATGCTGATAAGATCTGGATAAGCTATGCTTGCTGATCCATGTAAAACAGGAGATAAACGCTTTTCACAGCCACAGTTATTACAACATTGAGCTGCATCATCGCGAACTTTTTCAGTAAGAGGAACTGGTGACCCTAGGATGGCAGACTGAGATTCATCTTTAGATTGACATGCAACAGATTTATCTTTACTTGGTTTCTTGTTCCTCGAGAAAAATAAACTAGAAACTTTCCCCTTTAGAGAAGATTTCATGATCTTTGCCTTTGTCAGCTCCTTCAAAACTTCAGTTTTGCCAGCATCAGGGTGTGAAACTTCGACTTTAAGCCTGGCATCATAAACCATGGATGAGACAGGCACTGACTTGGACCTTAGAAGACTTCTAGGAGAATCAGGTGTGCTGTCTTCCTTATTTAAATGACTAGGGATGCAAGAGGTTGATCCTCTTGGTTCTTGTTCCTTATTACTAACCTCTTCCTTAGATCTCACAAATTTCTTTGCATCTGAAACTGCAAGCATCTCTCCCAAAGTGCTGGAGATTCTCCGGGCAGTTTTTTGCTCTTGAGCTCTCCCATTCAATGCCATCATGGCCCATCTTTCAGGAAGTTGCTTCTTTGCTTCTCTGCAAACAGATGACTCTGGAGAACAAGATGCACAGCTGAAGGAGGAAGAGGAATAGGGGCTATCAAACCTATTGGTGTAATCCCATAAATGCCTAGACGTCAGTGACAAGATTTCTGTATCACTGAGATTTCCCACTGCACAGTCATTTTCTGATTTGTTAACTGAACTATCATCACCAATATAGCCATTGGAATACACAGAAGAAAGACGAGTTCCCTTTCTCTGGTGGCCGATCAGGTTTTCACGCATATTCCGAGTGATTTTCTTTGCCACCTCTCTTGATTCTTGACCCTCAAAATCTTCAGGTTCATCATAAAAATCTTCACAATGCAACATTCTTGGTGGCGATGATGGTGGTGAAACCAAAGCCTTAACGTCATGGATCTTCCTTTGGCTAGGCTTCAATACTACTATTCGAGTGGGTTGAGCAGCATATTCATCAATCTTCTGATTGGAAAAGGCAGAAGAATATCCAAGATTACTTTTTTCCCACCCAATAGCTTGACCAGTATGGGACTGTTTCTTTGTCAGTTTATCACTCTTCTTCCCTGATCCTGCAAATCTTTCCTTCGAAGGCCTCAGAACAGTGATGCGCCTTGTCTCGGGAGATGGAGGCATACATTGCAGATCATGCAGATGTTGAGAGAACAATGAATTTGGTTCCTGCAGAAACTTGAGGAATAAATCTTTATTGGAACCTTCCAGTGCATCTTGGAATTCCTTGGACTGGCAGCCTTTTTCATCTGTTGACAGACGTTTTGCTTCCATAAACTTCAGGCGAACAAGAGCCATCGTTTTGCTTCCATTGTGATTTCCTTTCTGAGGTGAACTATCTCTCAGAATTGTCTTTTTGGATTGCTGCCAGATTTTATAGACATCTTTGTATTCACTTTGCTCCTGGCATGGGTGGCCTTCACAAGGCCTCTGCTTGTCCAAAAAACTATGATCTTCATCCCAAGACTCCACAAGTATCCCTGAGTGACTTAAAGAACACCTTGAATAACCTCTAGAGTGGCTTCTTCCTGTAGCTGCAATAGGCTGCTGATGAGGAAGGGTATCAAGTCCCATCAACTTGGCAACCAAGTTGGGGGGAGTTATGCTTAGATTCAACTTCTTTGGACAGTTCTTGGGCAATGATTGTCTTTACGGGTGTTCCATTCGCTTTCTTATTTGAGGAGCTTCTCCTCAACTCAGATACAATCTGCAGATCAGGACACTATATTGTAGTATATTATAATGCAAGTGTTAGAAATGTAGACAAGTTCTTCAGAAAAACCTCTCTCTTCACTGGACTATGGTCAGTATTACAAATAAACAATTCTCGATATTTTACCATTTTATCCTCAGTCTTACCTCCAAAGAGTGCAATTAACATCCTTGCCACATCTGATTGACTACTTGAGATTGAAGAACCTGCCAAACCACCATCTCCATGTCAACAACAGCTGGCTTGATATATAATTTAAGATGCACAACCATCGATATGAAAATATAAACAACCAGCATGAATCCTAAACAGGACGGTTTAGAATGGAGCGCATCTGCATAGATCAAAACATGTCATTTTACATGCAGTCGGGCCAGAAATGTAATTGTTCCTAAACATCACCTGTAAACAAGATAAATTCTAATTTTCCAACGGCGTGTCCAAGAGCTAAGAGTCGAGCTAAACCATCCACAATAAGCAAATTAAAATCCTACGATGGCTGGAAAAGATGGAATGCGATGCAAGACATAATGGTAGATGACTCCTTTATATTGCTCATCGCCCCTCATAATAAATTGCAAACTAGTTCAAAAACTTAAAATCAACACCTATTAAAGCTAGGCAACAGCTACTTGTCATGAAAACGTTAAGTTTAACTAAACAGATTTGAGCAGCCTGTTTCCAGCGACCCCGTTGCTCAAATCAAAAAGATTGACCATCCTGCCCAAGCATCCTGGAAACTTGAGCCTCTCTGTTCTGAATTCCGTCTATCTCAACACCTATAATAAATATCAATTGTCAGTTTATGACCTTACAAAAAACAGAAACGCCAACTCTAGACCAAGATATCTGTTCGGAGATGTAAAAAATGATGGCAGCAAAAAATAGAAAACAAAAAACGGGTGGTTTCTAAAAAGGACGAAATCCTATTCCTGTCAATGAATACGTAGGGAAGACATGAAGAAAGTAGCTGGCTGCTTCAAAGCAACAAAAATCAATCAGAACCAAATGACACCCAGTTTTATCAAGATTTTAAGCAACTATCCCCCCCTCTTTTATCTCTGTTTTTGGAGTGAAAGCAAAGGAATTGGGCACAGGAACCTATGCGAAGAAAAAAAGAAACCGTTTGTTAAGAAGGTAAAAGGAAATCAAAACAAAGAAGCTACCTTGACTTAAGACAAAAGACAAATCTCTCTTTCACTGCAAACAATATTCCCTCTTCTCATGTTTTGTCATTATCACATCAACAATAAACTAAAACCAGTTCAGTCCAGGTTTTTATCCAAATATACAGAGCCAGAGAAAAAAATTAATTTTAAAGATAATCAGCTTCCAAAAAAGCTTCCCTTTTCTTTTAGAGTAAAGGAAACAATTCAAAGGGGAAAAAGTCAAAAGGAGTTAAAAGAGGAGAGATTGAAGGAGGAGAGCAAATAGTTGGGAGCTAGAAAAAAAGAAGAAGGAAAGAGTGATTGCGTGCTCTAAAAGAGCTACAGCTGACACGGTACAAAAAGGAAGAAGTACTTTTTAAGAGAGACAAAGATAGAAACCCGGTCGCCAGGATCTGACATTCCGGTGGAACGTGACCGGAGATTCGACTGGATGTAAGAGAGAAAAAAAAAAAGCTCTATAGCTATGATGTCACAGGCACAGCGCGAGAGTTTAGCGTACGATATAATTGTGTAATTTTTTAAAGTGTTTTTTTTAAAAAAACAATATAATAATAATAATTTTTTATATTTTTAAAATTATTTTTAAAATTAGTATATTAAAATAATTTAAAAACATTAAAAATATATAAATTTAAAAAAACATTTAATTTTTGGTAAACAGTTTTAAGAATCACTCTCCACCCTCAAAGATAAAAATTAATGTTTTGATTTCTTTTTTCCTTCCCGTGTTGTAGGAGTAAGAAGTGAAGTCTCTTAACCATTGCTAGATGGTTCCATGTTATAAAAACTTATTACTAAGATTTTTTTTTTATGTTTATATATTTGGGTTTGGCAATTAGTAATATAATAATTAATAAAAATTTATATAATTATTAATTTTAAAATATATAAAATTAATTAAAATATACACAAACATACTAGCATAAACAAGTATGTTAATAAAAAATAATAAAGTATGCACTTGAAATTTATTTTGTTAATTCTGATTTATTTATGTGTTTCGATTCCATGAGAGAGTGAGGGAAAATAACTGTAGTTTTTTTTAATGGTTTTATTTTATATAATGCCCCTTTACTTTTTAGTATTTCTGGTTTGAGCTTCAATTTATCTTTCCTTTTCTATTTATGATCTTCATAACAAATGCACTCCTTCATTTGAAATATTTTTAAGAGAATGAATTTAAATCACGAGTAACTTTTTTATAGCAAGTTTTTGTATTTATGTATAATTAAATGTATATTATTTTTTTATATTTGCAATTCAAGCCCAGCCATAACAATTTGTATGATATTCATCCTTAAAATGAAAGAATGAGAAAAAAATTTAAAGATTATTTTTTAATAAAAAAGCATTCCTGTTATTTTTTACTGCATACTCCCTCTTTTTTCTTCTTCTTTTTTTTTTTTTTACTGCTGGCAGCTTATAAGGAGGGCTGTTTTGGGAAAGTTTTCAATTTGGTCCTTAGAGAAGTTTCTAGACACTTATTTGTGCTATTTATTCATTTATTTGTATAAAACATCTTATTGTACTCCAAAAATTCTGAAAATTTAACCTAAATTAAAAAAAAATTAGAAGACTATGCAAAATTTGAACTTAATCTGATGACCAGATTGAAAGTTCGCGCTATGACGTAAAACTAGCCAGTTTGTGATTTTTCGTCAAAAATTCAAATTTTCTTATTTCATTCTTGTACAAAATCATATCAATTATTTTACTCAATTCTCGAGACCATTTTTATTTATTTATTATTTATATTATTTATTTATTTATTATTGTTGTTGTTGTTGTTGTTGTTGTTGTTGTTTACCGGAGTTTACACATGGAATGAAAAATAATGTGATATACTTGTAGATCTAGAGGGCACATGAGTTGTGCAGTAACAAGGAGGTGTTACCAAAACTTTGACAGTAAATGGGTGTTGAATACCTTAACACTTTTATTTACCATGTTTATTATGCTAGATATTGCAATTGTAGATGAGTATTGTGAATTCAATTATGGATTAAATATGTGAGGAACTAGATTTCATAGTAATGGGATTAGTGTCTGGTAATAGACAGAGAAACTAGTTTTCCCAGTAATTGAACTAGTGTTCGGTAATAGGCGAAGGAACTAGTTTCCTGGTGATGAGACAAGTGCCTAGTAATGGGGCGAAGAAAATAGATATCTAGTGAAGGGTTTATTGCTCGGAAATGGGCAAAGAGATTAGTCTTTCAATAATAAGATATTTTGGATAAGGATAATGTGAGTAAATGCCAGAAAAGGTAAAATTGTGCTAAAAAAAGGTTGGTAGTAGGGCTGTTCATGGTTCGATTCAGTTTAAACTACAAAAACCAATTGAACCGAGTAACTCATATTTTAGAAAAATCCAACCAAACCAGACCGAATTCCTGTTCAAACCGAACTGGTTCAGTTTGGTAAAATTCGGTTTTTTTGCTATAAAACCGGAAAATCTAATCATACCATTAATGGACTTTTTTGGATTTTTTAAAATGGACTTACATTAAATTGGGATTTCAAATTTTCTTGTTGGGCTAAGTTTATAGGCTTTTTAATCAAAACTATTTAAAATTTTCTTATTTGGTTTAGTTTGTTATAAGCTTTTTTTTTAATCAAATTAGTAGATTGATATTTTTTTTTAATTTAACTTTCCTTATTAACCTTAAATATATATTAGTAACAATAAATTTGAAATGCTTCACATCTTGCTATCTTTAATATGCAAAGAAATAGGCTATGAAAATCCAAATCAATGCAATATGCAAGATGCATGATCAAATTTAGGCACCTCAAATTAAAAGAGGTGTTCACACTAGAAAAGTTAACATTAGCAAACAAATACATTAGCAACCATTAATAATATGAAAAAAAAAAATCCAGCAACAACACTACAGCAGCATCCAAAACTTCTAGCAACAACAAAAGCCAAAAGATCCAGCAAGGATAATGCTATAAAAAAGCACTAGCAAATTAGCAACATATTAGAGTTCAACTATTAAAAGATTTAATAACACAGAATTTTAAAGGGAATTGACAAAATAAAGTAAATCAATTACCCAAAACAAATATATTTCAGGATTGCACCAACATCATCAATACTACTTACAATTAGTTGAGATTTTCAAACTTTCACCAAATTCTACAAAATCATAAATTAAAATGTTAGATTAACAATAAAAAAATAAATGATATTATAAAATAACTACACTTAAATTTGTAAGAGAAATGAGAAAATGCAAAAATGCAGTTAAACCTCACCAATAAACACCTCCACTTGATGCTAACAGAGCTCCCAATAAAGCCAGCATAATACAAATCAACACACAGAAATGAGAAAACTATTGAATTAATTCCTTTCCTTCACTAAACCAATTTAAATAATTGACTTATTGTTCAGGTAAGTAAATATACTGGAAGGATTAAGCTATATTCTTGCATTTTGGGGAAAAACTCAAGACCACAACCACTTTATGAGAATTTCCAACCAGAAGAACTCGAATCACTTAATTTACTAGCAGCTAATGATAGCAAGGAAATAGATTTTAAATTTCTCAAGGGAAATCCAGTTTCTAGGCATGCTTTTCTTTCATTTATTAAAAAGTGGAATGCACTAAGGCCTATTAAAAGAAGGAAATTACATGGAAAGACTTAACAACTAATGATTCATCTCTTTATAAATCTCTGTTGTCATTGCCCAAACCAACCCCTAAACTACTGAATTAATTCCTTTCCTTCACTGAATCAATTTATTACAAAGAATGGACAACCATAAAAAAAAAAACATGGTTCTCGGGTACAATCAAAGCAACATGTTTCTCGGGTACAATCAAAGCAATTTTCTAAGACAAACATCTGCCAATTTGACTAATAGCATGTATAATGTAAAAGGGGATTAGCAATTTTTAACAAATATCCTTTTTGCAGAACAGTTGTAACGCTACAAAGTTCAATTTACCTTCCATAAAACAACGACAAAATATTAAAACCATATAGATGAATATAAGCTAATAGATCTTTGTATGTGAATCTTCAAGGCAAAAAAAAGGCACTAGCAATCAAGATAAAACATATTGATAGCTAATAATACAGATCAAAACCACATATTAAAGTTAACAGTGCTAAACAAAGCAATCAAGAACTCAATATCAATACAAATCAACTGAACATCAGTAGTGATGAGGTGTCAGAGAAAATCGAATAAGACAAAAGGCATGACTAAAATAAGAGAAAGGAGAGAGGGTAGGGGGAAGGGGCAAACCTGAAGAAAGATGCAAAAATCCTAGCGGCAAGAGGATAGAAAAAGGACAAGCAGAGGTGAGAGCGAGGAAGTAGTGATAGGAAGGCTAAAGAAGCATGAAAGTTTGAAACAGATGTTCGTATGTTACAAGCACACGAAGGCCAGAATTAACATAGGGATAAACTTTACCTTGTCATCTTTTCTCTAATGAAGGAAACCTCTCCTTCTGCTGCAAGTATAGAGTAGGAGGATCGCGATGGCTTGCGCATAAGTAAAGAGAGAAGCCAAGGAGATGGAGATTTGGGTTTTTGTTCGGCTAAAGAAGAGACAGATGCAAGGGGCAGAGTGGCTAAAAGGGAAACAAAGAAGAAGAAAAATGGTCTATGGTCTAGGCGACAACTTTTTGTGTTATGTTATTAGGGTTAGGTTAACTGTAGTATTTATAGTTCTTTTATTAGTTGATTCAGTTCGGTTCACTGGTTTCAGTTTTAAAACCGAAACCGAACCGAACTGGCAAGATTTTATGGTTTTAAAAATCAGTTTAATTGGTTTTTCATCTCGGTTTGGTTTTCTCGGTTGATCAGTTTTTTTAAACACCCCTTAGTTGGTAGTAACGAGTCAAGATGACTCGGGTTTAAGTTGAATTTGAAGGAATTTGACTGATTTATAAAAAGGGAACTAATTAAAATAGATAAAATATAGTAGAATTTCATAATTAAGTGGTATTCTTATTTAATTAATTAATTAACAACTTGGTTTTATTATGTGATAATCAATTTCAGGTACCTCTTATCAATAAGCGAAATGATATGGTTTTTTTTAGGAATACTTTTTATAATATTTAATGAACATGTAATCAATAATCCTTTGTATTATAATTTGGAAATGTAATTAATATTAACTTTATTGAAGGACATATTACTATACTTAGACATCTTTGTAGATTTCTAATATTTATCAGTTCTTTTGTTGTATTAAAATTACAAAAGCATGTGGTTATATTGTACCATTCTTATATGAATTGATTATGTGTGCATATATATGTATATCATCTGTAAGAAATATAATAATGGACTATGATGAATGAAACATTGGAAGTTGAGGTTGGAACGTATTCTAATATGATTACGAGATAAGTCCAGGATGATTGGACAACCTTTGATATGCATTAATAAGAATTGATGTGAAACATGAATTAGTCAATTACTTGGGATATCTTAGTATAAAAGAGACTTCGCCGAAATATCATCAATTTCATGAGGAATATATGTAATATTCAAAACTATAAAATGATAAACAAAATGATAACGTAAGGTTTCAGCTTAATTCAGTTGACCATTTGAAAAAACAAATTTCCTAAATACATGGAATTAATATGAAGAAATCATGTAGTGATTGTATGTAAATACTGAGGATGTTATAGTTGATATCAGAGCCTTGTCATGGGTTTAGGATTAACCATGAAAATGGGTACATGTTAAAATTGTTTTAGGATGATTCGTACAAGGCATGGTACGAAAACAAATCCCTCTTTAATGTAGAGGAGGATTCAAAATATGGATCTTGAGAAGAGTTAGGGGGAGGACCCTTTGGCATATATTGCCTCTCATATGCCATCAGCAGCTATTTAGTCGAGATGAGACGAGTCATTTGGGCTCTAAGATGATACCACCTCTAAACAGGCTGGAGTGTCGTAACACATATAATAAAGGTAATGGTCGATACCATGAATAATGCATTAGCCCTTGTGGCCCTAATATCTCTAGTAGTGCTAACAACTCCAATGGTCACTACACCAATGGATAGTGTGGTTACCTTAGTGCAGATAGTGAAAAGTATGAGGGAGATGGGGTGTAAACCTTTCATAAGGGATCAAGATACAAAAATTATAGGTAGATAAATTAGGAAAATGGAGAAGACTTTATTTTAAATAAGGATGCTAGATTTGTTGAGAGTGGATTGTGCCACCTAATTGTTATCAGATAGAGCATAGTCTTGGTAGGAGGCCGTACAATCGATGAGGGCTATATAGTTATGGACCTGAAGTGATTTTAGAGCAGATTTTGAAAATTAGTTCTACTCCAAATATCATCACAAGATGAAAGAATAAGAATTCTTAGCTTTAAAGCAAGGGGATATGATAGTCTTGAAGTATGAAAGTAGGTTTCATGACCTCTTCATGTTTCCCCCATATCATGTTCTTACAAAGCAACACATGATAGAGAGATTTTAGAATTGGTTAAGGCAAGATTTGAAACAGGGATTGATAGCACTGCAATTTAGGATGATGAGAGACTTGGTTGAAGCAGCTCAGGCATTAAAGGCATGTATAGTAGAGGGTTAACAAGGTCAATCTGACGTTGGGAAAATAAAGGAGTTTGATTACTCTTTGGGTAAACCTCCCAGACCCTTTTTTTTAAGAAGGGAAAATAAAGGTAGTTTGACCAGTATAAAAAGAGAGGAGGAGAGTCTAGTCAAGAAAAAATAGATAGGCATTTCTAGAGCACAAGTGGAGGGTCAACTTATATTAGAGGTAGTTCTACTAGAAAGACTTCGGAGCAAAAGACAATTACCTATCCTCACTATTTTAGATGCGAGTAGAGGCATCCTGATGATTGTTCTGCATCGCTAGGGCGATGCTATATTTATAGGTAGGATGAATATAAATGGTAGAACTGCCCCTATTTAGATCATAAATGTTACTATTGTGGAGGGGTAGAGATATTTTAATAAGGATTGCCCTCAGAGAGCTGATTATGTATAGTGATAAGGACAACAATCATATAGTTATTAGTAGTCAGTCATAATGAATAGACTCATTAGACTAGCACAATTGAGAACCAGTAGTAATCGAGGCCGACCTTGAGGATACGGGGAGAGGGCATAGAGTAAAGTGTTCCATATGAACCGGAATGATGTACGGGCTGCCATGAATGTAGTAATAGGTACTTTATTCTAAGAAAGCAAATATGTATATGTTTTGATCGATCCTGATGCTACACTCTTTTATGGCAAGAAAAATTGAAAATCTACTAAAAATGCAACAAACTAAATTGAAAAAAAAAAGATTTCTAATTAGTACACCTTTAAGGGATGTTGTACTTGTGGGTTGCATGTATAAGAGTGTTAGGGTTATTATTGAGGGACGTGATATGGAAGTAAATTTAATGCCATTAGAGTTGCATGATTTTGACTTAATATTAGGAATGGATTGGTTGAGTACCCATAAGGTACAAATGGATTGTTTTGTCAATATGGTTACTCTTCAGGGAGTAGACGAAAAGAAAGTGATATTTAAAGGAGAAAGAAAGGTCATATCAAGTTGTGTGATTTCAGGTATGATGACTAGAAAATTGATGAGAAAAGGGTGTGTGGCATATCTTGCATACATAATATATTTTAAAAAGGATAGGGTAGAGTTGAAAAATCTCCCTATCATGAGAGAGTTTCCAAAAGAGTTGTTAAGATTGCCCCCGAATAGGGAAGTAAAAGTTTTTATTGATATATTACTTGGTAACTTTCTTATAGCTCATGCGTCATATAGGATGACACCAACATAATTGGTTGAGTTGAAAGTTTAGCTGCAGGATTTACTATAAAAGAGTTTATATGCCTGAGTAATTCACCCTAGGATGCTCTAATCTTATTCATGAAAAAGAAGAATGTGACTTTTAGACTCTGTATAGATTATAGGCAACTAAATAGGGTAATATTGAAGAACAAATATTTGCTTGTGTGGATAGATGATTTGTTTGACAAACTTAAAAGGGCTTGGGTATTTTTTAAAAAAGACCTGAGATCAGGGTACTACCAGTTATAGATTGAGGAGCAGGATGTGCCGAAGACTGCATTTCAGACTAGTTATGGACACTACGAGTTTATAGTAATGCCTTTTGGATTGACCAACATACTAGTAATGTTTTTATGGATTTGATGAATCGGGTCTTTTGACCTTATTTAGATAAATCCATGGTAGTATTTATAAATGATATTTTGGTCTATTCCAACTCATACTTGAAGCATGAGCAATACTTGAGGCAAATGCTGCAGACCTGAAGAAATCATCAATTGTATGCCAAACTTAGTAAGTGTGAGTTTTGGCTGAAAAAAGTGGTTTTTCTAGGACATGTCATATCTGTAGAGGGAATAATTGTAGATCCAAAGAAAGTTAAAGCAATGTTGAAATGGGAACATTCTACGAATGTAACTAAAATGCATAATTTTCTTAGGTTAGCAAGATATTATAGGAGATTCATTCAAGGATTCTCAACCATAACAACCTCATTGACTTGATTGATGTAGTGTTTGCATCACGAGTATAAAGATACTATTTATATGGATTTTTAGTTCAGATCTTCACGGATCATAAGAGTTTGAGGTAATTGATGACACAAAAGGAATTAAACTACAACATAGAAGATGGTGGAATTGATTAAGAATTTTTATTATATAATAGATCACCACCCAAGCAGAGAAAATGTTGTTGATGATGCTTTTAGTCGTAAAAATAAAGTAGTTGTGGAGGCATTAGAAGGGAGGGATGTGTAAACAAAAAAAAAGTAAATGTAAAACAAGAAATGACTCCACCGTCACTGTCGATTTTTGAATCGGTAGTGACTCAGTTTTTTATGATGATTATTTAGTCAACAGTGGTTGTATGTGCTGATGAATTTATGTGTCATTTGTGGCTATAATACCCAATAGAAATCTAAGTTAAAGGCTGGCTCATACTAAGTGATAGTTAGGGGAGCAAATCGGCCTGCCTTAAAGAGTTAAGAGGGAGGAGAAACCAATATAGGAATAATCAAAGAGGGGACAAGAACAAACTTAAACCAACACCTAAACATCCCAGCTCTTTAAAAGGGGGTATAAATACAAGGAGGAGAGAGAAGGTGACCATTCCTCTTTCCAAAAATCTGTCTGCAGTAGCTGTATGTTTAGTTGCATGCTTCTCTTCTCTTCCTTCTTCCAACAGAAATTAAACCAAGCCAGTAGTAAGTGCCTCTTTGAACATGTGTAAGAGAGAGAGAGTTGAAAACTTGAGAGAAGACTGAACAACTGCCTAAAGAGAAAGAGAAAGGGGCTAGAAACCGAGAGAGGAAGGAGTAGGGGGAGAACCAGGAGAAGAAGAGAAGGAATACTGTCAAACTTTTCCCAAACCTACTTAGATCTAAAAGGTATGGGTCTTGTAACCTCCTTTCTCATGTTCTTTGTGACCTTGGAATGAAGAAAAACCATGAGGGAATGCCTAGAATTTTTATACCAGATGTAAAGGAAACCTAAAATAAAAAGAGGGACAAAAATGGGGTTGAATGGAGACTTAATTCCAGAACATTTAACAAAGAAAAATAAATAGATTGAATGGACGAAACATGATAAAGGGCCAACCATAGCTAAAGGGTTGGCCAGATTGCATTATGTGATAAAATGCATGTAGATGTCCATGCTTGAAATTATATGGTTCTGCTGGATTCTATTAACAAACTGTGTGCTAGAACTGAATTCCATGTAGTTGTTTGTGCTTGAAATTATGTGATTCTGCTGGATTTTAATAACAAATTGTGTACTGGAACCGAAATGCATGTGGATGTTTCCTGCTAATTTGTGTTGTCTGCAGCAAATCAAGTGTTCGTTGTCGAATTGTGTTGTCTGTAATGAATTGGCGTTCATTGTCGAATTGTGTTGTCTGCAGCGAATCAGGTGTTCGCTACCGAATTATAGTGTCTGCACCGAATCAGGTATTCGCTGTCAAATTCTAGTGTCTGCAGCAAATTAGCATTTGATATTACGGAGGAACGTCTTTATCAAAATATTTTTGCTTCTCACTTCAGGCAATTAGCAATAATTTTTATATGGACTTATTTGTTGTCAAATTGTGTTGTCTGCAACGAATCAGGTGTTCACTATTGAATTGTGTTATCTGCAACAAATTAACATTCGCTACCGAATTGTTTTGCCTGCAGCGAATCAGGTGTTCGCTGCTGAATTATAGTGTCTGCAGTAAATTAGCATTCACTGTCGAATTGTGTTGCCTGCAACGAATCAGGTGTTCACTGTCTTGTGTTATCTGCAACGAATTAGCATTTGCTACCGAATTGTATTGCCTACAGCGAATCAGGTGTTCGCTACTGAATTATAGTGTCTGCAGCGAATCAGGTGTCTGTAGCGAATTAGCATTCGCTGCTGAATTGTGTTGCCTGCAGCAAATCAGGTGTTCGCTGTCGAATTATGGTGTCTGTAGCGAATTAACATTCATTCATGAATTGTGTTGCCTACAGCAAATCAATGTTCGCTGCCGAATTATAGTGTCTACAACGAATTAGCATTCACTGCCGAATTGTGTTATCTGCAACGAATTAGGTGTTCGCTACCGAATTATAGTGTTTGAAGCAAATGAGCATTCGTTGCCGAATTGTGTTGTCTGCAGCGAATGAGTTTTCGTTGCCGAAATTATGGTGTTTGCAGTGAATTAGGTTTTTGCTGCCGAATTGTGTTGTCTGCAGCGAATCAGTTTTCACTGCCGAATTGTGGTATCTGCAGCGAATCAGTTTTCGCTGCCGAATTGTGTTATCTGCGGGGAATCAGATTTCGCTGTCGAATTGTGTTGTTTACAACGAATCAATTTTCGCTATCGAATTGTGTTTTCAACAGTGAATCAGTTTCGTTGTTGAATTGTGGTGTCTATAGTGAATCAGATTTCGCTGCTGAATTGTGTTGTCTGCAGCTAATCATTTTTCATTGTCGGATTGTGGTGGTTGCAACGAATCAGTTTTCGCTGTCGAATTGTGGAGCCTGCAGCGAATCAGTTTTCGATGCCAAATGGTGGTGTCTGTGGTGAATCAGTTTTCATTGTCGAATTTCTATATTGAATCAATTCGCTAACGATTTCGTGTTCCAGCGAACCAGTCCGTTGACGAATCTGCGTCACTGGCGAACTAGCTTTTGCTAACTAATTTTTGCTACAAATTTATATATTTGAATGGGTCCAATGATTAAAATGATTGCATTATGTGATTGTAATATGTGGAACACTTGAAAATGAACTTGTGTATGCTTTAGACATGCATGGTGAAGAGTTATGCAGTTACTGAATACAAATGTACTGATTTATGGCCATCAATGTTTTAGGTGGTGCGACTGGGATTAGACCTTCGTCAGGACAAGGACACCCCACGGGTGGAACAGGTAGGTGGTTTCCACCTTTTTCTTGTATGGTGTTAATGTTTTGAAATGATTTACTTATGGATGATATATTATTGAATCCTTGATGAATGATGAGACGAAGATGAATGTTTGATTGAATTCGTGACGAATGTTGAAACGACTATAAAATGTTGATTGAGTTCTTGATGAATGTTGAAATGATGATGAAAATGTTAATGTTCTGAAATGACTTGGTTGAGGAGGATACATTATTGCATTGCGATGAATGTTAAACCGACTATGAGATGTTAATTGAGCTATTATGAAATTGGGCTGTTGACGAATGTCAAACCAATTATGGAATTTTGATTGTCATTGTTGATTAGCTTTGGCTAATGACATTCAAAATGAATGACCAGATTTTGATTGTTGATTAGCTTCGGCTAATGGTATCCGAGATGGATGACCAGGTTATGCTTGATGATTAGCTTTGACTAATGGCATTCAAAATGAATGACCGGGTTATGATTGTTGATTAGCTTTGACTAATGGCATCCGAGATGAATGAATGGATTATGCTTAATGATTAGCTTTAGCTAATGGCATCCGAGATGGATGACCGGGTTGTGATTGATAATTAGTTTTGGTAAATGGCATCCTAGATGAATGGCCGAGCTGATTATAACGATTGGCTTCGGCTAATGGTATCCGCAAGAGATGACGAGTTTGACTTTTGGGATTAGTTTTGGTTAATGGCATTCGAAATGGATGACCGAGTTTAGATATTACTATTAACTAAAGTTAAAAGCATCCAAGGTGGATGACTGGGTGAAGGTGAAGTAATTAACCTCGACTGAAAATTTAACTTCAGCCCCACCACTCCTATAGAGAGGCTGGGGCATATGAATGAGGATAATACATCTAGAGAAATAATGATGATTGTACAATGTATATGAGAAGTGAATGAAAGAATGTACTCACCTTCAGTTGATAACAGAAAATAATGATAACGTCTTTCTAGTTGTTATTATTATGTTTAGATTATTCACAATTCTTGTATCCATATTATTTTTGTAACAGGGACATCACACAATCAAGGTGCGTAGGAAAATCATTCTGCGGGTTCACATATTTTGAAAGGTGCTATGTAATAGTATGTCTTAGGTGTTATGTCGAATATTTGTTATTCGACACTTTTGTAAGGACTTGTAATGAAAACTGTAATGGAACATGGATGTGGATATGCAGACATGTAGATACGATTTCATGAATATATTTAGTGATACTTTCTTTTATGAGGATGTTATGTTGTGAATTCACATGAGGATTATATGAAAGAAAGTACTAGTTGTGTAAAATTATCGTTCGGCACTTGTGTATAAATTCGTGTTGATAACAAGAATAGAACATGAATGCAAACTCATGAGTATGCCAATATGATTTAATGTAAATGTATGAATATGAAAATATAATATTATGGGCATATGTATTAAGCATCCGTCTTATGGGAATGTTGGATTATGAAAACTATATCCGTATGATGTCATGATAAGGAAAGGAACCTAATTACTAATTCACGGAATGTCATTGTAAGAAGTATCGAGAACTTAAGAAAAACAATTCCACCGATTTTGGCTTTTGAAATAGCTAGGTCGTTACAAGATGAAAGAGAGTAAGTTGATGTCAATACTCATATAGGGCCAGAAGGCTCTCTGATAGCCCAATTGACAGTATGGTCTATATTTCAGGATAAAGTATTGGAAGTTCAATAAAGAGATGTTGAAGTGGATAAAGTGAGAAACAAGGTGAAGTTAAGAGTTGAGATGTCATTTTGAATTTTAGAGGATTGAATGGTAATGATGGGTAGACGAATGTATCTACCTAAAGATAAGACCTTGAAGGAGGAAATGTTAAAGGAGCCGCATGAATCCATATTCACTGTGTATTTAAAAAGTACTAAAATGAAGAAAGAAATTGCTAAATATGTGACTAGGTGTAGAGTTTGTCAACAGGTAAAAATTAAACATTAGAAGCCAACAGGGCCTCTACAATCATTGCTGATACTTGAGAGTGGAAATGGGAAAATATTGTTATAGACTTTGTGTCAGGTTTGTCTAGGGGGAAGAAGGGCAGTAATGTAATCTAGGTTATTGTGGATCACTTCACAAAATTTACATTTTCTTACTTATGAAAATGACAAATTTAGTTCATAAGTTGGCTAAACTTTATGTGAATGAAATGGTAAGATTTCATGGGATACCCATATCAATTTTTTCTAATCAAGACCTTAGACTCACCTCACTATTATGGCCAAGTATTCAATGTGCTCTAGGGAAAAAAAGTAAATTTAAACGCAACATTTCATCCTTGATTGGATGGACAATCAAAGAGAACAATCCAGTATTTAGAGGATTTGTTGAGAGCCTGCATTTTAGAATTTATGAGCAATTAAGAAGAACACTTTCCACTTGTGGAATTCACCACAACAACAATTATCAGTCTACAATAGGGATGACTCCCTACAAGGCTTTGTATGGTAAGAAATGTTGAACCCTTATTCGTTGGAAAGAAATTAGGGATAGAAGGTTAATGGGACCAGAATTAGTGCAGATTACCTTAGAAAATGTGAGAATTATAAGAGACAGAATGAAAGCTGCTTGAGACAGGCAAAAAAGTTATGCAGATGTTAGGAGAGGGCCTCTAGAATTTGATGTTGGAGATATGGTGTACCTAAAAGTTGCTCATTGGAAGCACATGTTGCGGTTTCAAATAAAAGGAAAGTTAGCACCAAGATATATTAGACCCTTCGAAGTGGTGAAGAGGATTGGACTGGTAGCTTATAATTTAGCCTTGCCCCTATATTTAGTTAGGATAGATGTATTCCTTGTTTCATTATTACAAAAGGCTAATATGGATACTTCTCGAGCACTACCACAAGTTCCATTAAGGGTTAAAGAAGATTTGACCATAGAAATAAAACCAATAAGGATTCTGGATTAAAGTGAAAAGGAGTTAAGAAATAAAAAAGATCCATATAGTGAAATTGCTATGGAGAAGCTCTCAAGTCGAGGAAGAAACTTTGGAAAAGGAATTAGAGATGAAAAAGAAATATCCTGAATTGTTTCTAAAAACAGGTATGGAAATTCAAATTTCGAGGATGAAATCTTCTTAAAGGATGAGAGAATGTAAACTCCTAGATAATTTTTTTTTCCAAAATATAATAATAAAAAAAATAGGGTAAATAATTATTATAATATGTCCAGACATATATGAATAAAAGATGAAGAGATTAAGAGCGCTTCGGTATAAATTTACAAAATGATTTCGGGTGATAGAAATTATAGCGTAATAAAATGAATATAATAAATTGGGAAAGAAGAGTTAAGAAGATAAAAGAAGAAAGATTTACAACCGAATTATATGAATATATGCATTGGTCGAGAATTAGAAATAGTCTAGCTATTTTAAGAAATGGTTAGACTGATTTAATAAAATAGTCGCACTGTTTCTCAAAACGGTCAAACTATTTTGGCTACTACTCTTAAAACTAACAGTGCAGCCAAGAGAGGGAAATAATGTTTTCTCTTCTTCTTATTCTTTCCTTTCACCATTGAAGAGTTATAGAAGTGATAGGTAGGAGTGAAAAGAGAGGGTTTTGATAGAGAAGAACACATCCACACTAGAAATTAAGAAAAATCAAACAGAGGGAAGATTGAGTTAGAGAGAGAAAATGAAGAAAGAAGAGGAAAAAAGGGAGGGATGTGGAAAATTTCGACTGGTTAGAACTCGAAGTTAAGAAGAATATTACTTGGTAAGGAGTTCTAAACCTAACCTAGCAAACTTATATGAAAGGAAGGCAATTGAGATTGAATTCATGAATTTTGTGTTAGGTTTTAATGTATGAATTTGGAGGAAATGGAAATTGATTGTATACTGAGTCAATTAGGTTAGATTAAGTTGTGATGGGTGCTAAATTAGGAAGAAATAATGAAGAAAACCAGGGTGTTCCTAAAGGCTCAATGGCTGACCAATAGGGGGACCAAATTGCATGTGATGAATTTGTATTTTATTCAAGCGTAATCATAATAAATTAATATATGTCTGAGGAAAATGAATGCATAATGTTTTCTATATGAGATAAATTGAAGAGAATTCATCTTTTCTTGTTATGCATGTTTTGACAAAATAGGAGTAAGAATGAAAATTGGGATTTATGAATGTAAAATGGTTTAAAAATTGTATAAAGTAATGATGAATGTGTTAAGGAATGAATGGGTTCTTTGTGTCTTTTTGGAAGGAAATGAAAGTTTAATGTAAGTTGAATTGTAAATGGTGGTTCAGTTGAAAGAAAACAACTTAGTATATTATTATGTGAAAATGTACATGGAATGAAAAACAATATGGCATACTTGTGGATCCATGGGAGGTGATGCGAACCATAGCGGAATTGAATAGAATTCACGAACTTAAAATCTATCTAATCCAAGTTTGCTGAAAATAGGATAAGTTTATCACAATGAAAGACCTGCTCCTAGGCAACAAGACTATAAACCAAGTCAATTATAACACCTACATCTGGAGACAAGCAAAAGGAATATAAATTCACACAAGGATTGGTTAATTCTTTGAAAAGTTGAAAGTTCAATTAAGAACCAAAATTGACAACCAAAAGTCGGCAAAATCAGAATATTATTAGCCAAAAACTAATCTGAAAATTATTCTCAAGAGTATTTATACCCCAAGCCAAAAACCTTAATTTCTCTAATGGATCACATATAAACCCAATTTAAATAATAATCAATCCAAGTTAAAACTAGCCCAAACTAATTAAAATAAATAAAATAAACAAGTCTAAAACCCAAACAAGTGTTTTCTCACAAAATCAAGAAAGTTTAATAGCCCATCTAATTTAATAAGACAAGTTCAGTTATTTCCGCATTCTATCTGGCAGCAGCAAAACCCAACTTTAAATGGATGGTTTTCTCTTGTCTTAAAGAATTAGAAGGTGTGCCATATACCGTTAGAAAAGTATGGAAGTATAGTTTCTATCCCAACTATAATCATCTCAAAATTAGACTTTTAGCTCTAGTTATAATTAAAAAGGTCAAACTGACCGAATCTAGTCTTCTTCTCCCAATTCTTGTGTAATGGTTTTGGTTCCACCAACAAACCCCTCTTGAATATGAATCAGATTAATCATGGCTTGCTCTTCATTATTTAATATCCTCTTAAAGTCCACCTTAGCCCACGTATCTTGGAAAAGTCCATTGAAAGTCTCTTTGAACCTCTTAGCTCTAAGCCTTATAACTGGATCAACCAAAACCTCTAATGGATCCTTTGGTGCTTGGATCGTATCAGAAGGCCATGGGAGCTGTGCAGCAGGAAAGAGGTACTATGGTTTAAATTTGTACAAATTAATGATGAATTTGTTAAAGTTCAATGTAAGTTGAATCTCAAATTATGGTTAAGTTGAAAGAAAACAACTTAGTCTATTATTATGTGAAATGTGCATATAATGAAAAATATTGTGGTATACTTATAGATCTAGGGAGGCTATAAGAGCTATGCTGCAACAAAGAAGTACTTCCAGAACTTCAACAGTAGGTAGGTGTCAAATACCTTAACACTATTGTTTACCATGTTCATTATGTTAGATATTGCAATTATAGAAAGGTATTGTGAATTCAATTGTGGATTAAATATGTAAGGAACTAGATTTTCCGGTAATGAGACTAGTGCATGGTAATGCAGAGGAATTAGTTTTCCCGGTAATGAGACTAGTGCCCAGAAATGGAGTGAAGAAATTAGATTTCCAGTGAAGTATTTATTGTCCTAAAATGGGCAGGGAGATTAGTCTTTCAGTAATAGAAATTTCTAAATAAGGGTAATATGAGTAAATGTCGGAAGATGTAAGATTATGCATGTTCTCCAACTTTTCAACGAATAGTTCTCGTGAAGAATTTTCTTCACACTCTACTTATGTGTCACGAGTAAAAGCTATGAAACTCTATATAACTCTTTAGTTAGTTGGGCACTCTTGCTCCATTACAAGTGTTGCTCTACCCAGCTGCTCATTCTTTTTAATGCTTCAGATTGTCCTTTCTTATATACATATCCATGTGATGAGGATGAGAATCTTTGATAAACATTATATTCAAGCTTCCTAGTTTGTTATGTTCTTAACATATTATTATTTATGTTTCAAAAAACACTTTTCTAACAGTTATCTTCAAATGACTTGTTTTTATCTTTTTTTGATAATATCTATCTAAACTTCCCATATAATTTATCCAAAAAAATTAGATAATTACATAAATAATCATGTTATATTCTATAAGATAAAATTGACTATTTCTTTATCTAATTTGAATAAACTAACAATCTAAACAGATTCATCTTTAACAATAATCTTTTACTAATCAAAGCCAAACATTTTGACATTTACAATCCTCCTATTTGGTTGATTTGTGACAAAACATAATAATGATGAATTACCATTCAAGTAGTTCATATAATTTGATCATAAATAGATACTTTATTAAAGTATTCTCGCAAGCACAATTGAATGACTGTTAGTAATATTTATGCAACAACATCCTATGAGTTTCTAACATGTTTCATGCAAATAGTTTATAACCTATATTAAAAAAAAATCACATTTTACATCCTAATAGTTTATAATATGTTAAAAATACTATTATACATCGAATATTATTATGCAACTACATGCATACATCAAGTTTGAAGTGCATCAAGTATTCAACATAAAGGTTTATATGCTAAAAAAATATCCTAGTTATTATAGACTAGAATATTCAATATTCAATACTGATTGAAAATCAATAAAATTCCAGAACAACAAAATTTTTTTGACAATACTGATTGGATCATTCAATATTCAATATTCAGTACTGATTGAAAATCAATAAAATTCCAGAACAACAAATTTTTTTTGACAATGCTGGTTGGATTAGCTTTGCTCTTCCTCTACCTTGCATGTATCTGTGTCTCCTCCTCGGTTTGGCACTAATCCTATTCCTCATCTTCACGAACAATAGATTGATGCACTTGTTTGATGTTCAAGATGATTTGAACAAGTCTATCATTAACCTGCTTAATATCTTGTTGCATATTTGTTAGTAATTTTTCAACTACATCAATTATTTGTTCCCACTTACTAGTAAAACTTGTTTGATAGTGCTTGCAACTATTCTATTATAAAATGGAGTAAGGGTTGGTTTGAGGAGTTTCGAGCTAAGAGGAGATAGACTCTTCAAGATGTGACCATTTTTACTAACCATAACTTCAAATTTGATAGCAGTTACAACTAAGATCTTTTCATATATCTTGATTGTTGGCCTACTATCATACAATGGTACTTTTTATATGATTGTTATCCTAGATATCAACCCACCAAAAGATAGACTCACTTTTTTCTCAGTTGTAGTTGTTTGTATTACATCAATAAAGTGACTAGCTAGGTCAATAGGAATATCAGTAGCAATTGCATACATGAACTGAGCTTTCTCAATTGTCAACATAGTATGTCTTCCAATATGCCAGATGTTTGTTAGCAAAAACATAGTGTTCATAAGCATTCTACGTGATTTAGCACACCATTTTGGTCTTATAGGGTCAACAAACAAATCTCTCATTTGAGTTTTGGAAGAGGCTCTTATTCCTTTATAGGAAAAACCAGGATCTGTGATTTCAAGTAGCTTATATAACTCAAGGGTTTTACCTTTAATAGTGGAAGTAATGGAGCAGTCATCAAGATTGAAAGACTCATAATTAACATAAAACTCCTTAACTACTTCAATATATGGAGTAGGTGCTTCTTCAGTCAGTTCACCCCATTGTCTTTTCTTAAATATGTCTTTTATGAATACAAATATGGGGTCTGAAAGATCACATACTGAAACTTCTCTTTCACCTAGCAAGTTCTTCTTGGAGAAGTTATTTCTATAAGTAATTTTTGCACCAAGAGAAATGAAATGGATGGTTTTTCTAAATTGTTCTACTGATTTAGAGGAACCATCCACCACTTTGCCCTTTTCTTTTGTCCGTTGAATAGCTGGACTAGAGTCTCTTTAAGGGATGAGGTCTCATGTTCTTCCTCATTGGGATAATTTGAAATAAGGGTTTCAGGTTTCTTCTTGGCTTTTACTTTATAACAACCTTGCAACAAGAAAATACATTAGTCATTTTTAGAAGTGATAAACTGAAAGAAATGTGTGTTGTAAAAGTTGTGCACATATGATTGTAAAGACATATTCTTTTTAACAATACTTAAGAAATTTCAGATCAAGATAAAATATCCTTACCATTTTTACAGAAAGGTTAAATGCAAGATGGAGAGGATGAACAAATATTTTGTCTCATAAATTCTTTTTATGCTTATCAGAAGATGACAAGTAAGGATAAAGAGATTTACATGAAAAGTTGCGAGATGAGTGCCTTAAAACAAGAAACAAAGAGAGAGCGAGATAAAGATGATTGCGTGTTTTGATGAACAATGCCATTAAATAAACTTATGGAAATGTTGTTTTTCTCTTATTCCCACTCACACCAAGCATCTAACACATTCACAATAATATTCCTCTTTAAGTTCAACAACCTCCCTCAATTTTTAATTTACGTAACATAACTAAACTCCTTTAAATCATTTCCTTCATAAAATTATATATTAATCTATCACAATTTCACTTAAATAAACACAATCTAACTACATATAAATTGATCCCTTTTTGGCCAGCCCTACATGCTCTTAAGAACATCATGTTTTTCTTATTATTTTTTTCCAAATTCAACACTCATCACAAGTTATTCTAGCCCAATATGTTCAATTCATAATCAATTTGCCTTTCCTCCAAAATTTCTTCTATAAACCCTAAGATAAAATTTATAATTTAACATCAAATACCTTCCTTTTCATATAATCTTGCTAGGCTAGGTTTAAAACCCTTTATCAAGTAATACTCTCATCTTTGAATTCTAACTAGTCAAAATTTTCCACGTTCTTCTCTTTTTTTCCTCTTGTTTCTTCACTTTCTCTTTCTAACTCAATTCTCCCTCTCTTTGATATTTCTTAATTTCTAGTATGGATGTGTTTTTCTCTCTCAAAACCCTTTACTTTCACTCCTATCTATCACTTTTGTAACCCTCTCCCTCTCTTGGTGAAATGAAAGAAGAATAAGAGAAAACATCATCTCCCTCTCTTGGTTGCACCAACGGTTTTTAACAAAGATAATAGCTTAAACAGTCCGATCATTTTGAAAAATGGTCCGTCCATTTTATTTAAATTGGTCTAGTCATTTCTTAAAACAGCTAGACCATTTTTGGTTCTGGACTTGCATAAATTTGGTCATAAATCTTCTTCTTTTTCCTTCTTAATTCTTTTCCCATTTTATTATATTCATTTTCTTATTTCATTTTACACCATAATTTCTTTCTCCCAAAATCATTCTGTAAATCTATACCAAAGCGTCTTTAATCTTTTCATCTTCTATTCACATCTTTCTGGACATATTATAATCATCATTTATCCCAATTATAATATTTAAGAAAAGTTTTAATTGAGAGTTTACATTCTCCCTTCCTTGAGAAAATTTATCCTCAAAACTTGAATTTTCATACTTGTTTTTAGAAACAATTCAAGATGTTTCTCTTTCATCTTTGATTCCCTTTCCCAAGTTTCATCATCGACTTGAAAACTTTTCCATAGTACTTTCACCATAAGGATCTTTTTACTTCTCGACTCTTTTTTGCTTTGATCCAGAATCCTTACTGGTTTTACTTCTTTAGTCAAATCTTCATTAATCTCTAGTGAAACTTATGGTAGTACTTCAGAAGGGTCTGCATAAGCTTTTTATAATAAAGAAACATGAAATACATCATTATCTTGGCTAGATACGGAGGTAAAGCTAACTTATATGTTATTGGTCTAATTCTCTTTACCACTTTGAAGGGTCCAATATACCTCGCCACTAATTTTCCTTTCATACTAAACCACAACATATGTTTCCAAGGAGCAACCTTCAAATACACCATATCTTCAACATTAAACCCAAAAGGCCTTCTTTTGACATTTGCATAACTTTTTTGCCTGTCCTAAGAAGCTTTCATTCTACCTCTAATAATTTTCACCTTTTCTGAAGTGATCTGCACCAATTATGGTCTCATTAACTTTTTATCTCAAACTTTTTTCTAGCAAACAGGAGTTCGACACTTTCTACTATACAGAGCTTCATAAAGAGCCATCCTTATTGTAGACTAATAACTATTATTATAGGTTAATTCCATAAGTGACAAATGTTCTTCCTAGTTGCCCCCAAATTCCAAAATACAAGGCCTCAGCAAATACTCTAAAGTCTGTATTGTTCTCTTTGATTGTCCATCTACCTGAGGGTGAAATACTATGCTCAAATTTACTTTCATCCTTAGAGAATGTTGAATACTTGGCCACAATTGTGAGGTGAATTTGGGGTCTCAATAAGAAATAATTGATATGGGTACCCCATGCAATCTCACCACTTTATTCACATACAACTTGACTAACTTATCACCGAATTTGTCTTTTTCATAAGCAAGAAAATTGTAGATTTTATCAAGCGATCCACAATAACCAGATTGCATCACTGCCCTTCTTTCCCCTGGGCAAACCCAATATAAAGTCCGCAGTAGTATTTTCATACTTCCACTTAGGTATCAGCAATGGTTGTAAAGGCCCTGCTGGCTTTTGATGTTCCACTTTTACCTGTTGACAAACTTCATACCTGGTCACATACTCAACAATTTCTTTCTTCATGTTTGGCCACCAATAAAATTCTTCTAAGTCTTTATACATTTAATACTTCTTAGATGTATTGTGAATCTCGATTCATGAGCCTATCTGAGTACTTCCTCTTTCAAAGTTTTATCTTCAAGCATATACATTCGTCTACTCATCACTACCATCTTATCCTCCAAAATCCAAAAGGGTGTCTCAACCCTCTATCCCGAAGTACGAATTGTTCTCTTAATTGAGCCAACAATAAGCCTTTAAACCCTACCTCTATCTTAGCATCAATCTTTTTTAATTTTATTTAACTCTTTTTCATCCCCTCCTCTAATGTCTCCATTACACCCTTTAACCAACAACATTTTTCTTTCCTAGGTGATAATCTATTTTACAATTAAAATATTTAATTAATTTTATTAATCCATCTTCCTTGTCGCATATTTAATTCCTTCTATGTCATCCAATACCTCATACTCATATAATCCATAAAGATCTAAACCTAAGATCTATACAAGTAATGTCTCCATACCCGTAATGCAAACACCACCACAACCAGATCTAGATCATGAATAGGATAACTAACTTTGTAAGACTTCGTACTTTGATCTCAAGTCTATTTTTGAAAATATTTTGGCCCTTTTTAGTTAGTCAAACAAATCATCTATCTGTGAAATGGGATACTTGTTCTTCACTGTTACCCTATTTAGGTGTCTATATAATCTATGAAAGTTCTAAAGGTCTCATCCTTTTTTTACAAATAGGACTCGAGCTTCCCATGGTGAATTACTCAGGCATATGAACCCTTTTTGTAGTAGTTCTCGCAGCTAAACTTTCAATTTAACTAGTTCTATTTATGTCATCCTGTATGGTGCCTAAGTTATAGGAAAGATACCGGGTAATACATCAATCAAAACTTTTACTTCATTTTTCGGGGGTAGTCCTGGCAATTATTATGGAAACATATCCAAAAATTCTCTTACGATGAGAAGATTATTCAACTCTACCCTACCATTTTTAGAATCTATTACATAGTAAGACAAATCGCATACCCTTTCCTTATAAGCTTACTAACTATCTTAGCCGAAATCACACAATTCGGTATGACATTTTGGTTCCCCTTAAAAGTCATTATTTTCCCATCTATTCCTTGAAGAGTCACTGTTTTTTAAAAACAATCAATTTGAGCTTTATGGTTACTAAACCAATACATTCATAGGATTAAATTAAAATCATGCAATTCTAAAAGCATTACAGTTACTTCCATATCATATCCCTTGATAGCAATCTTAACACCTTTATACATATGTTCTATAAGTACAGCATCCCTGAAGGATGTGCTAATTAAAAACCTCTTTTCTAATTTCATCGGTTGCTTTTTCAGTTTATTCTTTTTTTCCCACAAAAGAATGTATAACACCTGGTTCTATCAAAACAAGCACAAACTAATTTTCTAATAATAAAGTACTTGCAACTACATCTGTGATAGTCGCATATCCTCCTAAATCATGTAAAATACTCTACCCTGGGTCCTCTCTCCCTATCCTCGAGGTCGATCTTGATTTCCTCTAATCCTATACTGCATTAGTCTGGTGGGTCTGTCCACAGTGATTGACTATTGATAACTATATGTCTGTTGTCTTTGTCCCTAAATATACTAGGCTCTCCTAAGACAATCTTTCTTAAAATATCCATGTCCGCCATAATAGTAACATCCTCGACCTAAATAGGAGCAGTCCTGCCATATATGCCCATCTTGAATGCAATTGTAGCATCGCCCTAGCGATGTGAAGCAATCTACAAGATGTAATTTCTCACACCTGACATAATGAAGATAAGTAATGGTCTTCTACTTTAAAGTCTCACTAGCAGAACTACCCTTAACGTTCAATAATCCTCTAGCTAACCCTCCACTTGTGCTTTGATAAGACCCAGTAGTTGATCTCCTATGACTGGTATCCCCTCCTCTTTTCTTAAACTGGTTGTGTTGTCCTCATTTTTCTTTTTTAAAAAGGGAAAGCCTGAGGGTTTACCCATAGAATAGTCAATCACTTTTCTTTTGCCACCGTTAAGTTGGCCTTGTTAACTGTCAACTATACACACCTCTAGAACCTGGGCTGCTTATGTCAAGTCTCTTATCATCCCAAATTGCAAGGTTATTAACCCATGTTTCAATTCTTGCCTTAACCTATCCTGAAATCACTCTATCATGTGTTGTTATATAGGAACATGATATGGGGTGAACATAGAGAGGTCATGAAACCTCCTTCACATTCCAACACTTACATATCACCCTTTGTTAATGTTAGAAACTCTTGTTCTTTCATCTTGCAGTGATATCTTGAATAAAACTAATTCTCGAACTCTACTCTGAAATCACCTAATGTCCATAACCTTGTGGCCTTCCTCAATTACATAATCTTCCACCAAAGTTGTGCTCTATTTGATAATAACTAGATGTCACAATCCACCTCAACTCATCTGACACCTTTATCTAGATTAGGGTTTTCTCCACTTTTATAATTCATCTGTTAGCAATCCCTTCATCTTGATCTCTTAAAAAAGGCTCACAACTCATCTCCCCCATACTCTTCACTTACCAAGGAAACTACATTATCTATAAGTGTCGTGACCACAAGAGTTGATGCTACTACTGAGGCTACTAGGGTTGTAGGAGCTCATGCACTTTTTATAGCGTCAACCATTGCTCTCATTATTTGTGCAATGAAAGTAAGATTAACATATGGAGCGGGTGTTCCTACAAGTTCCACTAATAGAGGTATAATAGAATACCTCTAACGATTTATTCTTTCTAGGTGCGACACTCCTGCATGTTTAGAGGCGATATCATTTTGGAGTCCAAATGACTCCTTCTATCTTGATTGAAAAGCAACCAACATAGGAGGCAATATCTGCCAAAGGGTCCTCCCCTTGACTCTCCTCAAGATCCGCATTCTGAATCCTTCTTTGCACCGAAGAGGGGTCCATTCTCGTACCATATCTTGTAAGAACCATCCTGTAACAATTTAATATATATCAATTTTTATGATCAATTTTAAACCCATACCAGGGCTCTGATGCAAACTGTAACATCCTCCATAATTACACACAATCATCACTTGGTATCTTATGAATATTACAATTTTTAGGGTGAAATATATATATATATATATATATATATATATATATATATATATATATATATATATATATATTATAAAAAGAAATATTAAATAGAGAAAAATGCTGAAATTTTAGTAGAGTCTCCCTTGTACTAAAAGGTCTCAAGTTATTGACTAGAAACCTATTACACTTCAAAACTCAACCATTTCACTTCTCAATCACTGTCTAATCTTTCTAGACTCATCACATCATAAAATCAGGACATTTCATCCATCACATTTCATTATAGTTCACTACACACACACACAAACACACATACCCAAATACTCAAATTATCTAAAACTTGTGAAACATGATCACAACATTAATATCTATGACATAATAAAATAAATTAACAAGACATCATAAGTTTACATAAGAGATCAAATTAAAATTACATAATCTTCAAAGCAATTAACATATAATTACAAAACCTACTACAGGTAATACTCAACACCGAGTAATTTTTTCCTCTACCCATATCTAGGCATTATTCTCTCTTCTTGGAATCCAAATTAATCGCCCATTATCGAACATTATTCCCTCTTTTAGGAATCCAAATTCATCGCCCATTATCAAACAACATTATTCCCTCTTCCAAGATCTAAATTTATCGCTCAATACTAAGTATTATTCCCTCTCCCGGGAATCCAAATTCATTACATATTACTGGTTATTATTCTTCCAGAATTCCAAATTCATTGCCAGTTACCAGGAATTATTTTCTCTTCCAGGAATCTAAATTCATCACTCATTACCAAGCATTATTCCCAATACTAGGAAACTAATTCCTTCGCCCCTTACCAGGCATTAACCCATTACCGGGAAACAAATTCCTTCACCCTTAGCCATAATTTTTAACACGATATAATATTAAATTTTCAATAAGCTATTACGATAAACTAAATAAGAAAATGTTGAGGTGTAAGACACCTACTTGTTGTCATAGGTCGAGCAATACCTCCCTCTTATTGCACAACTCTCATGGCCTCTCATGTATCGACAGGTTGACAACATTATTTTTCATTTCATGTTCACATAATATTATTCTAGGTTTACTCCCAACAATTTAACCTTTATTTCCACTTCAATTCTCATTAAATTTCATTTCTTTCCAATTAGGCATAAGGAATTCATTCATTCCTTCACACGGTTAACTTACACAAAACACATAAAACTTACTAACTTCTAACCATTTTAAACTCAAGAGTTCTAAATTTAATTTTTATCTCATTTTGCTAAAATATACATAATAACAAAAGATATGAATTTTTCTTCAAGCTTTCTCAAATGGAACTCATTGTGTACTTATTCTCCTTATATATACAAAAAGTTTTAACAAACTAAATAAAAATTTCATAACACCATTAACTTCTCTTTTGCATGATCATATCCACGCATGTATTATATTGCACAAATATTATTACGTTTGCATCAATTTTCAATTTATTCTTTCACCATAACTTCTTTTTATACAATGATTTATTTAAAATTATTTTCATTAGCTCTTCCCTTAAATGAAAAGTCAAACACATTCACAATAACATTCCTCATTAAGTTCAACAACCTCCCTCAATTTCCAATTTACAACAACATAAACATTTCAATCAATTTACATAACGTAACTAAACTCCTTTAAAATCATTTCCTTCACAAAATTATACATTAATCTATCACAATTTCACTTAAATAAACATAATCTAACTACATACAAATTGATCCTCTTTTGGTCGACCCTACATGCTCTTAAGAACATCAAGTTTTTCTTCATTATTTCTTTTAAATTTAACACTCATTACAAGTTATTCTAACCCAATTTGTTCAATTCATAATCAATTTGAATTTCTTCAACATTAATTGTCTTCCTTTTCATTAAGCTTGTTAGGCCAGGTTTAGAACCCCTTATCAGGTAATATACTCAGCTTTGAATTCTAACCATTTAAGATTTTCCATGTCCATAACCTTTTTCCTCTCCATTTTTCATTTTCTCTCTCTATCTCAATTCTCCCTCTCTTTCATATTTCTTAATTTCTAGTGTGGACGTGTTGATCTCTCTCAAAACTCTCTCTTGGTTGCACCAATAGGTTTTAATAGAAATAGTAGCTAAAACAGCTTGATCGTTTTGAAAAAAAGTCTATCCGTTTTATTTAAATCGGTCTAGCCGTTTTTTAAAATGGTTAGACTGTTTATGGTTCTAGACCAATGCATAAATTCAACCATAAACCTTTTTTCTTTTATCTTTTTAATTCTTTTCCCATTTTATTATATTCATTTTTTTATTTCATTTTATCACACCATAATTTTTATCTCCTGAAATCATTCCGTAAATTTATATCAAAGCTCTTTTAATCTCTTCATCTTTTATTCATATATTTCCGGGCATATTATAATCCTTATTTATCTTAATTTTAATATTTAAGAAAAGTTTTAGCCAAGAGTTTACACAGTCAACCTGCAGGTCCTTTAGTATTGACATCTGATTAATTATGCTTTCTACTTTCCTCAGCTAATATCCTGCCACCTTAGGATTTTCCTCACCTAGGTAAGGCACATATCTTAGTTCCTTCATGCCTTTCACCCATTGTACAAGAGTTATAACTTTCTTAACCCTCAGTGTTACACAAGAAGCTACTATTCTAATCAACTACTTTATAAAAGCTAGATTTGAGTACAGTGTAGGTGCAACAACCGATATCACTAGTAGGGGTCTATCTGTTAGCTCATATATATTCAATGCTTCAGGTTGTGGCATCTCTACATATAATGATGCAAAATCATCTCCTTGTCCTGTTGACTCACCTCATAAAGAGGTATCTACTAATTAGTCCACTTTCTGAGTCACCTCATGTTGAAAATCTCATTCTCTTCCCTGAACTAGAGATTGGTTAGTCTTGGCCCCCTATCTAGTCCGGACCATCCAAAAACATAAGTTAAATTTACATTAACACTTTAATTCCCTGAAAAATAACCATTGCTCTAATATCAACTACAACGAATCCTAAATTGGGAAATCCAGTTTAACATGCCATCATATAAAAGGATCATGAAAAGACAAGGTAATATTTATATATATATCTTGCTAGAATTTCAACAGAATTTTCCTTATATTTAAAACACCCCATGTTATCGACTAAGCCTGTTACACTTCTAAAAATATTTCCATGTATTTGATCCAATCATCCCAAATCACAACCACATAAAAGACACATTAATAAATCACAACCACATAAAAGACACATTAATACGCTTGAGAAGTTATAATACTTGGAAATATTTTTAGAAGTGTAACAAGATTAGTCGATAACATGGGGTGTCTTAAATACAAGGAAAACTCTGTTGAAATTCTAGCAAGATATATAACTTCTCAAACATATTAATGTGTTTTTTATGTGGTTGTGATTTAAGATCATTGGATCAAATACTTGGAAATATTTTTAGAAGTGTAACAGGATTAGTCGATAATATGGGGTGTCTTAAATACAAGGAAAACTCTGTTGAAATTTTAGCAGATATATATATATATATATATATATATATATTATTTTTAAAAATTTAGAAGTCAAACAAGAATAATCATGCAACAAAATAATTTCTAATTATTAATGTTGACCATGTTCAATTAAACATCAACTAAATATTTTAATGAAGAAAATATAAAAGAATCCATAGTGAAATTTAACTAAGATATTTCTAACCAAGATATACAGTAATACAAAATAAACATGCACATATATGTTTACATAAACATCCTAAAAATTTCAATAGACGACTTTACTTAATATTTACATTAGTTTTTCAATTTAAATAAAGTTCTACCTGATTTATAAAAGAAAAGGAGCAGCTTCAACTAAGGAACTACTCTTGTCTCGAGTGAAATGAACTTGTAAGCAAACATACATAATAAAATTCACATATCAAGATTATACATTTCAATCATAATAATGAGAGGTAAAATTTATTGTTTCTTATTAAACTGATTCAATAATATTTTTTTTCTTTTCATTAAATCCTCACACATTAGTATATCATACACCCTGATATTTTTCACCACCTATAACCTAGGTCAACCACTTAATACTAATATCGATTCCAAATCAATATCATTAGTCATTAGTATAAAGACGACTAATCAAGAGTATGTCGATACCAATTATCCTGGTATCATTAGATTTCAATCTTTAGATAGCTAATCAAGTTTTTGACTATGTCAACACCAGTGTAACCCCACTAGTGTCATTAGCTTCCATAACTTGGAATGGCTAATCAAGTTCATGTTAATGTCGATATCAACGTGATCTTGTTGATATCATTAGCCCCATAATCTGGAAAGCCTAATCAAATTCCATTTTTAAGTTTTCTTTCCATCCTTTGGGTTAAATATCGATGACAATGAAATTCCATTGACATCATTATCAGCCATAACCTAAAATGGCTAATCAAATCCTTTTCACATTACTTCCTTAAGGAAATGCCAACATCAAGCTAGCTGATATCATTAGCCTCCATATAGTGGATGATTAATCAAGTCAAACATTATTTGTTTTTTTTTCCTTTTCTTAACCTTCTGATACTTTCATACATTTGCAGAGCTTAAAGAATTTAAATGCAACAACTTTAATATTGTTATATATCACTAAGCATAGGAATGGGATACCTACCTGCCTGGTGTGTTGATCTTGTACCTCCATCACCCTGGGGTCTGATCGTAGCAATATCTCCTATCAAAACATGATTATCATAATACCATCATTACATTAATTTTGGATCCATACCTAGATCCAAAGATAACACAATTTTATTTGTTGTATTAATACCTTATGAAAGAGTAATTGAAATCATTTAATTTTATCATTATCAATCTTGGTCGAACAACCCTCAATGTTACCCATGATTAACATCTTATTTCTTCATCATCAATGATCAATAATACAACACAATTATGTTTTCAAAAACACATTTCTACAACATTTACATGCATGATTATGTTATTTTATCCCTCTTTTTTTATAGCTAACTTGGTCAAATCATACACATTGGAACCCAAAGGCTCCTTTAATTTTTACACATCTATTTCATCAAATCCATTTATCATATAATTATTTAGTTGAAGAATAACATTGCTTTACAGGATCTATGGCTTGTTTGGATTAATTAACCTCTTGTTTGGATTAAATAACCTCTTATTTGTCACAATTAATTCATGGAAAGTGCACCCTCAATCAATTATTTTTTGTCAAGCTTCAGTTATGGAGTTCCTAATTTTTTCTAAAAGCTCCAAAAGTTTATTAGACATCTAGAGAGCAAGAAAACAAAATAATTAAGCATCTCTTAACAAAAAAAAAAAAAAAAAAGAGGAAAGAATCCCTTATAATCTGGTTTTGAAAAACCATCTTTAAACCCACAAATGGTTTTACAACTACTTGCCTTTTAAGGCTATAAAAGAAAAAGAAATCACAAAGGAAAATGGAAGGAATCATAGGAAAAAAAAGAAGAAGAAAAACTTAGAGGATTAAATCACCAAAAGTCTCTTGATAGAAAGGCTAGGAAAGATTAATAAGAAGTTGAAAGAAAGAGGTAGAAGATAAAAACCTTGAGTCCAAGAGCACATGTAGAAATACTAGAGGACCATAAACTTAAGGAGGGAGCAAGAAATTCCATGTAAAAGAGGTAACATTGTTAAGGTATTCATCAAATCTTGATACAGGGGTGGAGCTCAATTAGCACACCCCTCCCCTTTCATTCTACTTATTAGATGTTTGTATTAGATGTTCATTATGCATTCATTTTTCCGTTGTTTGTTAGTTTCAATGCATTTGATGCCTTATTTAATCTTTTTCAAATGATTAGTGTATATATGTTTTGTTTGAAACTTGTTTGAATGATTAGATTTTTTTCATTGAAGTGTTAAATATTAGTATAAAATGATGTTTTGTAGGTTGATGATAGGTTAATTATTTTTTTAAAGTTATGATAATAGGTTTTAGGTATTGAAGTTGTTGTGATTTAGTTTGTTTTAAGTTAGCTTATTAGGTTTGCTGAAGTTGTAGGCATATTATTTAAGCTTCATGGCAATGATTTTAATCAATAGAAAAATATTTATGCAAAAAGAATGTTATTTTTGCTTGTTGTCATCATGTACTATACTTACTATTTTTGCCATTGATTTTTGTTTTCTTGTTGTTTTAATGATTTAATCATGCTTAAGCTTGTTTGCTAGGTTTAGTTTGCTTTTCGGGTTTTATTGCGCTTTTCTGGGTTTAGGTCTTGTTGCTGGGTTTCTAAGATTGCTAACATTACTGGGTTGATTTTCTTCGGATGAACGTCGCCTTGAGCCATTGATTTCTATGTCATTTTAGTCGATTGATGATTCTTAAATGTGCGTGCATGCTTTTCAATCCTTAATCTAAGGTTTTTATGGCTCAAAAACACTGATTTAATGATTTTTTATCTTCAATTCATTCGTTTTCTATTTTGCATAAAATCAAATAATTGTGATTTTTGTTTGATTTTTGTGATTAATGTAAGGTTTTTATGGTTGTAAACATTGATTTAATGAGTTTTGATATTCAGTTCTTTCATTTTATATTTTGCATAAAATCAAATAATCATGACTTTTGTTTGATTTTTGTGATGATCCAGCCACAAAATCTTGCTTGAATGTTGTTTCTAAACATGTCTATGCTTTTAATTTGATATGATCAGGTCTGTTTTTGAAATCACGTTTCTAGGTTCATCCGAGTGTTCTTCATGTTCTTAAGTAAATTCAAATGTTTTATCCTCTTTTGATCTTCATTTCTTTTCTGGTTTTGGATCATGTTTGTGGATTTGGGCCTTTGGGCCACGAAGCCCAATCCACGTTGCTAGGCTGAGTCCATTTATGCTAAGGCAATGTTTGGTTGATTTAAAACTCTCAAAGGAAAAAAACACCATATTTTGTTCTTAAAGCGTGTTTTCCCAACATGTCTTTAAGATAATTTTAAAGTCTCTGATTTTCAGTTAAGAGTGTGTTTAGCAAACACGTCATACTAATTTTCCAATAATGTTTATTTTTTTTATTTTTTTATGTTTCTATGAAATACACCTCAAATAATTTCCAAAAATTTTGAAAAAATTCAGACACCATTTTAAAATCATTTGTGCATCCCTCATGTGTTTTCCAACCATTTTATTGAATATTTGGGTTGTAAACTTACATTGTAAGGTACTGACTCAATATTAAATATACTTGTCTTTTTTTCTTTCTTTAAAATTTCAAAAAAAAATTAAAAATTCCTTATTTAAAAAATAAATATATATATATATATATATATATTTTCATTTGTGTGCATACGACCAAATTCTAGAATTTTCATGCATGTTTCATAAAAAAAAATTGTTTTTTATCATACTCGAGAAAATAAATAAAAAAATTTTAACGGGTATCACAATAAGTTTGTGATTATCCATTAGGATTTGACCAAAACTTTAAAAACATCATAAAAATCAATTTGTTTTATCAACATTTAGGGTATGAATTTTACAAATTAATGCATATTCTTGGTATTAAACTAAATGAATTGACAAGAATACACCTTTAATTTTTTGGGCTTTAAAATAGTTAGGTTTTAGCTTGATAAGATAAGTACCTCTTTACCGAGAAGAACTTTTTTTAAACCTTAGACAGACTAATGAATAGACACATGACTCAAGCAAATAAATAATACAACTTACCTAAGATAAGGTATACTAAGGGTGATACATCTTTCGTATACACAATCAGTACTACAATTATTTTGCAGCATCTTAGTTAGTTGTGTTTTGTTCAACAAGCAAGTTCAAACACTTCTCTATAGTGGGGAATGGTGAAGCTATCACATTGTTGGATATAACAAAGTGCCTTTTTGATGTTATATATGTTGCACGTGCCCCACGCAGAGTCGATAGCGATTTTCTTCGTAAATTGTTTTGTTAATTCTTAGAAGTCGCCACCTAGTATTTGGTTCAGGGTCACTAGAAAACCCGGTTGTACTGGTCTTATCATGGATTCACGGTAAGGGACTGGTTGTGATTAGGAAAGGTATTAGCACCCCAAGTGCACCTTACCTGAGGTAAGCTGCTTCACGATTTTATGTGATTTAGAAGTTTTGACAATTTATCTTGTCACTGGCCTATTAAAAAGGGAAGAAAAGTTTTTTTCGGTAAAGAGATCTTTATCTTATCAGGCAAAAAAAATCTAACAGTTCTAACGTCAATAAAACAAAATAATTTTTTAATATTAGGAATATATCTTACGTATAAGATTATAATCCTTGACCATGTACAAATCAAAACATTAAATTCTTTTTTTCTTTTTGTCTTCTTGATTTTATAATTCAAAAACATACATAAAAGAAAGTACAAACACACACACGTTCCTTTTCATTAATTTTTTTCTCATACACCCACATTTACATGTTACAAAATAATCAATGTTCAAAATAATCTAAGCAACACATTAAACAATTTAAATTTACAAAATAGGCCCCAAAATAGAATCAGGAACAGTGTTGGAAGCCCCTAAGTCACGAGAACAATGTTGTGAATCCTCTAGAATAGTAGGAATAGTGGCGGCGTGTCTTCTCCATGCACCACCGCCACTGGTGCACCACCGCCACTGGTGGTGAATGGGTTCACACGCCACCATAAAAAAGTCCAAGAGAACAAGGGGATTTGGAACGACTTCCTCTATTTTTCCCTTCTTCGCCAACGGTGACTTGCAAAAACAACAAAAAATGCAACAAGCAATTGATTTTAATTTTTCTTTTCTTTTTTTACATCTGTTGTTGGTCTTCTTTCTTCCTCTCGGTTTGTTGTTCTTTCCTTCTTCTTCAGGTGGCAAATCTCTCAAGTTAGGGTGAAGGTTGTTGTGCTAGGCCAAAGTGGGTTGATCTTCAGTGGAACGAGGTTGTGAAGGGCACTCCTGCTGGGAGATGAGATCTGGTTCGGTTGGCGATGGAGATGGGTTTCTTTCGATTTGTGAGAGGGAGCTGGTTCAAGAGAGAAGGAGAAAGGAGGGAAGCTGAAATGGCAGAGGGGTCTATGGGTATGGATCGGTTGGCTGAGGGAAGAGATGGGATGGGAACGAATGAGAAATAAAAGGAGGACAGATCGGGGTTTGCTGTAAAGAGGTTGCAGCAAGGAAGGCAATGCAGGGGATGGTTGTCTTGTGGTTGAGAGAGGAGGGGAGACTCTTATTAGAGAATAATATAAATCATATCTTGAGACCTCACCTAACAGCTTAAGTTATTGAGTTGAGAGATTCTTTGACATGATATCAGAGCCTTGATAACCAAGTGGTCATGAGTTCAAATCTCATCATCCCTATTTATTTGATAAAAATTAAGCACAAGGTAATGTGAGCCTGTGCAAGTTTCAAGCCCCAAAGGGCTTTCACTTGAGGGGGTGTGTTAGAGAATAATATAAATCATATCTTGGGGCCTCACTTAACAGCTTAAGCTATGGAGTTGAGATGGTTCTGTGACAACTCTGTGGAGATGTTCTAGGCTTATAGAAGGGCACTGGAAATGGCATTTACGGTGGCTGAGGAAAGACCGGCTGAGAAGGGGAAGCTCTGGTGAGGTGAGGGGAGAAGATCGCTGGGGAAACTGGGAGCAAGAAAACCAAAAGCTAGGGGGGCGGCGGCTTCTGTAGAGATGTTTTAGGTTTAGGTTTTTTCTTTTTATGGCTCTCATTTTCTGTCTCAAAATTGCCCCCCCTTTTTTTTGCGTTGTGACATCTATTTATAGGCAAAGTGGTTTGGTCCCCAAAACACATTGATCCTTTAATTTCTTTATTTTTTGCAAATTTTGATTTTTCTAGTTCTTTATATCTTTTAAAAACAAGCAATATCAACATCGACTCAACAAGGAAAATCAGTGATTTTAAAAATTACGCATTAAAAGTCGAACGCGTTCGAAAGACCTTTGAAAATTTAAATTCTTTTGAGAAGATGCTGAAAATGCTAAAAACAATGTAAATATATTAAAATATATATATTTTTTAGATTTTCTTTGTTTTTTGCTATTTTTTAAATTTTCAAAAATTTTATCAAAAAGATGGTCAAAAATTTGGTAACAACAATATCTAGAATGGAGAAGGCTATTGAGCAGAGGAGAGCCATTGCTGCTGCTGCTACTGTTAAAGGGACCAACGCTTCAGTGGCTTTAATATTTAAGATCTTGATCTTCAACTGAGTACACACCAAATACTATTAAGAATCCATTCAACTTAGGGCAATGTTCTACATTAACCCTAAAATCAACCTTGTAATCCATTCATTTTTTTATTTGGGGTTTTCTAGTGTGTTAAGTTGCAAATTTTGGACTGAAAAGTGAAGTGGAGAGCAAAGCCATAATTTCAGGGGAATTTGGGTTTTTTTTATATAGATTTTGTTATTTTATCTAATTTAAAATTTTAGGTTGATAACATATATAAAGTTTAATTTATGAAAAAATAGAAGCAAAGCAAAACAATAAAGAAACTATAATAAGCAATATTGACTTAAGAAAAAAAAATCTGTAAAATGAGGAAAACCGCAAGGACCATTTCCATATAATTAAGAAAAAACAAATGAAAGAACACTGTAACTCTAGATTTATTTGAATGAAACAGTGAGATAAAAATTTTTCCCTTATCAACAAAAACAATTGGTCTCACTATCAGGGATAATATAGTCTTTTCATATTTTTTACATAGTACAATAACTTGATTACCCTTAAAAGTAAGAAATATTAAACTGACATTTAGGGGTTGTTTAGACTTTTTATTGTTTAAAACATGGTGAAATAACTCAATTACCCTTAAATTTAAAAATAATTTAACTAGCATCCAAAGACTTTTTTCATATTTTCCTTCTAGTTTTTTTATTATAAGCAAATAGGCTGAATGACAAATTGGTATTTTAACAGATATAAAATATTATTTGAAAGCGGAAAGTATTTAACATTTGTGATGCATGCGCCAATGATTAGTACTTAAAAGTGCATTTTTATCAAGGTTTTATATCATCATTTTGCACTTGAAGTATCAATAACTCCTTAACTAGAGCATGTTTTATAATAACAGATCTGATAATATAAGATAGCTTTAATTTATGGTAAATGTTCATTTTAAATGCAGGCATATCTCACAATTCAAAGGATTGATTGATGTGAT
>Ga0325404_1000102_pt1 | contig 78137 bp, 40 predicted proteins | sample PopdelMetagenome_18_FD_205664 | JGI IMG/M metagenome (GOLD analysis project Ga0325404, IMG submission 205664) | Populus deltoides microbial communities from Bellville, Georgia, United States - Xylem-Control-R1 | ecosystem: Host-associated > Plants > Phyllosphere > Stem > Wood/Secondary xylem...
CACTGTTAATATTTGGATAAAGAAACCCGGAGTGGTAAATATCCAAAATAATTTTCTAGGAATAATAAATCCGCACACATCCTTGAAAGAAGCCTTGATTATAATCGAGGACATTTCAATTTTTTTTGCTCCACGGTTTATGAGCCATGAGAGTATAAAACACTAAGGCAAAAGGGGGCTTTTAAAGCGCCCTAGATTTCTAAATTTTTGTCCCTCGTCCTTGCGATTTACGAGTCGCAAACTCTTGAAATACTAAGGGAAAAATGAGCTTTTAAAGCACATGGAATCTCCTTGGATTTCTATCTTAATAAATTTAGTTAGAATCAAACCTAGGAAAACTGATGGGATTAGAAAACACCAACACCATAGCAATTATAAGACAAACCAAACACCAAGCAGCTTACCTTAGGTAGGGTGTACTAGGGGTGCTAACACCTTCCCTTTACGCAACCAGTCCCTTGCCTTAGAATCTCTGAAAGACCAGTTAGGTTTCCTAGTGACCATAATACTAGGTGGCGACTCCTTTATTTACAAAAACAGAAAACGACCTCGAAACCAATCGAGGATCGCCGCGACGCTGCGCTCCGCCGCGAGGGTGCGACAACTTTTAGTCAATGTTTAGATTTGTGAAGCATCCAACTATAAGCTGAGAGTTTATTCAATAATGATGGTTACGCTGTGCCCTAACGATACCTTGTAAACCCCCATACTGCTTTCACAAAAGGTGATCACTAGGCATATCATAGACCTTTTAAGGTCAAATAGTAAGTCTACCCCTCATGTAGTGAGTTAGAACTTACCTTTAAGATATGAACTTCCTAATAATTCATTTTGCATCAAGGTAAACCTAATCAAAATCCTGAACACTGTAGGATTTTCTGATCTAAGACCATGACTTCAATGACTTTTTCCGAGTAGAGGCAAAAAATGATGCAATTAATTAAAGGAGATTGCCCAAGGATCAAAGTTGGGGAATTATCGCGCATGACCAAAGTAAATTGCTTAATGGATAATATAAAGAAGCTTGCGTTAGTATTGGATTATGTGTTGAGAGAAGGTATGGGAGAATTGCCCATCTAGAAAGGCTCCCAGTATAAATTTCTATAGTTAAGGCCAAGGTTGTCAAAAACACATTTTTGACACGGCACAAAAAATGCAAAATAAATTTGGATTGTAAAAACGGATCATAAAATCATAAGGAATTTTTTTTCATACATAATTTAAATAACTTTTCATTAACTAACAATTAACAAACTTAAAACAAACAATCTACTAGTGTGTCATGTAAACTAAAACTAGCTTCATTGTCTTCATTTTCCTTATTATTCCTCAGACATTCATCAATATTACTATCATCAAAAGGATTTTTAATGTCACTATTAGTACTAACACTAATATTATAAACATAAGTGCTACTACTAGTACTAACACCAATATTGTCAATATTATTTAATTCAAAACTCCTTGAATTCTCTAGATTGTCATCAATTGAAATCTCCAAATCATCTCCAATAACATGACTCTCCATTTCAGCATCATTAGGAATTTTTTCTTCATCATTTTCATCTTCTTTACCATTTTTTCTTTGTGTCATTGACACCAAGCAAATCAAAGTTTGATGAACCATCATGTTTTTCTCCCTCGGTTATCCAATCATCATTAGATGAAAGATCATCTAAAACTACACCAAAATCATCAGCTTGCCTTTTTTACTTGGTTATCATTCAATTTCATATTGCACATTACAAATACCAAGTCATTCATTTTTTTATGGTGCAAATGATTTCTTCGTTTTGTATGAACCTACATAAACAATTCAAATTTATAAGATTTTTATCAAATATTTCAACATTTAATATGATAAGATAAAAAAAACTCATCATTTCAAATACACTACAGTTACGCTCACATCTATATGAAGTACAAGTCAAGCTTAGAACTCGGATTGCGAACCTTTGTAATTTTGGACACTCATCCCTATAAGAATCCTACCATTAAGTTGGAGTTTTTTTATCCCTTGCTGTTTTGACAGCCTTAATGCCAAACAACCCTTTTGAATCCTTGAATGATTCAAGTTGTAAGTCAATTTTGCATCTTTCAATTGTATCAAACACTATCATTTCTAAGCATTGATATACTTAAATTTTAATGTTGACATTAACCTTAAAATTGAGATTATAATGATAATGAGGATTCAAATAATAACCTGTTGCATGTAAAGGTCTGTGGAGTTGAAGTTCCCATCTTGCATCAACAATATTCCATATAGGTATATAACTATAAAAAAACAATAAAAATATCATTACAATCTAGAAAAATCTTAATTGGAAGTATCTCTCTAAAGATATTCATATTAATAGAGGACACCATATGAAATAAACAATTAGCAAGATATATACCTTTTTTTCACAGAATAAAAATTTACTTGTACCTTTTTATTTGCTTGATCCGTTGCTTTATATATAAAACTCATAGATGGTTTTTCATCTGAATCAACTAATTAAAGAATTCTAATTAGAGGATATGCTGCTTTAATACATATAATAACATCGTGCCAAAACTTGTTATCCAAAACACAGTTTTGAATTCGTTTCCCTTTCTTTATTCTTGAAAACCTACATAACCTCCATTATATGGAAGTAAACATAGTCATCAGCTGTATTTTATGATCATTTCAAGCATCCTAGAGTCAAATATGTAGTAGCAAATCGAGTAGCAACAAGCCTAATCAAATCCATTCCTTTCATAAAGTGCCTTAGCATGGAAATAAGAATAGTTCTTGAATAAATATATGAGGTGATTCTCCTCCCTTTAGCAATAGTTAATTGATGAACCTCTAGGTTCTTCTCAAAATCTTCCAATATCAAGTCAATACAATGGGTAGCACATGATGTCCAAAACAACCTCTTTCTTTTTTCCATCAATAATTGTCTTACTGCCCTTTAATTTGCAACATTATTGGTGATTACTTGCACAACATTTTCCTCCCCAATCATCTCCACAATGGCATCCAACATCTCAAATACCTTATTAGCAGTCTTTGACATATTAGAAGTATTCACCGATGACAAAACAAATTGTCTATTTAGGATTATTAACCAAAAACTTATAAATACAACGTCTTTTTTTATTTGTCCATCCATTATACATTATTGAACAACCTGTTTTTTTTTTCCATTCTAGCTTGTAATCCTCAAGCAAGTTCATTGTTTGATCCACTTCTTACTTCAAATACTTCTCTCTAATATAATGGTAAGACAGAGGCTTGAAACCTGACCCATGCTTTGCAACCAATTCAAGTGCCTCAAGAAAGTTATGGTTTTTTACACAGTTAAATGAAATTGTACTAGTGTAGAAAAACCTTATAATTTGTCGACATGCTTCTTCTCTAATATCCTTTTTTTTGGTAATTGATTCGGGGTTGTTTGTGTACTTCCATTCCCACTAGTTGTTCCTTTTCCTTTGTCCGTGGAGCTAATTTGTTTCATTTCATCATCATCATCTTTTCCAATATATTGATGAGTCTTTCTTTTCTTTTCAGTTGCCTCTAGATTTTTCACCAAAACACCTAAAATCATCTGCTTAACATTTTCTAGTACTTGTTGGCATTGATCAACATTCTTACGAGTGCAAGCCGAATGATACTTGAAACAAAAAATACCTCTACTGATAATTTTTTGACAATACTTGCACTGAACTTTTCTAAAATTCTTATCAATATCTATACCATGTTGCCATCTCACACCAAGCCTATTACCAGAAGAATGTTTTTCTAGATGCCATATGTTTAATAAATAAAGAATCAACTCAAATCAGCCCTGTAATCAATCCAAACATTATATGATTCTAATTAATTTTTTGTTAAAAAAGAAGTACTATAATACATGTGTTATACATAACAATTCATATAATTCAGAAACATGCATAAAGAACTCGCAAAACTAAAGCAATAAGATGATAAGATTATATAATAGATAGGAATATGGCAATAGAAGCATGCATCCATACTGTGTTAAGCATGCTGAGGGTGATGATAATAGCTCCACTAAAATCTGACTAGTCTTTTGGGGACATGAAATAGAGATCACAGCAGCATGACAACATTAAAGAATCTTACACTGGTAGATATGAATATGGCAAGCGCATTTTGATTTCATATGCAATTAAAAGTCATAATATTGTGTCTTGCTTTGTATGTTAAGCACATGTATCATCAAGACAATGAATAGCAATTAGCTAAGAGCAACTCTGTACTAATGAGCCAAACCGGTGAATCCCCATATTTATTGGTCAATTATGATAAGATCTCTTATATTTATTCATGTCTTCTTGATCAATGATTTCTAATATTAATGAAGAAAGAGAGCTTTAAATTATTCCATATTTTAGTGAGAAAGAGTAGGGTAATTGATCAACAACCTATAGTCTGGACAGTGCTTTGAAATTTGTAGGCTATATATATATATATATATATATATATATATATATATATATATATATATATATATTGAGTCTGGTGTGTGGCATAAGCAACATCCTTCTTGATAGTTTAAACTTAGCTAGTATGCAATCATTGTGATTTAAGAATGGAAGACCAACGATTGAGAAAAGATTAAATATGAAAAAAAAACCCTAGACTAAGGGGCATCAAAGAAAACATTTAGGAAAGCTGTGTGAAAGCCAAAAAGTAGAAATCACCCGCGCGCTTAAAAGTAAGTTAAGGCTAAAGGTAGGAAAATTCAAATCGAGTCTCGGAAGGGAAAAAAAGTTTTAATTGAGAAATGGCACAACAAATACCAAAATTCGATGTCGAGGGCAAGAGTTCAAAAAAAAAGAAAAAAGATATTAAACCATGAACATATTTTTTGGTATATATGATAAAGCCTCTCACATTTTCAAATGTTTAAATTGGTTATCCATTAAAGAAAAAGTTGGATTTGCTTTATGGCCTCTGTTAAGAGAATTTTGATCTTTTAGGTGAACATAGCATGTCACATTCTTCTACAAAGACAATAAGAGAAAGAGAGTTAATGAATAGTTGATAGTGATCATGTCTTTGAAACCCTTAAACACTATTAAGCCTATGAATTTCCCTTTCTTTTGTAGCCATGAATCATAGTCTACATTATATGCTTTTAAAAGCTCTTTTTAATTAAGGAAGCAATTTGAACTCATAAATGACACTCTCAAAAGTTGAAGAGCTTTTCTATAAGAGTTATGGCTGCATGAACTAAGTTACTGGTTATTATGCATGCTTATAAAATGGATGCTTAAAAGAGATAAATTTTCAATAAAACCTCTAGTCTTTGCTCAAACCTTCTACTATTGAAATCCATAGATGGTCACCTCGTCACATACCATCAAATGACATATCCAAAATTAAAGATTAAAATTGACATAAAGAACCATATGAAAACTATTTTAATCTTATAACGGATAAATTTCTATTTTCAAAACATAAGACAATAAAATGATTGCATGTGTTAAATAGGGTATGTTGGGTCTTTGACCAAAAAAGCTTGATTTTCAAAAATATTTTCAACATTGATATTTTTATGATTTCATTTCAACAATTAGACTTGAATATACATGATCTTTGAAAGGTACGAGTTAAACAAAAGAAAATTCTTGAACAAAAAACCATGGACCGAGTTTGCAAAATCCTTGACGAAAATGACATCAACACTTCTCGACACTCCTTGAGAAGTGGGCTCGCATCACCAAGAATACATTCAGATTAACTGAAGACAATGCTGCTTAAAGACTGTGATATCCCACATCGGAAGCGAGCGTCCAGAGCCAAGGCTTTATGAGTAGTGCTGGTCGCTGACTTGTTGTACTCGTTTTGGGGTGTCAGGCTCAGAAGTGGGCTCGCGTCACCAAGAACAAAACCGTGAGGGCGGTAAGGCCCAAAGCGAACAATATACAGCAGGTTGGGCCGGGCTATTACATTTCGGTATTAAAGCTTAGGTTGTTATTCCGGGGACATGAATAATTATATGGTGTTGAAATGTGTTTCAGGATGGTGAGAACAAGGTAAAGAGGTAGGACTGATCCATTCCCAGTTCAGGGAAGCGATCAGAGTCTTCATTATGAAAGTAATCCAGACTGGGATCCCTTGGCAGACACCTCGTCTCATGTACCTGTAACATCAATATACTCTAAAAGGGGCGAGTCAGTGAGATTTCAAGATGATTCGGTGTCTCGTCAGGCAGAGGTATCAATGCTCGAGGTATCAGACAGATAGGAGGAAATAATATACCCCCACTAGTGGCATCGGCAGCTGCATCAAACCCATTTTCAGATCCTGCTTTTATGGATCATATAGTGAGAGCTGTGGCAGTAGGAATGGCAGCGAAAGTTTCTTGATTCTTGCTAGGTATTACAAGAGGTTTATTGAGGGGTTCTCCACTATAACATCACCTTTGACTAAGCTGGCCCGCAAGGAAGTCAGGTTTGTTTGGTCTGAAGAGTGTGAGGCAAGCTTCTAAGAACTGAAGGAGAGGCTCACTTGCTACTGTGCTAGCCCTTCCGTCAAGGACAGAAAGGTTTGTGGTATATAGTGATGCCTGAAAAGGGGTCTAGGATGTGTTTTGATGCAACACGGGTGTGTGATTGCTTATGCATCGAGACAGCTAAAGTTGCATAAAGTGAATTACCCAGTTCATGACCTAGAACTTGCAGCGGTGATGCTTGCCCTAAGAGTATGGCAACATTATTTGTACGGGTCACAAGTTCAAATCTTCACGGACCATAAGAGTTTAAAGTATTTGATGTTAGAGAAAGAGCTAAACATGCGACAAAGGAGATGGGTAGAGTTGATAAAAGATTATGATTGTGTGATTGACTACCATCTTGGTAAGGCTAATGTAGTAGCTGATGCCTTGAGTAGGAAGGGAAAAATACAAGGGTATACTCCCTAGAACCCAGATTACAAAAAAGTGAACATAAGTTAGGATATACTCCTATCGTGCATGCGATGGTCCTGAAACAAAATACATATTATTGAAACATGAATATCACAATAATATAGCAATACAAATATCCAACAATTTAAAAAGGCAAACATGCATTCATATTTTATTCACTTCTCCCTTCTGGTTTTCATTGGAAATTCTTTCTCCTTCAACTACTAAAAACCATTTCCTCTTCTATTATCAACCTCCATTCAAGATTTCATAAGATCAACCATGATTATTTGCGCTTAACACATTACCGATACCAATTTCACTAGTATCATTATCACCCCGTAAGAGTCAATGCAAGGTGATCCTCCTACCCAAGATCCTAACATACACTAAATGTATGCTAGCAAATACATGGTGATCCCCTTACCCGGGATCCTAACATACACTAAATGCATGCTAGTCAATACATGTTGATCCCCTTACCCGGGATCCTAACATACACTAAATGTATTCTAGTTCACGCCCCATATCACACTTCTCATATTTCCTTTGTCAGTGATAATTTCATCACTTGACAATTCACACAACATCCTTTCACCTTGAATATTATTCAAAATATCAACATCATTACGCAAAATTTCCTCCCTTCCCATAATATCCAACATTCGGTAATTCACATATCACATCAATAACATATTAAATCATGGAATTTAACTTGAAAGTATAGGTGTGGATCACCAACCTGTAGTAGAAGCTCTACTTGTGCTCCTCTGCTGCTGCTGTTGCACCACACCGATGGTCCCTCCTGCAAGCACAGGCTCATCTCATAAATTTTTCTCATTAAATGATATGTTTTATAATAATCATATCAATAGCTAATAAGTCTTTCTTTCAATAATTTCTTTCTTTATATTTTATGTTTTTCTCATTACACCCATTAATGTTGTCATTCTTTATCCAGCTATAGTTATCATTCATTTCTTTACATTTGAACTGTTACTGTTTAAATCTTGAACTGTTACTGTCCAACTATTACTGTCTAGACATTGAACTGTTACTGTCTAGACATTAAACTGTTACTGTCCAACCGTTATTGTCTGAACTCTCCTCAGATTTTTAACTATATCCAGAGTTTTAGAACTTTGTTTCTAGCAAGATTAGTCTCGTTGGAAAGATATGACACGAGGATACAAGTTCTCTGCAGGAAGGAGAACCCAGTTCTGCCCTTAAAACAATCAAAATTGTTCATCAACAAGTCAGACTTACTACCCTATAGAGTTTGTCATGACCCAGTCTCGGTTGATAACCCATAATTGGAGTTTTACAGTTTAAAATTGAGCAAGACCAATTTCCTTAGCTAGCTAACATCCAAAACTACAATTTCTATAAAGGAACCTGGTCCTAATTCCCTCATCCTGCTATCTGAAATCTTACCGAAAGTTAGGAGACGAGTCTGTCCAGATTCGTCACCCCCTTCCCTTCACACATAAGTTTCACAAACTACCCTTTCTGGGTAAATTATCATGGTTTCACATCCCCAATCATATACCAAACATGAATTAATTTAATTTTAACAATAAATACTATTTTCCCCAATTCAAGTCTAAGAACCCTAATCTATAATTCAACATCAAGGCATCAATTCATTATCGAATTTGAAATGAATTATAAGATCATGTTTAGAACACCTTACCTAGTACGAATTAAGGTTTTGATCTTCAGTTGAAGATTTTCAACTCCCTTTTTTTTTCTAATGATAGTCGGCACTCCTTCTTCTTTTTTTGTTCAATTTTCTTGTTAATCCCTTGCCCACATATGTTTATTCCATCTATAAACCCTTAATCTTGGATGAGTTTTTGAAATTTTGGTGTTTCTCTCTTGATTTACAAGAATGGATACAAAAACTCCCTCTTTTCTTTCCTTATGGTTGCTACAGATTTTTGGTGAGAAGAGGAGTATTTATGCTCTCAATACTTTATCTTTTAAAGTTTTATCCTCATGCAAATAAATTCACCTACCCATAACTATAAGCCCATTAGATAACATTTGAAATGTTGTCTCTATACCCTTGTTTACCCTCTCCTTCATCTCCTTTACTTTCCCATTGCCTGTTGAGCCACCAAGACATTGTCTCAAAGCATAGATTGGATCTTTAATTGAGCTAATAGTGATCCCTCAGGCTCTACACTTAACCGTAAGCCCATCTTCTTCAATTCCACTATACTTCCTTGTTCTTTTATCTTCATATCATTCATTAATGTTTTTCCCTTTCTACTCAAGGCATCAACTACTACATTAGCCTTGCCAGGATAGTAGTCAATCACACAATCATAATCTTTTATCAATTTTACCCATCTTTTTTATCGCATGTTCAGCTCCTTCTGTGACATCAAATACTTTGAACTCTTATGGTCCGTGAAGATTTGAACTTATGACCCATACAGATAATATTGCCATAATCTTAGGGCAAACACCACCGCTGCAAGTTCTAGGTCAAGAACTGGGTAATTCACTTCATTCGACTTTAGTTGTCTCAATGCATAAACAATCACACGCCTGTGTTACATCAACACACATCCTAGACCCCCTTTTGAGGCATCACTATATACCGGGCTAGCATAGGAGTAGAAGTGTGCCTCTCCTTCAGTTCTCGAAAGCTTGCCTCACATTCTTCTAACCAAACAACCCTGACTTCCTTGCGGGTCAGCTTAGTCAAAGGTGATGATATAGTGGAGAACCCCTCAATAAACCTCTTGTAATACCCAGCAAGACCCAAGAAACTCTAGATTTTTGTCACATTGATAGGTCTCTCCCATTTCAACATGACTTCAACCTTCCTTGGATCCATAAATATTCCTTCTGTTGAAATTGCATATACCGGGCTAGCACAGGAGCATTGGTTAACCCAAAAGGCATCACCAAAAACTCATAATGCCCATAACGGGTTCTGAAAGCAGTCTTCTGAATGTCTTGCTCCTTGATTCTCAACTGGTGGTACCCAAACCTCAAATCTATCTTAGAGAACACCCTAGCACCCTTTAACTGATCAAACAAATCATCTATTCATGGAAGTGGATATTTGTTCTTCACCCTAGCACCCTTTAACTGATCAAACAAATCATCTATTCATGGAAGTGGATATTTGTTCTTCATTGTCACTTTATTCAATTGACAATAATCGATGCACAAACAAAGTGTTCCATCCTTTTTCTTTTAAAAAAATTCTGGAGCTCCCCAAGGCGAGTTACTAGGATGGATGGAGCCTTTATCTAACAATTCCTGAAGTTGGACCTTCAGTTCAGCCAATTCCATAGGTGCCATCCTGTAAGGAGACTGGGCTGTAGGAGAAATTCCTGGAATAGTTTCTATGGAAACTTTAATTTCTCTAATTGGAGGTAATCCAGACAACTCTTCTGGGAACACATCTCGAAACTCTCTCATAATAGGAATACTAGCCAAATCCATGCTACCCTTTTCCAGATCTCTACATGGGCTAACCAAGTAGAATAACCCTTTTCTCATTAACTTTCCAGCCACCAAGACTGAGATTACACAACTTGAAATTACTTTTCTTTCCCTTTTAAACACTACTCTTTTATCACCTATTCCTTGGATTGTCATCGTTTTAGTGAAACAATCCACTTGTGCCTTATATTTACTTAGTCAATCCATGCCTAAAATCAAGTCAAAATCATATAACTCTAACGGCATAAGATCTACCCTTAATTGTAACCCTCCAATATATAGTTTTACCCCTCTATAAATATCATCAATATGTATATTCTCTCCCAGAGGTGTACTAACCGTCACTCTTACACCCAACTTACAAGATAACACATGCAGGTTATTCACAATTCTATGAGCTACAAAGGAATGACTAGCTCCAGGATCAATTAAAGCATAAACTTGTATTGTATCTAACTGTAAAGTACCTGCCACCACATCAGGTACAGCTCCCACATCCTCATGGGTCATGTGATATACCCGACCCTAAGTCCTTCCCTCCTGAGCTCCAGGCCTTCCCCGAGTAGCACTTGTCCCTGACTAGTAGGCCTGATAGAATGATTGACTATAATTGATTGTTGCTAGCTCCGAACCTCAGTCCTCTAACCATGGGCTCCCTCGGTAGTTTTACGGGGACAGTTCTTCTTCCTGCAATCGTGTCCCTACAATAGTAACAGCCTCTGCTTACATGCAAGCACTCTCTCCATTAATGCCCCTCTCCTCTACAAATATAACATCTCTCCGGCATCGTGACGCAATCTCCAGGATGTCACTGCTCACATCTTTGACAGAATGGATACATTGGTCCCTTCTGCTCTGTAGACCCTCTAGCAATTGTGACTCCCTATCTAGCCTGTCCTTCCCAGGATCCTCTTCCATCAATCTGTCTAGATCCTCTTGAGCTACCTCCTGGGGTGAAACTCCCACTTCTTCTCTGGAACTATCCTAATGACTGCCCACTCTTCCCTTTCTTTAGGAGAGGAGGTCTCCTAGTCAAAAACCCAAAATCTCTCATCTGAGCTCTAGTTTCCTGACTCTGCTCGACCACTGGCTTCGGAGCATCCCTTTTACCCTCTTCATACCCTGAGCAACCCGAACAGACTGGAACTACATGGATGGCTATTAATATCATTTTCAGCTCCTGCTTCAGCCCATCACGGAACCTCTCCACCTTGTGGCGCTATGTAGGAAGGTAAGTGGAGGCAAAAGCTATTAAATCCTAAACTCTCCTCTCATACTCCAGAACTATCAAATCTCCCTACCTTAAATCCAAAAACTCTTGTTCCTTTTCCCTCCTATGCTCCCAAGAATAGTACCTATCCTCAAACTCTTCACGAAAGTCCCTCCATCTCAATACCTCTCCCGATCTCCTCTCTGATGGTCTCCCACCTAGAGTAGGCACTTTCAATCAATACGTGAGTCACGCAATCCACCTGTAGCTCCTCTAGCACCTGCATCTGATTTATAGCTCTTTCCACTTTCCTCAGCTAGTGCCCAGCATCCTCTTTACCATGGTAAGTCATACAACTCATCTTCCTCATACCCTTCACCTACTACACTATGGTGACTACTCCCCCTAATCTAGGAGTTGTACTGGAGGCTCCTGCTACCACAGCTCTCATTATATGATCCATAAAAGCAGGTTCTGAAAATGGGTTTGATGCTGTTGTCGGTGCCACTGGTAGGGGTATATTATCTCCCCCTATCTATTTGATACCTCAGGCATGGATACCTCTGCCTGATGAGACACCGAATCATCTTGAAATCTCACTGACTCGCCCTTTTTAAAGTATATTGATGTTGCAGGTACATGAGAGGAGGTGTCTGCCAAGGGATCCCAGTCTGGATCACTTTCATAATGAAGACTCTGATCGCTTCCCCGAACTGGGGATGGATTAGTCCTGGCTTATTGCCTTGTTCTCACCATCCTGAAACACATTTTAACACCATATAATTATTCTTGTCCCCGAAATAACAACCTGAGCTTTGATACCAAAATATAATAGCGCGGCCCAACCTACTGTATATTATCCGTTTTGGGCCTTACCGCCCTTATGGTTTTGTTCTTCATGATGCGAGCCCACTTCTGAGCCTGATGCCCCAAAACGTGTACAATAGGTCAGCGACCAGCACTACTCATAAAGCCCTGGCTCTGGACGGTCCCTTCCGATGTGGGATATCATAGTCTTTGAGCAACATTGTCTTCAGTTGATCTGAATGTGTTCGTTCTACTAATTATCAAAAAGAGGCATTTGTTATTACCAGATTCTAAACATACCTTCGATGGATTTCATTGGATCATCATTTGATTATGTTTCTTTGCCCCTCAGCTGATCTGAATATTGTTTGCATTCCCTCCCAGGATCCACTGCATTGCCTCAGACTGCTCAACTGTTCAAGGAGTGTCGAGAGTGTTGATGTTATTTTCGTCAAGGATTTTGCAAACTCGGTCCATGGTTTTTTGTTCAAGAATTTTCTCTTGTTTAACTCGTACCTTACAAAGATCATGTCTCTTCAAGTCTAATTATTGAAATGAAATCATAAAGATATCAATGTTGAAAGTATTTTTGAAAATCAAACTTTTTTAATCAAAGACCCAACATACCCTACTTAACACATACAATCATTTTATTATCTTGTGTTTTGAAAATAGAAATTGCTCCGTTATAAGATTAAAATAGTTTTCCTATGGTTCTTTATGTCAATTTTAATCTCTAATTTTGGATATGTCATTTGATGGTATGTGACGAGGTGACCATCTATGGATTTCAACAGTAGAAGGTTTGAGCAAAGATTAGAGATTCTATTAAAAATTTATCTCTTTTAAGCATCCATTTTATAAGCATGTATAATAACCAATAACTTAGTTCATGCAACCATGACTTTTATGGAAAAGCTCTTCAAGTTTTGAGAGCGTCATTTATCAGTTCAAATCGCTTCCTTGATTAAAAAGAGCTTTTAAAAGCACATAATGCAGACTATGATTCATGACTACAAAAGAAAGGGAAATTCATAGGCTCAATAGTGTTTAAGGGTTTCAAAGACATGATCACCATAAACTATTCATTAACTCTCTTTCTCTTATTGTCTTTGTAGAAGAAAGTGACATGTTATGTTCACCTAAAAGATCAAAATTGTCTTAACAGAGGCCATAAAGCAAATCCAACTTTTTCTTTGATGGATAACCAATTTAAACATTTGAAAACGTGAGAGGCTTTATCATATATACCAAAAAACATGTTCATGGTTTAATATCTTTTTTCTTTTTTTTTTCTTTTTCTTGAACTCTCACCCTCGCATGGAATTTTGGTATTTGTTGTGCCATTTCTCAATTAAAACTTTTTTTCCCTTCCGAGACTCGATTTGAATTTTCCTACCTTTAGCCTTAACTTGCTTTTAACTGCGCGGGTGATTTCTACTTTTTGGCTTTCACACAGCTTTCCTAAATGTTTTCTTTGATGCCCCTTAGTCTAGGGTTTTTTTTTTCACATTTAGTCCTTTCTCGATCATTGGGTGGTAAAGGGGAATATCAGTGATGATGACAATGCATTTCTTTTCACAATCTGATTAGACGGGCTAAGAGGAACTTTTAGAGAAGAATATTAAGCATACAATGATGAGATTTTATGCATGTTTGGATGACTAAATAGTTCATAGAAGTTTGATATAATTGCAGAGTATGGTTCAATTGAAGGCAACATCATAATTGATTAACAGTCTAAGATGAGGCTAACACTAGAAAACATTTTGATGATTGTTGGCAGGATGCACACAACCTATCAGAGGACAGTTCTTGAGAGAATCAAAGAAGCAAAATGATTATTTCAAACTCCTTTATAATGAATCATGTAACACCACACTTGGAGGCATAGTCAGGCTTGACCAACAACGAGAGCGGTTATCGTTGCAGATAGCCCAAGATAGGCACTACACTTGCATTTAAGTAGGGAATTGGCATTGGTAGACTCAAATGAGCCAGTGAATTAGAAAAATTGAGAAGGCTTTGGATAGCAAACAAAGACACCTTATGACGGTGGAACATAAAAAAAAAGGGTGTATATTTCAATCCAGGTTGGGATACATGCATGTCATGTAACCCCAAAGCATTACATAAATTTTTTTGAATCTTTTAGAAAAATCCTCGATGAAATCCAACAAGTTTTTGAATCTTAGAAAGAGCAGGTCGCTCATGAAAATAGATCAGCTTTTGAATTTTTAAAAAAAAAGGTCGCCTAAAAGAATAGTTAATTTTCTGAAAAATGGGCAATTCGCCCGTGAAAATAAAGCAGTCTTAGAAACTTAGAAAGGGCAGGTCGCCCACAAAAATAAACTATTTTTTTCTCAAAAAAAAAGACAGGTCACCCATAAAAATAGACTGGTATTTGAATTTCAAAATGGGCAGGTCACCCTAGATAATGAGACCCATTTCAGGGAAGCATGAATGTTTGTTGATTTTTTTTTTAATCTAAAAGGGGCATGTTGCCTGTGAAAATAGATTAGTGTTTGGATTTTAAAATGAACCGGTCACTCGAGATAATAAGACCAATTTCAGGGAAGCATGGATGCTTGCTGAAGTTCTTTTGGAATTTAAATGAGCAGGTGGCCTGGGATAATGAGACCAATTTCAGGAAAGTATGGACGCTTGCTAAAATTCTTTTAGAATTTAAAGGGGCAGGTTGCTCATGAAAGTAAACCAGTGTTTGGATTTTAAAATAGACAGGTCACCCGAGATAATGAGACCAATTTCAGAAAAGTATGAACACTTGCTGAATTTTTTTTGGAATTTAAAAGGAAAGGTCACCTGTAAAAATAGACCAGTGTTTGGATTTTAAAATGGGCAGGTCACTCGAGATAATAAGACCAATTTTAGGGAAGCAAAAACGCTTGCTGAAATTCTTTTGGAATTTAAAGGGGCAGGTTGCCCGTGAAAATATAATAGTGTTTGAATTTTAAAATGGGCAGGTCATCTAAGATAATGAAACCAATTTCAAGGATGCATAGACATTTGCTAAAGTTCTTCTGGAATTTAAATGGGTAGGTCGCTTGTGAAAATAATAGATTTCAAAAATGGGTATGTTGCCTGGGATAATGAGACTAATTTTAGGGAATCATGGATGTTGCGGAAGTTCTTTTGAATTTTAAAATAGGCAGGTCTCCCATGAAAATAGACCAGTGTGAATGTATATGGGCAGGTCGCTCGTGAAAATAGACTAGTGTGAATGTGTATGGGTAGGTCGCTCGTGAAAATAGACTAGTGTGAATGTGTATGGGTAGGTCGCTCGTGAAAATAGACCAGTGTTTAAATTTTAAAATGAGCAAGTCACCCGAGATAATGAGATTAATTTCAAGGATGCATGGACATTTGCTGAAGTTCTTTTGGAATTTAAATGGGTAGGTCGCTTGTTAAAATAAACCAATGTTTAGATTTCAAAAATAGGTAAGTCACTTGGGATAATGAGATCAATTTCAGGGAAGCATGGATACTTGCTGAAGTTCTTTTGAATTTTAAAATGGGCAGGTCGCCCATGAAAATAGACCAGTGTTTGGAGTTTAAAATGGGCAGGTTGTTCAGGATAATGAGACTAATTTCTGGGAAGCATAGACGCTTGCTGAAGTTTTATTGAATTTCAAAATGGGCAGGTCGCCCGTGAAAATAGACTAGTGTGAGTGTGTATGGGCAAATCGCTTGTGAAAATAGAACAATGTTTGAATTTCAAAAAGGGTCAGTCGCCCATAAAAATAGACTAGTGTGAGTGTGTGTAGGCAGGTTGCCCAAGAAAACAGACTAGTTTTGTAACTTTAAAAAGGATAAGTCACCTATGATAATGAGATCATTTTCTGTTAAAAAGGAAAATCTTTAGAAGAGTGGATTGCTTAATAAGCCCGGGAGACATTTTTTTTTCTTTACAAGCTCATTATGCAAATCATTGATGAGGTTTTGTTTTGTAAGCATTGTAAAGTATATATTGCTATTCAATTTTTGACCCAATTTTTGATTATTTTTTTTAAAAAACCAAAAATAGCAAAAAACAACAAAAAAACCCAAAAATAAGTTTTTGACATATTTGCGTTATTTGTAGCGTCTTTTCCGAAGAATTTAAAATAAAAAAAAAAGGAGAAAGAAAGAAAAAGAAAAAATGCATTTAAATTTTTAGTGATCTAATTTTAATTACAGAAGAGGGAGGACCAATTTGAATGGTCTACAATCAATTCTCTTAATCCAAGGATCCATTTTTCTTTGTTTTGTCTCCAAGTTAGCAAATAAATGGTTGTGATTTATTCTTGAAATTCAATGGTTGATCTTGATTTCCTTTCCCTTCAAGCAAAAAAAAATTTCACCTATAAATAGGTGGTCACACACACTTAAAAGGGAAGAAAGTTATTCAGCTGTAAAATGGACTGTGTGGTTACACACATAATCTATTTTTCTTTGTTTTGTCTCCAAGTCAGCAAATAAATGGTTGTGATTTATTCTTGAAATTCAATGGTTGATCTTGATTTCCTTTCCCTTCAAGCAAAAAAAAAAATTCACCTATAAATAGGTGGTCACACACACACTTAAAAGGGAAGAAAGTTATTCAGCTGTAAAATGGACTGTGTGGATACACAAATAATCTATTTTTCTTTGTTTTGTCTCCAAGTCAGCAAATAAAATGGTTGTGATTTATTCTTCAAATCCAATGGTTGATCTTGGTTTGCTTTACCTTCAAGCCAAAGAATTTTTTCAACTATAAATATGTGGTTACACACACTTAAAGGGGAGAGATTTGCGGAAAATCATAGAAGGAAAAAATAAAAAAAAAAAAAAAAACCTAAAGCTAAATAACCTAAATTGGTTCCCCCCCCCCCCCCCCGGTTTTCCCCCATCTTCTCTACTGAAACTACCAAGCACCCCTCCCCTTTTGCTTTGGCTAAACCCCCACGAGCTCCCCTTCATCTTCTCTACTCTTGCTAGAAAACAATTTTTTCACCATCTCTTGAACCAACCACACTTCCAGCTAGCCCCTCCATCTCTACTGAACCAACTTGAACTCCCTATTACCATCTGCCACCAGCCTCCAGCAACCCCACAGATCCCTCACTTCCTTTTCTTTCTGCTTCACGCCATCAACACCGTTGGAACCAAGAGAACAACCTCTGCTTTTTTTAGCTTCTTCATCCCCAGCAAACCACACTTACAGACCAAGCAAACTATTGTCACAGTAGACCATCCCCAACATCAGGATCAGCCCCAAGGTTCCTTCTTGTTATTGCCACATACAATTGTGACAACAACACCACTATAGTTTTTCCCTTAACCACTGTTGCTACCAATAGGAGTGAAGATCATCAACGCATTGACCACCACATGTGATAGCTCAACACAGCTAGTAGCTCTTTTTTTTTCCATGTTAGCCGCTTGTAGAAAGGAAGAAGAAAAAGGAACTAAAAAATCAGTATGTAGAAATTTTAAAGTGAAATAAACTACTTTGTAAGATTTGAAGCTTTTGCAGTTAGCGGTGACACTCTTCGCTAGTGCCAGAAGAAAATGAAGAAAAAGACATTCCTAATCCACCTGTTTTTCTTGTCTTCACCAGCGACAACATGTGGGCTTACGCACCTCCAATGGTGGTGGTGCGTGAGATCCACCCGTTGCCATTGTTCCTGCAACTTAGAGGCCTCCCAATACTGTTCCAGAATTCATAGCAAATTGATTTGTCAATTTTTGCAATTGTTTAACGTGTTGTTTGGTTTATTTTGAATTTTGATGATTTGTAAATTGAGATAATTGTGGGTGTGTGAGTAAAATATAGTAAAAAGATAAGGATGTGTATGTTTGTATTTTTTATATATATGTTTTTGAATGTTCAAAACAAAAAAGACAGAATTAAATGTTTTAATTGCATATGACCAAGTGTCTTAAAAATACCAAAAAAAAATCATATTGCATAATATGTCCATACGAAAATTCAAAATACGTATTTTGCATGCATTTTAGGATTTAATAACCAAATTATTAAATTCATGAGCATTTGACCAATATTTCAATAAAGCACTATTTTTTTAATTCATAAGAATGAATGGTTAAAAATCCTGGTATAGAATGCTAGACCTATAAGTAAGGCTGGAATTTGAAATATTATAATTGACCAGAAAATTCTCAAAGTTATTCTAAATATTAATCAATTTTAATTAGGAGTAGTTTTTACCGTAATACACAAATTACAAAGAACTTTTTTCTAAGAATTCATTTGGATACACAAGTCCATAATAAATTCTTAAACATCGGATTTATTCATACGAGTAAATCTCAATCCTAAACTACAAATATACTACCGACCAAAAAATCATCAAAACCTCTAAACCACATCAAACCACAAAGCAGTTTATTTCAGGTAGGGCACATGTGCAAGGGGTGCTAATATATTCCCTAAACACAACCAGTCCTTTACCCTCGAATCTTTGACAAGACTATTACACCAGGGTTTCCTAGCAACCCTGAACCAAATAATTAGGTGGCAACTCCAAACGACCCCTGATGCCACACATCCACGAGCAACAAAAAGTATGCATTCCAAGCAAATAAAAAAAAAAAGGGTTGTCTTCAAATTAGAAGATTGAGTTTCGGTGTATATGCGTTAAGAAAGGTTTCCTAGACATAAGAAATCAAAGTTGATGCTTAGAGGAGATGGTTCATTCAGAATCCTTGAAGGAGTCAATGCCTACAAAGTGAATCTACAAGGTAAGTATCTTGTTAGTGTTATATTTAAAGTTTCTGATATTTCTTTGTTTAATATGGGTGATGATTGAAGGTCAAATTTGTTTTAGAAGAGATAGCATGATAAGGTACAGGCTACGACATTAAAGAATCCATTAGGAGTGTCTATTGGGTCTATACTAAGGCCTAAAATGAAGTGAATCCAAGAGGAGTTCAATAGGCGAAGTTAAGAGGCTTGAGTTAAAAATGTTCAAATTTGCCAGTCTAGATTTTTGTCTATTTTTTAGGTCATATCTGAAGCTAAATGAGGATTGTAAACAAGATTCTAATTGAGTTGGAAAATATACATTTGTACCTTTCCAATGACGTGTTTAAAGTTGAGTATAGAATCTGCCAACAAAGTGTGAAAATAGAAAAAACATTATTTCCTTAAAAGTTATAGATTTCATTAATTACAAGGAGTCCTTAATGTTATTAGGAACTTATATGGCAGCCTTTGACTTACTTATTTTATAAGGATTTCATATCAAACAAAAAGAATTAATTAATCAGAAATTAATTTTTCTTTTATAAGACATCAAACTTTTGTAAGGATTCTTCAATAATTATTTTTCTTAGCTATTTTTCACTATCGCATGTTGTAAAGGGCTAAAAATAAATTTAGACTATTATTTTATTTATTTTATTATTTTTAAATTTTATTTTTATTAGTTTGATTTTTATTTAAATTTGGTGTGTGTTTGACCCATTGGCATTATAGTTTTTTATTTTCAAGAGTATAAATACTCTTTGTAAGGATAAAATATTGACTTGATAATACTACTGCTGCTAAATTTATTCAAGTTATGTGAGAGAGATTATCGCATTCTTTGGTTTTCTAACATACTAAATTAACTTATCAAAGATTAATTGACTTTGTGGCTTCTTTCTTATACTTCTTATTCACGAAATGGTATTCGTAGGGTAGAGGTTCTTATTCCAATAATGTTGGAATCTTAAGACAGATTTTCATTATGTCACACTTCTATCAGACATGTTTTAGCTTTTAGGGATTTGTTGTCAATCTTGTTATAGGTTATGTAACTACGTGATCACGAGGTTCACAACAAAAAAATCATAATATGAGATCCAACCATTGGATCAAGTTCAAATTTTTATTGGTGATTCTACATATAGTTTTCTTATCAAGAATCATTTTGTCGTTCATCAAATCTCACAAAAATAAGCCTAGAAAATGTTGTTTAGGTCAATTTTGTTACTTTTCTTGATTTCTTGACTTTATTATTTTATTTTAGATTTTATATTAATTTTGTTTATACTTTAGGATTCGGATTTGTTTCATAGTAAATATAGTGTTTTCTAGCCTTTTTAAAGATTTTGTGAATCCCTTAAGAAGACAAACATTATTAGTCTTATTTTTAAAAAAATGAAATTATGAATTTAGAATTCATATCTGTAAGCTTTTTGCTCATAAAATTATGTGTTTTCTTAGTTGTTTTTGTTGTTATAGCTTCTATTTGTATTAATATGTTGAACAAATTAACTCGGTTAATTTAAAATAATATTATTTTAAGATTTTTAAAAACAAATTAAAAGTATATTATTTTTTGAAAAGAAAATCATACTGATTTTTAACCTGTTAATAAATTACCAATTAAATTAAATCAGATCAACTCTACTTTAACACAACAAATAATAATAAATTTTTTTTAAAAAAAAAAAAACCTTACCAAACCCTGAAATTTCCCTCTTTTCCGCATCGTGTGTTGTGTTGAGCTTAAAAAGAAAAATAAAAAAGGATTCCCACTTCCCACACCTTCGCTCCCCTATTTCATCAGATCAATTCCGAAAGATCACGTCTGTTGTTTATCACCCTTCCCCCACCCCTTCCAAACTGTAACTCACCATTCTCATCACTCTCTTTTTCTTTTTATTATTGTTTTTAATTTTTGTTATTTATTTTACTATATACATACATACACACATATAATCTAAATGGTTACTGGTGGGGGCCACCTAGAAGATGGAGACAGGCACCCGTCGTCGGCTGCTACTAGAGGAGGAGGAGGAGCCACCACCGGGTCTTGGGTGTCTGGCCAATCGATGTCAACTAGCGGCAGTGTGGGGTCTCCATCCAGCAGGAGCGAGCATGTCATGGCCACTCCCGCTAGTGATAACACTTTTTTAAGGTTGAACCATCTCGACATTCACGCCGATGATGCTGCCACTCAAGATGCCGCAGCGTCAGTCTTCTTCTTCTTCTTCTTCTTCTTCTTCTTCTTCTTCTTTTTCTCATTATCATTAGTGGTTGATTAATCACGCTTTCATGTTATAAAATATAATTTAAGAGAAGGGTTTTTATATTTACGTGTATATATTATTAAATCATGTTGTTCTTGTTTTGATTATTGAATTTGTTATCTGTTGGTTGCTATTGTATGCAGCCAGCCAGCCATTGTATAATAAACAACAACAACAACAACAACAACAATAATAACAACTTTCTGCCTCAATTTTAGGATAGTCTTGAAATTGTGAATTTTGATTTAATTGTCCAAAAAGGGATTCGATTGCGAGGCTTAAAGTTGTTTTTATCCATGATCAGTAATAAGAAGAAAAAGAGAGGTCAACGGGCAGCTGGTGGAGCCGATAAGAGTGGTAGAGGACTTCGTCAATTTAGTATGAAAGGTATTTGCATTCATCATTTTCTAATATGTCTCCTTTTTTACAACTTGAGAAATCATCAGCACTTGTGTATGCTTGTCTTCTCAAAGACAGGATACATTGCCATACCCGAGCTGACTTCATGATTTTACTACTGTTTTGCTTCTCTACAGTTTGTGAAAAGGTGGAATCCAAAGGAACAACCACTTACAATGAGGTCAGGTGGTTTCTTGAAGTCCCTTCATTTTCTTTTCTTTTCTTTTCTTTTTCTTGCATCAGGCACTTGTTTTCCAGGAAATTCCTTTTCTTATGTATAGATGACTACTTGCAGCACTGTAAATTTCCCTTACAGCAAGACGTCTAAATGTTACACATGGAGCATTGGCTATTGTTCTTGTTTTGTTTCGATAAACAATTAGCATACATATGCTCCACCTTGGTTTCCAGTAACACAGAAGTAGGTTGTTCTTAGCATATAAAATGGGATGAGAACTTAGTCATTCCCAACTGTGCTTACTGAGTGCTTGATTTATTTCTATAAACAAGTGACAACCTGGAACTTATTTTTACCATGTAATGGCATTAGATAGATAGCATTTGAAGTATGCTGGTACTTCTGCTCTATCCCAAATGTTTTATTGAACTTTAACATGTTACTTTTTCTAGATACTCTGGTGCTTCCATGCACCCTTTTATGGTTATCAGGTAAAGGCATATCTTTGTTGAGGTTAGTTGGGAGATTAGGTTTGAAATTCAGAGGCAATACCACTAGAGATATAGTAGGGTCTCAGCTCATTGATTGAGATCCCCAGAAACGTACTTGTTTTGTATTGGAGCTGTCAAAAGAAGTCTTCCTTTATTCTTGAATGAGGATAATATATGAACTACTCGATATTTAATGTCCTAGAATGAATGACATTGCATAGTGGTCAGAGTATTTATAAAGTTCACATTGGTCAATTGAGCGTTATGTATGAGAGAGAAGTTGAATTTTTTGTCACATTTGTTGGCAATACATAAAAATCTATATTAATCACCATTTCAGGGGTTGATCATGGCGTAGTTGTTGGGGGCTATGCACTCCACCACTTTGCTTTGGTTGTTGATTGGAGGGATGGGAAGAGAGATGGAGTCTACATTCCCCATTTAGCAGGCCATAAAGAGAATATCTGGAGATGCTGAAAGATTGTTTCTCCTTTTCACTTCCAAGTTGAATTTCAGACCTTTAAGCACTTAAAAATGTTTCCCTAGTCCTCCATGTAGACAAATTGGATTGATCATGAATTGACTTTCCTGATGATGGTAGCCAGGAACAGTTATACCTTGTCAATATCCTTCTAGATCTTTATGCAATAGTTGAATGCTTTCTTGGTGACCTGTCACGTGTACATACAAACATTTTGTTGATTAAGAATTTGTTTTTATCTGCTTTGATTTTATGTGGCTTGCTCTGTTAAAGTTTCCGGAATAGCTTTAAGTTCTAATGTTTCGTGTACTAGAATTGATGCTTTTTCAGGTCTTTGTATATATATTTCTATGATCATCACAAGTTCCTGTACCCATATCTGAGAGTTTTAAGTAATTCGCAGGTAGCAGATGAACTTGTTGCTGAGTTTGCTGACCCTAGTAATAGTGTTTCTACCCCAGATCAGGTTATCTCTTTTGTCAACTAAATTTATTGCCCTTTTTTTGTATGTATCCTCAATCTTAAGTGAAAACTTAAAAGTTGACTGTACGGGTCCATTTTATTTTATTGTATTAATTTCATTTGGCAGCAACAATATGATGAGAAAAACATACGGCGGAGGGTGTATGATGCTCTGAATGTACTCATGGCATTAGACATTATATCTAAGGATAAAAAGGAAATACAGTGGAAAGGTCTCCCCCGAACTAGCCTCAGTGATATTGAAGAATTAAAGGTATGTGTTTTTCTTGTGTATCAACAGAAGTGACTTTTGACTTTTAAGATCTAACATGATCTTCTCCAACTCCTTGAATATGATTAGGCTGAGCGTCTAGGATTGAGAAATAGGATTGAAAAGAAAGCTGCCTATTTGCAAGAACTGGAGGAACAAGTGAGAATAGCTACACTCGTATGGTTTGAATTTTAAGCTAGATACATGCACTTAGGCATTTTTCTCTTTGCTACACTCATTGGTGTTTTTAACTGAAATGTCTTGTCCAATCAAGTTCATGGGCCTTCAGAACCTGATACAGCGAAATGAACAACTGTACAGCTCAGGAAATGCTCCTAGTGGTGGTGTGTCATTGCCTTTTATTCTGGTTCAGGTAAAATTTTTCCTCAATTTACTTTGCATATTTGGCCATCAACTAGTTTAATTTTAAACATCTTAGACTGCAACGAAAAAAGATGTAGCTTCATGGTTTTAGCTCAGCCACCCTGTTCAAAATTCAATAGGATTCTCAAAATTCTCTAGTTTGTTATTTAAGCAATAGCGTTTTAACTCTCTTATTGTCCATCCATCCTTGGGGTTAAAAGATTTATTAACGTTTTACTTTAGATGAGTTTCTCAAATCTGTAGAATGGTTCCTTTTTCAGCTGTTATTCTGTTAATATGTTTTGTTTGCACTGCAGTCACCAGTTGCTTAACTTCATCTAAAAAATTTAGTTTATGTATTGCATATTGCAGTCAGCAGATTCAGTACTCAGCAATCATTTACCTTCATCATTTAGCCAAAATTTTGATAATTAGGTGTCTATTGGAATGAACCCAAACATTCCTCTTATTTTACCAGGAGAACAAAAATACACCTCCCTAACTGATACTTTCCACTTCTCTACCATGCAAATGGTGCTATGGACCTTGATCAAGCAAGTCTTTAATATCCTGATTCTTGGTGTGAAATGGATGGCTTAGTTGAATTCACAGGATATTAGGGACAGTACAAGTCACGTCTAAAATTTCCACTGTATTAGAAATCCTCCTTTCAATTAAAAGTACATCATCCAGTTTGGTTTTTGTGTATTCGCTGTTCACTTGTGAGATCATTAGGTTCCCTTTTTTGCACTCTTGTTTGGGAGAGTAATAATTGGAGAATTCATTTGTTGTCTGCATTTGTGTTTCCCTTCTATTTCTTCCCATGTTTCATATGCATGTAGACCTGATTGGTAGGATAGGTTAGGATAAAGAGATAATGCAAGTTTTCTGCTTTCTGTAGCTGGATTTAAGCTTTATAGGATTAAACTGATATTTTGTAGGTTGTTGCAAATAGAGCAGACAAGGTGTGAGGGAGACACAGTATTTCTTTGCACACTTGCATGTGATAAACACTAAAATTAATTTGAGAAATCCACGCTGAATATAGTAACTGACTGGATATGGAGGAGGATGGTGGAAGGAAGAGACTTTAAATTTGTATGTTGAGAAGATTGAGAAGTGCCAATCCCACATTGAATAGGTTAAAGGGAGGTAACCCCTGTTTTCTATGAATATCTGTCAGTTAAAGGTTTTGCAGTTTGGAAGGTTCTTACAGATTAATGGTTTGATAATTATGAAGATTTGTGCAGTAGATTCCAGTCTCAGATGAAGGAGAGGCCAGTGTATAAAGGGAGCCATTTTTAGTGGTTAGCTGCAAGTAGGTGGTGATGGAATTTTGTTGAGGCAGAGCATGTGTGAATGCGTTCACATTTTTTATGTGAATTACACATTCTGCTCCAGAAATCTGAAAAAAGCAAAGCCTCACAATAGATGGCCATTCCTTAAAGGGTTAGGAATTGTTATTGAGGACTTAAAAATTCAAGTTCCATCACCTTCTAGGTCCTTTTCCACTATCCTTTTGCACTGAAGATTCCCTTGTGGATTTTAGGCTTTTGTCTCGAGCTTTTCTTGTGCTGCATTAATTGTTGCGTGACTGTGGTGGACTAGGGTTTCAAGCAACAGAGAAATTATGTTTGGCACACCAAAAAGAAACATCAAGTGATCTTGGGGCATTGGTACAATTAGCCTCCCATATGAGCAAAAATAATAATTGTCTGCATATGTTCTAGTTCACAATTAATTTTAGTGAAAAAAATAATATAATATCTGTAAGTTGGAACTGTTACCTATGCATCTGAAGCCATTTTTTGAGTTTGTAAGGCAAGCTTACTGCAATGGGTTGAGCTCTTGGAATTTGTAATCAGCCAAGGATAAACAGATTTATAGCATTTTCCTTGCAATGTTGGAAATTTTATCTGGAAATATGCTTTATGGTTGGAAATATTTTCTTGCATTGTACATGAATATGAAGTCGCTTTTTTTTATCGTGCCTTTTTTTTGAATTTTTTTCCCTATTGGTACCTGTAGACACGCCCTCATGCAACTGTTGAAGTGGAGATATCAGAAGATATGCAGCTCGTTCATTTTGATTTTAATAGGTAAGAATGCCCTTCAGCTCTTCAATTTTCTCCCTCGTAAAGCTAGTGAAGTTTGTTGAGTTGCTACACCATATGATTTTGAAATGGTTTAGTCAAAGCACAGCATTGTGGCAGACTGGACTTGAAATCTGCAAATAATCAAATTATTTATAAGAGATGTGAAGGGGCTTCGGATAAGTTTTCATCATTCATGCGTAAAGAGATACCACTTTCAATTAGCAACTGAGCACTTTTGGACCTTGTTATTCTCCTTGTCCCCGATCAGTAAAAATTAGAGTTTTTCCATTGACAACACTTTTATTGCACTCTGTTTGCAGCACTCCTTTTGAGCTCCATGATGATAATTATGTTCTCAAGGCAATGAAATTTTGTGAGAGACCCCAGAGTTATAATATGGCTGCACCCAATCCAGCGGCTGATGGAGGTGAAGGTTCTAGCATGTCCATCATGTATCAACCACAAATCCGTACTTCCCCAAGGACAAACAATCCCGTTAGGCTTCCTACCTCTCCTCCTCTTCCTGGAATAATAAAAGCACGTGTTAAGCATGAGCATTGAGTCGTGCTCAATCATCTGAGCCATGGGCAATAACGTCAGCTGATTCTGTATATTGTGTAAAGTAGTTTGCTGGAGATGGGCTCCTCCCGATATTATCCCCATTCACAGTTTGCCCATGTTAGGAGTTGAGATAACAAGCAGATTGGTCCATTTGCTTTGAGACTTCCATGGAACGCTTGGTTTGGTCAAGTTATCAGCTTTAGAATTCGCTTTTGTAATTTTTTAATCATTTTTCGTGTTATTTTCTTCCCATTGTAGGAAAAATTAAGTTTAGTTTGTTAGGCTACGTAGGATTGTCCAGGCTTACAAACAATGATAGAATTAATTCAATCATCAAGAATTTAATGTTCATTTTATGTTGCATTGCACTTGCTTCATCCATGTTATCATTCTGTAATCCAGTTTTATTTGTATTTGTATTTTAATTCAATGGCAGATATATTCCTAAAAAAGGAGGACAATGGCGCATGTTGTGATGGAACATGTAAGAAAGTGATCTCCACTTTTTTGGGTTGGCCGAAGCACAGATCCCTACGATTTTATGTTTATAATAGATCTCGAGACTCATTGTTTCTTCTTTGGAGTCCACAGCGACGGTTTAAGCGGGTTAGGTTCTGTTTGTGTCTTTCTCCGATTTCCCAAGGGCTTCTCTTTTCCCAGCTTTATTCCCTTCTCAAGCCTGCCGGTCAGAAACCATATCAGTCTCGAGAAGGGTTCTGTTTCTCTTTGTTTCGAATATTGTTGATGGTGCGTTTGGTTCCTTACTCTCAATTGTTTTAATTTTGGTGTCCTTTTTTAAAAATATATATATATATATTGGCCAAAGTTAACTTCTCTTTGTTATCATAGGTTCAACTGCCATCACAAATGGTATTAAACTAGTTCGAGGCCTGTCCAATTTGATTATCATCTGTTTATTTTCATTTTTTAATCAAATTTATTAATACTACTTAGATATTTGGCTCTGTTGCATGTTGGATTAAATTTTGTTTAATATAAAATTAATATTCAATTATTGCTAACATTTTTTTATAGCAAAAAAAAAAATCTATTGTCATAAGATAATAATAATAATCTCACAAAAAACAAATCAACATAAATTATGAAGTCTATTTTTCAATTTGCTAGATATTAAATGATGAAATTGAAAAAACAATCAATTAAAAAAACAAAAAAAATAACCTCATAAAAAGCAAACTAAAACAAATCATGATACCTAATTCTCAATTAATAAAATATCAAAGGATGAAATTTAAAAGAAAAAAAATCAATAATAAAAAAGAGTCAACTCATAAAATCTGTGACTTGAGTTCTGAAATTGTGATAATGCGATAAAAAAAACAAATTAAAACAACTCATCAAGTTTAATCTCAACAAACGAAACATTAAAAGATAAAATTAAAATTGAAAAAAAACTATTGACGATGCACAATAAATTTTATAATTTTCTCAAATTATACAACTTTATCATATGCTATTATATAATTAAGTCCATCATTTACTATTAATTACATAATAAATTTTATATATCATGGAAGTAAAGTCATAGCAAACATAGAGTTGTAGAGTTCTTTTTTATTTTATTATTATTATTTTTTTTTTTTACAGAAGAAAGAAGAGGGAAAACTATACTTTGTTAAACATAACACCTACTGCATCAGATTGGAGAGCATCCTTTAAACCGGGGGAGGAAAATCCCAAACCTGATCTATGTTGGGCCTGCTAGAATCAATACGAGCAAAAATATCAGCACAATTATTTCCCTCCCTCAATTCATGCATGAACTTGAAACTGAATAATAGCCTCCATACTATCAGATTCCACAAGTTTTTGGCAGCTCAGCAAAAATGATACTGGAGGGGCCATTAAAGCACGAAAAATATGTGATCCATTGTCCAGAAAGCTCTCGAATCAATCATCCTATACCAGCTGCTCCCGAAGTGGCAAGAACACTGCCATCTACATTTAATTTCCACCAGTCTACATCGGGGACTTTCCAGGACACCAACTCAGCAGCACGAGAAGAAACAGACCCTGTAGGCAGCGAAAAAGCCAAAGAATAACCACGAATGAGTTTGCTTTACTTGTCGGACCTGCTCTGGCATATTAATTAGGACACCATCAATAACTACCTTATTGCATGCCTTCCATATGGTCCAACAAATACTAATACTAACAAATAACCAAATTCAGTAGCGAGGATTCCTGCCAACATTGCTCTTACATTCCAGCCAAACCATAGTATCACCCAGGAAAAAATTAGGAACTTCAGAAGAAGGTAGGAGCTTCATCCAAAGCTGTCTAGCCCAATAGCTGTCAAAAAGAAGATGAACAGACTCAACTTGACAGCCACACCGAGCACAAAGTGAAGTCTGAGAAAGGTTTCTGTGGAAACGGACTTCATTGGTTAACTGTCAATTCCAAGCAGCTTGAAATAGAAAAATTATATGCTTTTGAGACAGTAGTCTTCCAAATCCTGGACCAGCTTTTACTACCATAGTTCGGGGTAAAGGTGTTGGAAACTTTGGAATTAGTTTATAAAATATGTAATGGGAGTTTTAAGATCAAAATTATACTTGAGGTTCACTCATATTTGAAAACCATGTTGAATTTTAAATGAAAAATTGTTCTCAGAACATTTAAATAACAAATATTTCAAACCCAAAATACCTTATGGATTAGACGGTGCGTTTATAAGCGTGTTCATAGGCTCATAAGTTTGAGCTTAAGTTTGGTTCATAAAAAAATATTTATTATTAAGTCCCTGTTTGATTAGAGATTTCTTTTAGTCCATAAAATATCTTAGTATATGAATTAATACGATGAGAAAAAATATTATTATGAGTAATTCATGAACTATGAACATTCATAAATTTTTACGATATATGAGCATTCATGTATTATGAACATTCATCATCATTAATGAATTATGAAGATTTAAGAATTATGAGAAATTAATGTTTTGGTTTTCAAATCTTATAAATAGGTGTTTTGGATTGGTAGAAAAGTCGGATGAAATTTCTTGAGTTTATTCCTTTTTTTGTTGGTTTTTCTTATATTTATTCTTTTACTCTTTTCTTTTATTCTCAAACTTATGTTCGGTCTTTGTAGAGAGATATTAAGTATAATTTCTTTTTGTTTATTGAACTTTGTTTAGGAGTACATCTAAATAAGTTGGTATTGTTGAAATCTTATGAGGCTTATTGAAGAAAATCCTTTTATACCAATTAAGGAGTAATAAAGTCTTATGGACAAAGGTTTAATCATTGACAACAATAAAATTTAAACTTGAACAAATTCTAAGAGCTTCAACAAGTAAGTACTTTACTTGTTTTTACTTTAAGTATTATTTGAATATATGCTTTAGTATGCATACTAGATTGGCAGCCCGCGCTACGCTACAGGTCTAGCCAAGTTTTTCTCAACATAAAAAAGAATGTTGAGGCGATGATAGCGTTTTTAAAAAAGTAAGAAAAATCTGAGACTTGACTTAACTCAATAAGCGCGGTTAACCAAACAATATGATTTTAAAAAATAAGCAACGACAATAAATAAGTTAAATTAAAATAAGTTAAACTAAAAAAAATACAATGATCAACTTGAAAAATAAATGCTTGTCAATGTTATGGAAATGTATCATCTTAATATTTGATAACAAAACACAAATCAAATGAGAATGTGATAACCCCATATAAAGAAACAAAATTGAAGCTCAATTCCCAGCAAATCAAATGTTGAAAGATGAAATTATAAAAAAATAACTCGAGTCCGCCCGAGTCGACCTATCAAATACACTAACTAGTTTGAGATCAAGATGACCTCGTAGAAAGAAAATTCAATAAAAAAAATGAAGCTCAAATCTCATACAACCCAATACTGAAGAGCGAAACTGAAAAAAAATTCAATGTAACCCGGGTTAACCCATTAATCTTGCGATCCAAGACATGAGATCAAGAAAACCCTTTAAAAATAAAGTAAAAATAAATCATGAATCTCAATTCCCAACCAACTTTATATTGAAAGATGAAATTAAAAAAATTATAAAAGGACATAAAAGACACCAAAAGTCAACTCAAGATAATCTTTGAAACTCATGACCCGGGTCATGAGGCTGAGGCTAACCCCATAAAAGGAAAACATGAAAAAGCCACGAAGTAAAATCCCCAATCAATTAAATAAGGAAGGATAAAATTTAAAAAAAATGATTAAAAACAATAATAATCAAAAAATGAGCATCAAATTTGAAATAAAAAATTAAATTAAACAAAATGTTGAGGGATGAAATTGAAAAAAAAAATCAATTAAAAAAATGATTAAAAAAATAATTATAAATAAAAAGAACGAGGATTAAGTCTGATATAAAAATTAAATGAAACCAAATAGTAAGGGAAAAAAAATAAAAACAAAATCAATCAAAAAAATAATTCAAAACAAAATAAATAGCAATCAAAATAATGAGGACCAAATGTGATACACAAAATAAATGAAGGGCACCTTTATATTTTGGCAAGTTAGCACGATTCTCAAGGAGAAGAAAGGGAAAAAAAAAAGAGAGAATAAAACTCATTGGAGCTCAAAGATGCTTCACCTACACTTACCGAACCACCATGAAGATTGAGGCGTAATGCTTCAAACATCGTCACAGAATTCACCATTCAATTGCCAAAATTCATCGCAAGCTTCGTTTGAAGAATGCAAACGCTTCCCACACACCAACCTATTTTCCTTGCCCATTTACCCCAATCCCCATACTTGTATAATTTTGATTTTGGTCCTTCAACATTAATTGTTTTAAATGAGTCAAATTCTATTTTATTTTTTAAAATTGAGCATCAACCGAGCACTATAAATCTCCCCTGATATTGCAAGATCCTAGTATCAAGGCAATCAAAATAAAATACCAAGTTAAATCTTAAATAAAGCTAATGAAAAGGGATCAAATTGAATTAAATTAAATTTAAGAGACTGATATAAAAATAAAAAGAACATGAACTTCCTCGTTGACTATGCAAATCAATCCCTGAATTTGGGGGGGAAAGTTGTTAAACATGTTTTTTACCTTTAAATTTGATCTTTGAAACTCTAATTATTCTAAATAAAATAAATTGAATTTTGTTTCAAAAAATATTTTCAAACCTATATTTTCTCGACACCTTAAGATCTCTATACATAAGCATTGAAAATAAATCACCAAAACCATTTGCAAACCAAAAGCAATGTCAAATGACCAAATAAAAAGAAAAATAAATAAAGGAACCAAAGCATACACAAGCCTAGGGACCAAAACAAAAGAAAAACATTGTTGTTGTTATAGTGTTTTGTGTCGGGCTACAATTCTTTCACTTTTTTTAATTAGGAGTTATTTTCAATCTCTTATGTATGATTTAGCGCTTGCTTTGTATGTATACTAGTCTTTTGTTATGATTGCAAGCTTAGAATGAAACTGTAGCTTTGCATGATTATAAACTAAACATTATATGATCACATATCTAGTTACTTAGTGACAAATTGGAAAACAATAGGAAGTTAAAAATCATACCCACTTATTACTATATACTAACTAGAGAGACTTTAAGAGATGGCTACATAAAATGCTGCTTCATGTGACCACCTTGAACTTGAAAAAGTTCTTTTAAAAAAATGCATCAAAGTTGTCAAATAATGAATATGATTTATTATATTATTATGGTAGCTTTGGATGGTGGAATTATAGTGATTTCATGTGTAAGAACCATATCTTAAATACATTGGACAATACACAATATAATATATATAGTTCAATAAAGAGTGTAAAGGCACTTTTGAAAACTTTGGACAAAAACTTCAAGGTTGAAATTATCAGTATGAAAAAGTTCAAAGTCGATAAATTTTCAGGTTTTAAGATGGTTGACTCACGAATCATTATGAGTCAAGTTCAAGAGTTTCAAATCACTTTGCATGATAACTATGCTAAAGAAATGCTTATAAGTGAAAACTTCCAAGTGACTACAATTATTAAGAAATTTTCACCATCTTGGAAAGAATTCAAAAATTAGCTTAAGCATAAGAGCAAAGAAATAAGATTTTAAGACCTCATCTTGAGGCTAAATGAGGATAATAAGTTGTTTGGGAAAAAAAAAAAAGCCAACTCTTTTGGTATAGCCCCTAAAGCAAACTTTGTGGAGCTAGTGGTGAAGTTCCACAATAAAACCCAAAAGCCAAAGCTTGTTAATAAGGGAAAAAGTATTGTCAAACCTTTTAATGGATCTTTTTTCTATAACAAGACAAGACACCTAGTCAAGGGTTATAAAAATAAGGCTCAACAAAGTAACCCAAAAGAGATAATGATTACTGAAGTCAATATCAATGAGGTTGATTACCTTGTTGATAAAGTTTTGGAAATGAACATGTTTATTATTGTTTTTGAAGTCAATTTGATTAAATGTCTTAATTAGTGGTGGGTTGAAACTAATGCAACTAGACATGTATGCATTAAGAAAAAGATGTTTTTCACTTATAAAGAAGTGAATGATGAATAATTGTACATGAAGAATTCATCAACCTCCTAGTTATTAGGTGATGGGAAAGTTATTTTGAACATGACTTCTAAAAAATCAATAAGCCTCAACAATATGTTTCATGTTGCTGACATTATAATGAACTTAATGCCTGGATTGTTGTTAAGCAAAAATAGTTCTAAGTTGGTCTTCGAGTGAAAAATTTATATTCTCTAAAGATAAAGTGTTTATAAGAGAGGGGTATCTTAGTGATAACCTTTTCAAAATGAATGTAATGACTATCATAACCATGGATAATAATAATAATAATAATACATATTCTTTTTATTTGCTTGAGTCTTGTGATATGTGGCATGACAATTTAGACCATGTGAATTATAACCTTTATAAATGTTAATAAATCTTGATTTATTACCTTGTATGACTTTTTATAAAAACATAGGTGTGAGATTTGTGTAAAATCAAAATTCACAAAAACTTATTGTCACTTAATTGAAAGAAGTAGTGAACCTCTAGGTTTAATTCACTCAGATAATAGTGATTTAAATTTTATGCAAACTAGAGATGAGAAATAGTATTACATTACTTTTATAGATGATTGCACGAGATATTGTTATACCTATTTGCTTATAAGCAAAGATGAGGCTCTTGAAATATTTAAACATTACAAGAATGAAGTTAAAAACCAACTTGATAAGAAAATATAGGTAATAAAAAGTTATAGAGGTGGAAAATTCTTTTTCTAAAATGATATTATTCACCAAACTACTATTTCTTATTCACCTCAACAAAATGACATTGCATGATGTAAGAACACACTTTAAAAAAAAATGATGAATGTCATGTTAATAGTTCGAGAGCACCTCATAATTTGTTGGGGGAAGGCAATTTTAACTATCAATTATATAATTAATAAAGTACCCCATAAAAAGTTAGAAAAGATACCATGTGAATTTGAAAAGGTAGAAAATCTTCTTATAAATACCTCAAAGTGTAAGGGTGTCTTACAAAGATAGTGGTACCTGATCCTAGAAAAGTCAAGAAGAGACCTAAAAATATGAATTATGTATTTATCAAATAAGCTTACAATAACAGTGCATATCAATTTCTTGTAATCAATTCAAGTATTGAAGATATTCATCATAATACTATCATGAAATGAAGAAATGTTGCATTATTTGAAGAAGTGTTTCCATGGAAGGAAACACAAGAAAATTGTTCACTTAAAAGAACAATTGGGGCTAGCTTAAGTAGCCATCATCTAACATGATAAAGTTGAGTTGATAAGAAAAGTAAAAGGGGAAAAAAAACCAAAACATTTGGTCCTGATTTTCTAACATACTTGTTAGAAAATGAACCTTAGACATATTCCAAGGCAATGCCACGTCTTGAAGCTTCTTATTACAAGGAGGCATTCAATAGTGAAATAGAATCCATTATAAATAAACATACATGAGAACTAGTAGATCTTCCTCTCGGTAAACCATTAGCCATAAATTGATCTTCAAAAGGAATATGAAAGCTTATGGTAATTGTCGCAAAGTTAGACTTGTTGGGAAAAGAGTTAGATAACAAGAAGGTGTAGATTATTTTGATACATATTCACTTATATCAAGAATAACTTTTATATGAATATTAATATCCATCATAACTATTAAAAAGCTTCAAATTCATTAAATGGATGAAAAACACCTTTCTAAATGGTGACTGGAAAAAAAAGGTTTATATGGAACAACTATAGAAGTTTGTTGTTAATAAACAAGAAAATAAAATCTATAAGCTTGTCAAGTCATTATATGATTTGATGTAAGCTATTAAAAAGTGGCATGAAAATCTATGAAGTTGATAAATGTGTTTATATAAAATACAAAAATTGAGGATATATCATTATATGTTTTCTATATTTATGACATGCTAATTTTGATCAACAATGATCACATAATCAAATATACTAAGAAAATGTTAACTCACGTAATGGTATAAAAAGCATTGTCAATGTCTGCAATTTTTTTTTTGACAAATTTTTTTTATCCAGGTTGTAGTGGAGCGGGACCACGACCATTAGCCAAAAACAATTCTAAATGATAAAAGAATTTGAAACTAATTGTATTTGTATGTAAAATAGGATTTATACTTTAATAAATAAAAATAAAAACAAAATTATAATGATTTGAAGCAACATGAGGATTTATACATAATGTTTTGGTTAAATCTCATTTAAACAAAGTATACAAGGATAATAAATTAAAAGGGAAATTACCTTTAACATCCTATAATTTAATTAAAATTACACTTACTTATAAAGTTTTAAAAAATTATAATTTACAATCTAGAACAAAAACAATTTTTTAATATAATAAAATAACCACAATATCCTTGTATATATTTTAATAACTAGAAATATTAAGGCCCCGTTTGTTTACTGGAAAGTATTTTCTTTTAAAGTGAATTATTTTTCGATGTTTGGTAGTGTAATGAAAAATAAGTTGGAATACACTTTTTAGTATTTAGTTATGTCATGGAAAATGAGCTGAAAAATAACTTATTAATTTTTTATTTTTTCAAGTTTATTAAAATAATGAAGAACAAATTTTACAAATTAAAAAGTTGAATGAGAATGAATATAATTTTATAAATTATCTCAAATAAAATAAATAATAATAAAAATAATAAAGATCAAATTTAACAAATAAAAAAATTGAGAGATGAAAAAATTAAAATAATAATAATATCATTTCATAAATTATTTCAAATAAAATAAGTAACAATCAAAAAAATGAGGACCAAATTTGATAGATAAAAAATTTTAATTAAAAAATGATAAGAGAAAAGCAAATAACAATTATAAAAATAAGGACTAAAATTAATATAAAAATTAAATTCTAAGGGATAAAATTAAAGAAAAAAATATTCAAAACAAAATATATATAGCAATCAAAAGTTTGAGGATCAAATTTGATATAATCAGCAAATAATATGATATTTTTAAATTTTTCACAACTTCCAGAAAGTGTTTTCCGTCAAAAATTAAAGGAAAATACTTTCCTGAAAACTCAGTCAAATTTTTCTTTGACTGGAAAGTGTTTCTGTTGACTAATTTTTTTAATGATAATTAACACAGAAAAATTTTAAAAATAATTTCTAAAAATTTATTTTTTGCCAAACAAACGAGGCATATATGTCAAACTACTTTGTCTCTTTAATTCTATCTCTTTCTTCGACAGATATTGAAGAACTTCTAATTTTTTCCAATTCAAACAATAAAATTACTATTAAAATTGATTTATGTTTCAACGTGATCGTCAACCTTCTACTGAGACAAGGGGTGTCAGGATTCTTAGCAGGGATTAAAACAATGTTAGAGATAGTCCTTGAAAATTTAGTTAAGTTATATGGTTGTTGTGTAGAAGGAAATCATAGAATTTTAGTTTACAACTACCTGGACAATAATAGCCTTCCACAATCTCTTCTCTTCTAGGTAATTCTTGAATATCCTTCTTCTGAATATCTAGTATCTTTATGGAGGTTGTTTTTGGTAGTTTACACCTGGGAAAATAATTCTGACTTTCGGTTGTGCTTTTATAGTTTAAAAAGAAAAGGAGAAGAAATCATTTAAAACGACGTCGGTAAAATGTTATACACTCACCAAAGTAAGTTTTGATGCAAATGGTAATTTTTTTTTACAAGTCGGACTACACTATAAGATAGTAGGGTAATTTTTTCTAAAGGATGAGCAGAGGCTAAAACGACGTCGGTTACAGTGTTAGTTATAAAGAGCAGTTCAATCTCTCTTTCCCCCAGAAATCAAAACCCTAAAAGAAAATGGGAGGCAAGTGTCCAAGCAGGAAGGTGAAGAAGAGAAGATACTCTCACAAGACGGCTCGGCGCTCAAAATTTCTACTCAAAGATATCCTTATTATTAATTTTTCTTAATATATATATATGTATGTATGTATGTATGTATATATATATATATATGTATGTATGTATATTTGTTCTCTTGAAATTCCTTGACTTGATAATTTTGATTCACGCGACGATGCGGTATATGAGGAGCTGCAGCAAAAGCCTGACGGGGAGATGAAGGAGGCAACGTTGCCTCTTGACGAGGATTTACCTGGCATGGGCCAATATTACTGTCTGCACTGCGAGTATGTAAAAGATTTTTTTTTGCTTTTTCACAAATTTGCTGCTCTGCTTTGGTTGCTCAGCTTTTCTTTTAAAACTAATTTGGGCAGCCGTTACTTTGCTAATGTGAGTGTGAGGGACGAGCACTTCAAGACCAAACGTCACAAGAAGCGGTCAGTTTTCCTCTGATGTCTTGTTTATTCCTGGAGATAACCAAGAAGAACCTCAACAGATTTGTCTACTTTAATTGTCTTTAAAATAGTGGATAGGATACATAGTCTGATGTTACTTTTGCTGAATGCAGTGTAAAGCAAATGATGGGACCTGCACCGCATACTCAACTTGATGCTGACTTAGCTGCCGGGATGGGTGCCCCAGATAATGGTCTTAAGCTTATGTCTATGTGATCATCTTTTGGTTCGTTGCTGATGCATGTGTTTAGATGACAGATGAGTTTAAGCAGGCCTCCATTGGATGGAGGATATTTGTTTTGTAACAATGGTTTTCTAGTGGCAGTTTTATGTATTGCTGCTAAAGTAATGGTAGCTAGCTTTCTTCACGGTCTACTCTGCTTATTATATACATCTGATAGTTTGATAGTTGTGGGAAATAGGGATTTCAACCTTACATTTGAAGGGAAGATCAAATACCTTTGCCAATTCAAGTTATGTGGATTTACATCTGGGTATATTGATTGTTTTGAAGATATAACAGAACTGTTGAAAGACAATGTAAAGTGTTAGCGATTTTGAATTTGCCTTTTTCATCTACTACTGAGTCATAATCCACTTCCTAAGGTCCATGTTGGAACTAATTGGGGTTTCCCAGCATGTTGCCTTTAACTGTTTTGCAAGTGTTTTCTGTTTTTCTGGCCTAGCTTATTGTATGTTTATGGCCAGTCATTAATTAGCCAAGTTCAGTATATCTGGCAAAAACAAAGGGAAGCAAAAATTGCTATAGATGATAAGTTGGCTGTTGTGTTTCAGATGGATGGCACAGGTTATTGGTTGACTACCATTCAAGTAAGTTCTTTCATTTTATAATGGTTATGCTCCAGGATTAGATTATGTGATAATAACTTGACAGGGAATTCTAAACAGAAGGTATTAACTGCTTCAGCAGAAACTGTTTTCATACACCACCAGGTCTGAAAGTACCCGTTGTGCGACATTTTGTGACTGTGCCGGGTACCTTTTCTTAGAATCTAATATAAGTGGTTTATGTATTTACGAATTGGGATCATACTTCAACTTCCTTTATAGTCCCCAATACCTAAAGCCTGCACTTTGAGATGTGTGCTTTAATTTGCCTTGGTGTATCATTAAAAAGAAAAAAAGGCACTTAGAGATCACAAGAGATTTTAAGTGAAATGGGCTAATTGTGTGTCGTGGAGTTTTGCCCCAGTGGAGATGGTAGAAGAGGCGAAATTTTAGAGGGAGCAAACCCTTCGCTGATTTTCAAGCTGCTCGTCAGCCCCATTCATATGTGCCCAACTTTAGTTTTAGGATTTTGTTAATTTGTTGGAACGTGAGAAACAGGAAAGGAAAGCATAACATTTTCAAAAGCAATCTGCACATGAATGTGAATTCTTCACTGGCGGTAGTTGTCGGCTAAGTAGGCAAAGTGAATGTCTCGTCTGATTGTGAAACTTGAACACAACCCATAACTTGTTTTGCTGGTTGAGTAACTATTAGTAACGAATCGCTAATAGAAATAGTGGGTTATAACCAGGCATTTATTATATGCTATAACGATGGCCTCGATTATTGACATGAATACTTACATCCACATTAATAATTACATCTTCTTGCTCTTCTGCATGATCTTAACCATTCTCCCCCAGTTCATCTTCAAGAAGCTCACCAAAGCAACAACCAACACCAAACTCCACCTTCCTCCAAGCCCACCAGCTCTTCCAGTGATTGGTCACCTCCACCTCTTCGCTCTTGCCTTGTACAAATGTTTCTACAATCTCTCCTCCAAATTAATATGGCCCTCTCCTCTATCTCCGACTGGGCTATTCGCATTGTCTTCTCGTATCATCAGCATCCATGGCAACAGAGATCTTCCAGATCAATGATCTTGCCTTTTCGTCTCGCCCAACATTTGCTTTAAATTTGTTTATGAGTTAACTTGTGGAACCTCGGGATTTATCACTGCACTTTATGGTGATTACTGGAAATTCATGAAGAAACTTTTTGTGACTGAACTGCTTGGACCAAAAGCGCACACAAAATAAGAAAATTCAATGAGGGGCAACAAGAATAAATGCCTGGAGTTATGTATAAAGATGTTTTTTTCCAAAACTTTTACATCGTATTCTATTTTTTCAAAACTTTCACCAAACTGTGTTAGCTTGATAAAAAAACTCAATTTTGACGCTCCTTCTCTCTCATGTCAAGCACTTTATTTATGTTATATTTTGTTTAGCCAAACCAGTAATCTACCCATAAAGATTCCAGTCCCGTTCTCTTTCGTCCTCCTCAAGTAGTATGACATGGACGCTAGATGCAAATTTTGATTCCTTTTTGAATTCCCGCATAGCTTTACCTCCTCTGCTAATACTCTACGACAATTGCAAGAATTTCACCTCCACTTTCCTAATTGAAAGTGTCAACAATTTTGTGAAGAATGGATAGGTGCAAGGGAGGCACCACCAATAAACAACGATTTTTAAATTTCGGTTTTGTTTTCAGCTATTTTTTGCTTTTGAATTAACTACTTTGTTTAAATTCATAAAATAGAAAACAAAGGCAATAGATAATGGGTTATTAAAACATAGTTATTACTGATCATAGATTTGAAACCATAACAGAAGCATTCAAAAGAGAGAATGTGTTTAATGATGGGGTCATTAGAATTTTTTATGTGTTTGCAGCAACAGATAATCAACATTTGGCAAATATTGCCTTTGGAAAGGTATTGAAGAGCATACGGAGCAGGAAAATAGCACAAGAGCCTGCAAACAGGATATGTGAAATGCATCTGCAAATGTTTCAGAGCTCAATTTCGTTTATCAAACAAAAAGAACGAAAAAAAAAGACTGATTCTCCCGTCTTTGGTGATTGTCAAATGATCTGCGAATGAAGGATTTTCTCGAACAAAATATTTCCTGGAGAGGACGTGAACAGGGGATAGCTTCCATAATTATAAAAAATAACAAGAAATTTGTGTTTAGCAGTTATCCCTTACTTTTAAACCGGAAAAACAAGTTAAAGCTGTGCTCAAGGGTTTTTTTTTTTTTTTCCCTGAATAAGCAAATGTCCAGGAGAGAGTGTCAGAGCAATTGTTGCTAGCTAGCATTGCCCTTTTCTGTAAGGTGAAAGCTAGAAATCTAAATGGCATACATATGCTAAATAGCCAATTAGGTATCATCCCTTGAGTTTATAGGTTGACAGTAAACCTCTTTCAATTGCATGAATTTCTTATTTTATTTGGGTTTATTGCGTTTTCTTTCAATCAATAAGGGAAAGGTGGAAGGTCACAGTATTGGTTTCTGTTAGTAGAAACAGCAGCTTTGCCCCTGAAGATATGAGCTACCAAAGTCCTATCATTTTTATAAGGTTAGGTAGAACTCGGAAATCTTGATAACATTAGGTTTTCTTTTCTTTTGTTTCTTAATGTTTCTGTCTCATATATACTTTCTGGTAGTGCCTTTCGGTGGATTGCTTTTGTATTCAAATGCAAGGTGGGTTGGGTGTGTCTGCTACATCCACTGTCACACTAAGAAGACCTTTGCAGTGAAGTAATAATTGTAAGACCAATGGACACTTGAACGGTATAAGAGGAAAAAAGAAATCTTTACAGAGAACAGCGCATGCTGCAGCCAGATGGATGTATCACCTGAATCCTGAATGCAAAATCATTTTGACCTCTTTATGAGCAGTTCACTGTAGCAGAGCCGAGAAGATTGCTATCATATCTTTCAGGTATTCTTGTCCCTTCCATTGTTTTAAGTATTTGCAACTTCCAGTTCGGACAAGAAGCAGCAGTTGTAGACTTGTTGTCAGCACTCAACAGGGTGTCATCACCCAATGTCACTCCACAAGCAAAATACAGATCTTGAGCACTTGAAAACAAGTGCACCATTGAAGCCCGTCTGTTGCCACTAAACATCCATATGTTTCTTTAATGCAAAGAGATTAGGTATGACCCACACAAAGAACACAGAGACGTAGCATCCCATGAAGCCATGATCTAACACTTTCATCTCCCTTGCTGTCATTTTCCAAATGCCATATCCTAAACTTTTCTCTAACGCGTATCCACCACCACCAGCTTCTACTAATGGTTGAAGGTGCATGATTTACTGATTTCAATCAGGTCCATTTTTTGGAGTATTTGTCCTGTTTCTTTTTTCACTCTTGCCTCTATCTTGTCCTTCAAAACTCAAATGACACATACGCAACCCACCTCCATGTGAACTTCGACACTCAATAATTTCGTTCCCCACAAGCCAAATCATAAATAGATACGCATCCTATTGAGCTCAAGATTGGATGATTTTGAATCGCCAAGAGCTCATCACCTTAAAGTTTGGGTTGTGATGTATAATTTTCCAACACGTTATTAGTATTGAGGTCTTCATGATTCATTGCCCTTCGGGTCCTCCTTTTCCTTTTTATTAGTGTCCGAAAGTGATGGAATCCTAACATTCAGGATACCCCTTGTGGCCTAATTACAAAGACACAGCTCATTGATCATTGTAGCAAATATAATCAGGATTCCATGCATGATTTGATTAACATTACAAGTTCGGACACATTTGTATTCGATATTACATGTCCTCATCGTACATCAACACGCAGGGAATGCCTTGACACACCTCTCTCAATTATTTTCCAACACTGGGTATGTTTCTGGCCATTATGCGTCTTTTGTTAAAGCATGGGCGACAAACCAAATGCTCAAAGGATGCTTCCATGAATTTTAATCTTGCTGGAGTATTCATCGTTGTCATTTCCATAGAAAGATTCATAAGATTAGCAAATCTGTGGTAAAAGAAAAAGATGATACACATACTATACTACTATACCATAACATTAAAATCGAAACAAAAACCCAAAAAGAATCACATGGGGTTGTATGGGATATACTCCTGTTACTGGTGTTTTCTCTTTAACCATACTAGCCTTCCTTCTCTCCATCATCTTTAGGTCTAGTTGAGGAACTTGATCCTGATGTCATTCCAACGACTTGGCTATGTGTGAACCTTTGTAACTGTATCATGCGGGCATAAGACCCATCAGGATAATTTTTCAATAGATGCGAGTGGGATCCTTGCTCTGCTACTTTACCATCATCGATTACAGCAATGACATGGGCATTCCTTATAGTTGATAGCCGATGAGCAACAACAATTGTGGTCTTTCCCGAGCAAGCACGGTCCAGAGCTTCCTGGACAGACCTCTCAGATTCTGCATCTAGTGCACTTGTTGCTTCATCAAGTAGCATAAGCTCAGCCTTCCTTATTAAAGCCCGGGCAATGGCAACTCTTTGCTTCTGTCCACCGGATAACTGAACTCCCCTCTCCCCTACGAATGTTTTGTACCCATCTGGCAATGAAGATATGAACTTATCAGCATTGGCCAAAGTAGCGGCTTCAATAATTTCAGCCTCAGTTGCTGACTCATTCCCGTAAGCAATATTTTCATAAATGGTAGTAGCAAAGAGGCACGGCTCTTGAGAGACTACTGCAATGTGCTTCCTCAGGGACTTGAGATTATATTTCCTAATGTCCTTTCCATCAATCATCACACGCCCGGATGATGGCTCATAGAATCTCTGTATGAGAGCAATGACAGAGCTCTTGCCACATCCACTAGGACCCACAAGGGCAAGAATTTTCCCAGCACGTGCACGAAGGTTAAGGTCACGGAAAATTGGAACATCAGGGCGAGTGGGATAAGAAAAGTCAACATGCTTTAGTTCAACTTCTCCACGAAGACGGTCAGGAACTGGGGTGGCATCTGGATCATCAGGTTCAATTTCAGTTTTGCGGTCAAGTAGGTCGAAGACTGAGCGCATGGCTCGACCACCCTTAATGAAGTCAGGTGCCAAGGTTAAAGTTTCAGCTGCACCATTGGCAGAGACCATGAGGACCATAAAAACTCGAATTGTATTAGAGAAATCAGAGATTCCATGCTTCACAAGCCAGGATGCATACCAAAGACCAAGAGCATAGGAAGCATAAAGAGAAAACTGTGCTATCCCAAATCCACTTCCTGCAATCTGTCCCTTCCAAAAGCAACGCCGTAAAGGTGTTTCAAGATTGGAAGAGAAAAGACCCACTATTTTTGCCTCTGAATTGAAGGCAGCAACAGTCCTCACATTGGCTATGGCCTCTCCAGCTAGTTGTGTAGCCTTCGAATGGGCAGCCTCTAGGTCTCCCGAGAAACCATTCATGAACATTTTCTGTTAACAATCAGAGCCCGAAAAAAAATTCAGAAAAAGTTAATTAAAGTGAATTATTTCACACACCTAACATAAGAGATGAAAATTTTAGATCACATCTGGCTTTTACTGAAACATCATAAACCCATTTGGATTTGTCTATGAATGTATAGAACTCTTCTGATGAATCATAAGATGATTAAAAAAGGAATCAATATTTCCATCTCTGAAACATATCATTTCCCTCCTACATAATTCTTTCAGTATTGTTACCAAAAGCCAAGATCGAGTGAACAATTTACTGTTGACAGTAGCTTCTCAATAATCTGATTACAAGTGACATTACTGAAGAACTGGTCAGAGAAACAAACCTGTAGAACAGTGGCTGCAACAACCAAAGGGAAGACAGCGATGAGGACAAGAGCAAGGCGCCACTGCAAAACAAACCCTGCAGTGCAAGCAACTAGCATGAGTGCTGTATTCTGTACAATCACTGAAATTCTGTCTCCAATGGCTGATCTGACATTGTTTGCATCGAGAGCCAATCTTGCTGCAATCCTAGCACTCTCATTTTCTTCCTGATCAAACCATGCCATTTCATTTTTTAGCACTGCTGTCAGCATTTTCTCCCTTACTCGTTTTGTAAGGTTTTCTCCCACAATATCCCAAAAGGAATGCTGTAGTGTATTGAATATCAATGCAGCTGATGAGAGCCCGATTAGCAAATAGCAGTATTTTGCAATTTCTCTGCTCATATAAGCATGGTTCGGATTATAATAGATGCTGAGTACAGCACTGAGAACATATGCAAAGAAGGCGCTAAGGGAACCACAAATAACAGACCCAATAGAACCAACCAAGGCATAGACCCATTCAGGAGAATTCATCTTTGCAAGGCGCCAGAAGGAACTAGCTTGCTCCTTGAAAGCCAGCTTTTCAAGTCGATAATTGGGGAATGAGGCATCGAGGGAGAGACTAAAATCAGAGGTAGAAAAGTCAGAAAGCCTTCGTGAGTATGGTGATCGGCCATATGAGGAATTACGGGCGATTATTGGTGAGCTTACAGAGTTCCTGGCACTAGAAGGCCTGCAATAAAGAACAGCATTAAGTGGCAAACTAAAGGCTTGTCAATAACAACATTTGCATGTTTTAGGAACAAAAGACATACCAAATTAGAATGATCAAATATTCAAATGAGGAATAAATTGATGGAACCTACCTTGCACTGCTCTTTCTGGCATTGTTTAGAGCTGTTTCATGTGCCATCTCCTGCATTCTGATGAGCTTAGAATACACACCATTCTCTCCTTTAGCAATGAGCTCATCATGAGTTCCTATTTCACTAACACTACCCTGCTGGAGTACAGCGACAAGGTCAGCCTTGCGTATGGTGGAGAGCCGATGGGCAATGACAAGAGTAGTCCTACCAATCATGAACCTGTCAAGGGCCTCTTGCACAAGCTTTTCTGACTCGGAATCCAAAGCACTTGTTGCCTCATCTAAAAGTAAAATTGCTGGGTTTTTCAACATAGCCCTGGCTATAGCTATTCTCTGCTTCTGCCCTCCAGAAAGCTGCAGTCCTCTCTCACCTACCTGCAATTTTCAAATCATTTAAAACAAGTGCTGTATGCTCTGTTGAATTTCTACATGACTTTTTAGCAATTGCCAATGATTCCAATAAAAGTAGAAAAAAGAAACAAAAAATTGAGAAATCATATTCCAAAATAAGACTGGATTGGAGAAAAATATTTGATAATTCCATTTTCATGCAATTACTCACCAACTTGTCAAAGCATAATGTGATTACCTTTTCAGGCATAATTGTATCAGCATAGGGATATTGACAGAATTTTCCTTTAGTTTATTTCTTCGAATTTTTCCCTAGGTCCATTGTAAATTAAGACTTTCTTGCCAGTGATATGCTAATGTTAATTCTTTTTTTTTTCCCTTGAAAGATATTGTGTAGCTTATAGTTTTGCTGATTAACTAGTATTCAAACGAGTAATTTCTTCATGAATATTAATTCATTCTTCTCTCAGCTATGTCTTCCCACTTGTGGTCTTCAAGTACTTACCTACCTCCAACGTCAACATCATCGAGATTCTTATTGGCCTTCTAATGTAGTGGAGTTTTGTAAAGACTTGAGAATTCTTTATTTCCCTGGGGATTAGACTGACATATTTAATGATCACATCATGCCTTTCGTTTATTTTTATTTTAATATTGCCTTCTTCTTGATATATCCTCTCTCCAAGTTTATTTCCTCTTTATTTCTGCATAAGCATATAAAACCTTACATTTGCACATGCAATGTTCACTATAGCATGTTACTTCTATCAAATGCATGCCTGACCAAAACGCATTCCCACATTGACTTCTAATAAGAAATCCGACAATGTTAGGCTGAGTTTGTTGACCAAATAAATCATTCAATCTTTTAATACTGTACTGTATAGAAGTGGCAAATTATATGGCATAAAAAATAAATCCAACTACTGTGATCTCCACTGGCCACCGGTCAGGATCTATCATTTCATTTCACATTCTTGAACGAACTAGTTTTACCCCACCTGCCACAAAGTCAAGTATTTTACCTTGCAGAGGGTTAGTTCAGTTGTTATTTCTTTCTTAAAGGATTTGATTCAAATTTACTCAAGGGATTTAAGTTCAATTATTCCAAATGTGTAAAGAAAATAGATAATTATGACAGCAAGTTAAATAGGTACTTAACAAGGTTAGACAACCTAGTTGGTAAGTACCCATTGTCAATTTCTTACCCAATATTCACAGGCCACAGCATATTTAAAACCAACTTACCTGAGTGTCAAAGCCATCAGGTAGCTTGATAATGAATGAATGGGCATTTGCAACTCTGGCGGCTTCTTCGACCTCAACTTGATCTGCATCAGGCCTTCCCAGTAGTATATTTTCCTTGATGGTTGTTGCAAACAAGGCAGGCTCTTGGCTAACAAGCCCTATCTGTTGTCTCAACCATCGCAGCTTTAAAGTCTTAATGTCATGCCCATCTAGCAGTACTTGTCCTGCAAAAACTTTGTTTTATTAATAGAACACTTGTGCTAAAACTTTCAGATCCACATGTACTGGTTGAACGAAAGAAGCAAATTTACTTCAGTTGGCAGTTATACATTAATTCTGTCAATTTAAACATTGACATTTTTCACAAGATGTAATTGTCTACTCTAGTTTATTTACCAAGAATGAAAATATAGCACAATTTACCTGAGTTGGGATCATAGAATCTCTCAATGAGTGAGACTACAGTGCTTTTACCAGAGCCACTGCTGCCAACCAAAGCTATGGTCTTTCCAGCTGGGACATTAAGTGAAAAATTGTTCAGAATTCGAACGTCTGGCCTTGATGGGTATGCAAAATCTACACTATTGAGCTCCACAAGCCCAGTAACTGCCTCTAATGCTATCCCAGATTCACTGTTTCGATCAATAGCCGGCTTATGATCAATTATTCGGAAAATTTTTGCAGCTGCAACTTTTGCTTTGGCAAATGCACCCATGCTAGGGATAGCTTGTCCTATACCTCTGCCAATCCAATAAAAATTTAGCCAAATCAAGATTTGATTTGATAAATGTATCAAAATATTATACTTCATTACATGAGTGAAATCAAGGGCTTACAATCCTCCAATCATGACTGCAAACATGGTAGCTATGGCTAGACCTCCATTGGTGTAACGATGTCTAACAAGATAACCTCCATACCAGAGAAGAAGAGCATAGCAACAGAAAACTACAAAGTAAGTTGCACCTAATCCCATTCCCTTAGAAAATCCACTCTTGTAACCGATCCTTTGAGCGACCTTCAAAGCCGACGAGTAGGCTTGTAATGCTCTTGATTCCCCAACAAATGCCAAAACAACCCGAATTTGAACTATTGTCTGCAATTTGGCTTCAAATTAGCAAATACCCATATAATACAACCGGGAAAGATTCTCACGAAGTAACTTGAGCTCCAATCTTCTACAATTTGAAACTAAATCACAGAGTGAAGTTGCAATTTTTTGATACCTGCTCTACAATGTTTCCAGCCTGTGATAAAGCTTCTTGGCTCTTGCCAGAGAGTTTGGCTAATGTGGTGGTGTGGATGGCTCCAATCACAGCTATGAGTGGAACCACTGCAAGAGTAACCAGTGCCAATTGCCACACAGCGGTGAAACCCACCACAAATCCAGAAACAAATGTTGCCATATAGTGAATAAAATTACCCAGCTGCACAAAAACCAAAAAAAAAAAGACGACGTAAGACAATTTTAGACATAAAGGGGGGGAGGGGGTAATTAGGAATGATGAAATCATGAAACAGAGTTGTTCTTGTTCAGTTTTTACCTTCTCACTAATGGCATCTTGGACCATCACTGCATCAGTGTTAATGGCAAAAACAACGTCTGAGGTCCGAACCTCGGTGTCAAAGTATTGAATGTCCTGGTTTAACGCTGCTTCTAGGTACTTGATCCTCATCTTTGTCGATTGTCTCTCTCCAGTCCACATCCAACATGATATTTCTGCATCCAAAACTCAAGCTTTCTTTCAATTCCATTATTGTTCATTAGTATAGCCAAACAATAGAAACCAATATCAAAACAAACTAGGCAACTGCAACAGAACCTACCTGCCCATGACGATGCCCAAATGGCAGCACCAACGATAAGAAAGTAAAATGCGTACTGCAAAACTCAAAACCACAAAGTTACATTATTGTTCACATTTGTCAATATGTTAACATGAAAAAGGATGCTGCTTATTAGTACTTTTCATGAATTGTTTGTTTGAATTAAGTACCTTCAAAACCTCTTGCATCATCTTATCCATGTTATTGGCGTTAGAGCCAAAAGAGTTAACAAGATCGGCAAAGAACCGAAGAAAGAGAGGCAAAGAACATCCGTGTACAAATGCACCCATTGACCCAATTCCCATCAACACATAATCTAAACCATCAGCAAATCTAAACAGCTCTCCAAATCCAACTAGAGCCACATCACCCGGCTTCTCTCCATTGCCACCACCACCACTACTACTAGAAGTCCCACCTTTCTTTGGCTCTGTACTTTCCATTTCTCTTCTCTCAACTGCACTTCGTTGTTGTTGTAGTTGGTCCTTTGAGTTTGTGTTTAATGTTAGACTTGGTGTTGTTGGTGTGATTTTAAAGGGGTGGGACAGAGAAGAGGGATCAGGAGGAGGCTCAGACACGAGCTCAAGGCCTTGCATTTCTGACCATTTCCATTGTTCAATCGTCTTTATCTCTAGAGACTCTTGTGACATTTGTAAAAATTATCACTTGCTAGCTACCTAGCTTTATTGAACAGACAAACCCACCTCCTTCTCTCCTCTTTATTATCTCGCGCTATCTGGCTTTTGTGCTTATGTTCTTTTATTTTCCCTCTCTCTTAAGTCTTTTCTTTTTTCTTTTCTTTTCTTTTACCCTCTCTTAAGTCATGTTTCTTACTTGATTGTTACTGTTTCTTTGTCTCTCTTCTTCTCCTCGTACCTTGTATCCAAAGCAGATACTGGCAAAGGGCTTTTTCTTTCTTTTGCCTTTCACTCTTGTATTTGTTATTCACAAGCCATCTTTCACGCATTATACATTATACTAGATGCTTCACCCGATATTTACCGCGGGTTAAAAAAAATTATATATATATATATATATATTAAAAACTATATGTGCTAATAAATAAATAAATAAATAAATAAATATAAATAATAACTAAAAATTAAACTAGAAAAATTAAAAGATAGGTGTAGATCAAGATATTTAATTTTACAAAACCGGTTGTGTTTGCTAAATTTATTTATTAAAATAATTTTTTTATTCAATCAAATGATAATAGAAATATATACACATACACACATTAAATTAATTGAATAAAATAAAATAAAAAAATAATAATATGCACAGCTACACATATTAGAAATATTATCGAAGAATAAATATTTTTTATTTTAAAAATAAAGTTCTTATGCATAAAATACTAAAAAAATTATAGATAAATCAAAAAAATCTCTTCAAAAATTAAATGCACACAAAATTACTATCATTTAAAAAAAAGGCTTCCTAAACAAAATAAAAGACATAAGAGGTATTAATCTCAATATAAATAAAAATTATAATTTTGAAAAAATATAGAAAAAATCATTAATTTAAAATATATATATATATATATATATATATATATTTAAGAAATAAAAAGTTAGGTCAGCCTACTTGACCCATTTTGTTAGAGTCAACGCAGCTAAGCCCCTTTTTTTTTGTATATGAGTCTACCCTAATTTTTTTTTAATTAAAGTTTGATGACGCGTCGTTTGTATTGTTCAATTTCTGATCACTGTGATGCTCGAAAAAAAAAGGTTGCTTGTTTTTTTGGTTTAAAAACTGAATTTTCAACCCATTTTTTACCTAAAACATTTAAAAAAACATTATAGACAACTTAATAAATTCATTCATAACCTCAAAAAATTGTCTTAAAACCCGAAACCAAAAATCTTACCAAGATCATATTTGTTTTTCTTGACAATTTCAAGGTAAAAAAAACTCTCTAATGTAAGCCCCCTCATCAAAAGGAATAATTTGACACCAATTTCAAATATTTTGATGGTCGTAATCAGGGCCTACAAAAATTCTTTCTTTCTAGCATTGGATTCCAATGACTTTCTCTTACCTCTCTAACACTAGAGGGGAAAAAATAAGAAAAATATATTTTAAGACTAAAATTGGTTTTTCTCTTTAATTTTGAAAACTAAATGAACACAATATCTATAATTTATAAAGTATAAATACTATAATAAATATTTTTCCTAAACTTTTAAAGCCACTCATTCCATTCGTGGTTTTTACTTCGGTTCTGTCTTTAATCTCACTCTCCCTACAACAAATTAACTTATAATTGGTTCAACAAAGGCCAAATAACAAAAAATGGCATTGTGATCTATTCGTCCATAGTGCCATATAAGAGGATCCACAACAAATCCTTCACACGTTTTAGTTTTTTTTAGTTAATTATATATTTTAAGTTATATTAAAAAATAACTAAAGGAAATTATTATTTATTGTTTCAGTGCACTCATCAGCTAGCTATAGGATATAGTGTTGCTAATGAGTTTGGTTTTGTTTAGTACTTGAATAATTATTCTTTTTTATCATTAAACTTTTCTTTTAATTTCATTCTCTCCATTATATTTATATATCTATAAGCTTAATAATTTATTTTGTTTTACATGCTGCATCGTGTTTGCAATATCAATAAAAATTCTAGTATTAAATTAATGTTTGATTTTATAAAATAAAATTTAATTTTATCAATTAATAAAATAAAAAATAGAGACCAAACATAAAAATAAAGAGAATCTATCAGTTTTTCATTTTTACAATCATATGACTTAGAAAAGTGCAATTTGGTCCCTAAAGTTTTTATTTTCTTATTTTGACCCTTATGCTTTAAGGAGTTCACATTTTATTCCTAAATTTTATTTTTTTTAATGTTTCAATCCATAAAAGGTTGTGTTAATAAGTTCGCCTTAGATAGAAATGTTCAATAAAAATAGTGTTTTCCTTTAAAACTTGAAAGGAGAGTTCAATGGAGTTAGTTTCTCCCTTTGAAAATGTTATAAAAACTAAATAAGTTATATGTAAAGTATTTTTTATTCGATTGGACTTTGATTTTTTTAAGGCCATTTTAGAAAAAAAAAATTTAGGGTTTGAAATGTTTTTATTAAGATTACTAAGGTATTTTTAAATGAAAACAAGTTAAAAATTAGACTTACATGATCCAAAACTCAAACTTAATTTTTTTTATTACTAGAGGTGGGCGACAGTGAATTAAAAAATGATGCATCATTTGATCAAACAAACGATATATCATCTACCCAAATAAATGACACATCATCTGCTATATAAAAAAAAATTAAAGTAAAAAAATGTGTCATCAATTTGTTAAAAAATTAAAACAAGTGCATGGGCATGACTTGTTTTATTAGGACCAAACACACCTAACTTTCTTTTAGATATCTCTTTATTTTTTTCTTGTTAAAATAAATGGATTAAAAATCCCTTCGAATCAAATCAATGTATTGAAATAATATTGAGTGGAGTATCCAATCATGCTATTGTTTTTAAGAATATTATATTTTTTCTATGATGATATTATTGATTGTTTTATAAATAATTATGTATTAGCCTAATAAGAAAAAATTTAAAAATAATTTTCTTATTAATATTTAATGAGAATAAAATACTTATTTTTAAAATTTATTTATTAAAAATCTCTAATAAAAGATTCTCAAAATTGTTGTTCTTGAATTGTTTTTATATAGGTGTGTAAAAATAATAAATTATGTTTTTTTAATTTTTTTATTGAAACTTATTTTCACGATCATAATAAATTTTTATTTAAAAAACTATATATAAAAATCATAAAAAACAATTTTGTCAAAAAAAAGCATGAATAAGAAAATTAGGTTTTCATTAAAAATACTTTTTTCATTTTTAGTTCAAATCATTATAGTTTTGTGAATATATTTTTATGATTGCTATTATTTTTTATTCAATAAACTATATAACTAATAAAAAATTATTTTATTGTAAAAAAAATACAAGAATTAGAAAAAAAAATGTTGATAAAAACAATATATTTATTCTTTATAATTTTTTTATTATCTTTCTTGCAATTAATTTATTATCATATAATTAAATAAAAATATATATACCGGTAGAGTAAATATCACTAGTAATTTGTAGATGCTTGATATTATAGTAGTTTTTTATGTTGAGATTTAAAAAAAAAAATCTTTTAATCATGGTTTTAAAAAATATTTTTTAAATAAAAATTATTCTATTAAAATTTTTATTCTGCAAAATAAATTAAAAACATACTATTTTATGAAATTGTGCGTGAGGGCCTGGCCCAGTACAAAAGCAAGTAGTTTTTTCTATGTTAATGTAAAAAAAGGGTTGGAAAACCAAGTGAAAGATCACAGAAGCAGTGACAAAGAAGCAAAAAGGTTGTTGGTCCTTGGGACCTAAGAGACGTCGAGACTATCATAGCTTTCCAAACACAATCATATCATCACCCCCTTTCAAATTCTATGGCTCTTTGAATTTACATAGTAATAGTTGACCAATGCCAATCTTCTCTTTTTGTAGTTATTAAATAATAATATCTTTAATGACATAGGAAGAAATTTTTTTTTTAAAAAAAGTAATTTTTAGTCACTCATTACACCAAACATTGAACTTGAAATTACGAAAAAAAATAAATTTACAAGAAAGCCTAAACATAGAAAATAAAAAAATAAAATGAACAAGAAAATGTTAGAAATAAGGAAGTCCAAAGATTTATAAAAAGATATTACCATAAGAAAAATTATGGAAGAATAATTTTTTTTATAAAGGAAAGTATTTGATTAGATATGTATTATTACAAGGATATTTTAGATATTAAAAGAATATTTATAGCACTTGTTTAGTTAAACATGAAACACAATTATTAAAGATGTTAATTTTATCTAAAAAGCATGTTAGAGAGGTTATGTTTAGGGCGTCGTAGGAAAAAAAAAACTTTTTTTCCCTATTTTTGAGACTTTTGCTAACATTCAATAAGCTATAATATAATATAAAAAAGAAATTAAAAACGCCAAAACAAATGTTTGGGTTTCCAATGTATTATAATATAAAAATACTACCAAATATTTTATTACAGTTATAAAATGCATACCTAAAAACTAATTTACTTGAAACCTATAAAAAAAGGACTCTCTTTTTCCTGTTTAGAATACATGTCATCATGTATGGTAAGAGACTGGAATTCATGAAGATGTTAGCATGGTCCGAGTCCAGATAACTAAAAAGATATCACGTCATCATCTTAACTAATGGGGGGCAAAGGCAAACAACATGAGATTGCTTTAGTTTTACTTTTGGGGTAAAAAAACATATAGAAAGGGACAGATGCTGCTGATATTAGTGAGGGAGGGAGAGAGAGAGAGAGGGTTTAGAGTGGATTCTCCACCCGACAATCAACAGTGTGTGTGGAAGTTGGCGGTGGGAGTTTGACTACGCCACCAATTCATATTCGTAGTGGAAAACCAATAAGAATTTTAATTTATTTTTAATTAAAAAGAATTTGTATAATAATATAATGAATTACATTATCAAACACGAAGTTATGCCGCAAAGTATAGGGGGAAAGAAGAAGAAAATTTTCTATGTCCCTCCCTCACCTCACCTCCCTCCCTCACCTCACCTCTCTCAGGCTGTCTCTCAGGCCTTTAAATCCGGCGTCTTTTCCTGGAAACAGCAGAAATCCACTAGACGTTAGCTTCGACTATTAACCTAAACGTTTATTGCACGATATTATTAGTTGATAATCAGAAACTTAACACATATTTAAGGATTAAATGGACTCATTTAGAAATATAAAAATAATTTTAGTGGCCAACCTTAATTCTTTCTTTTTTTTCATCTTTTACCCTTAAAAATATCTGGATTCTACCTCAGTTAAATGAACCAAAATTATCTTGAATTTTGAATCAACTGAACCTAGCATCTTAACTTCAATTTCTTTTATTTGAGCTTTATGAACTAGTTTATAGTAAAATATGGCCCCCTCCATATAGGTTTATGTCCCTTCATTCTTTTTTTTCTTTTTTAATCGCATGTTTTCCTGACACATGTCATGTTTCTAGCCTTTTATATGCTATTGAAATTATTAAAAAATATATTTTTTTATTAAAAAATTGCTCAAATTAAAACAATTAAAATTTAAATGATTTAAAAGATATCTCTACAATAAAACTACTGAAACATTAACCAAAACTTTATTTGGAGTTGGAAAAATACCATGGAAAATACTGTAGAGACATACTGAAAAAACTATTCACTTCTATAGTAAAAATATTTTTTTGTCCTTATAATAAAAAATAAAAAGCATGTTATCTAGAGGTATTTTGATTTTTTTGCATGACTAGTCATTGGTTATTTGACTTAGAGCATGTTTAATTTTTATTTCTTTCTTGAAGCAGTAAACTTTATTTTTCCTCCTATTCAAGAATTTTAAAGATGTTCATTTAGGGTATTTTAGTTTTTTCTTTTTTTATATATAGTAAAAAAAACACATTTACCTTCAAACTTCAAAAATATAAATTGTGGATCTAGGGGATTTTTTGTACTTTCAAAGATTTTTTTTTTCTGAAACCATTAAAGGCAAACTAGCGCTTTCGAGTTGCTTAGTTAATATTAAAATTAAAAATATTATCGGCACGTGATGACAATACATCAACGCACAGGTGGTGCCCACACTTTTTGGATGGTATGTGCAGCACCTTTAGTGGTCGAACTTGTCATTCCACTGTGTTGTTGGAAGTTTCATTATGTTTTTTTTCTCTCTTGGTATAACGCGTGTTGACGACTTTATGGTGATTTATTGCTAGTGATTTTTTTTTTTGTTTTTGCTTATTTTCTCTCTTCTCCTTAAAAAAGTGTGGGTTAATCCTTTTTATTTTTTATATTTCAACTTTAATCCTTATTCTTTTGATTTCTAGTTTTTTTTCTTGGTTTTTTTATAAAAACAATTATATTCTCAATTTAATCCTTAAATTTTAATTTATCATATATATTTTTTTAATTTGATCCATATTCTTTTGATTTCTTATTCTTTTCCTTGATCATTTTATAAAAGTTTAATTGGTGTCAATTTCATCCTTCAATCCATGTTTATATATTCTTTTCCAATCTAATCCTTATTTTTTTAATTCTTTTCTTTTGTTAAATTTGTTTTTTCAATTAACCCTCCAATTAGAAATTTTTGGTTTCCCTTTTATTTACTTTTTATTATTATTTTAATTTTTACCCTCATTCTTTTAATTACAATTTTTTATTTATTTTAGATCATTTATATAAATAGTTTTTTTTACTGGTGTCATCATTCAATGCTTGATTTGTTAAGAAATGATCTTCATAATTTTTTCTGAGTCATAAGTTTAAAAAGTTAACGCAAGCCAATATCTATTTTTTTGGCTTATTTTATTTTCCTATTTCGAAGTTCAATATTAATTGTATTTTTTTTAAATGGGCCTTCTATGGTGTTACTCTCGGCCTCATGATCAAGGTCACTGGTTTCAAAAGTTAACACGAGTTGACTTTGGTATTTTTCTTAGGTCCTTCTATATAATTAATTTATTTTCAATTTCATTCTTAAACATTTGATTTTTTTTAATTGGTCCTTGAGCTTTTTTTTTCCTGCATTCTTTTATGTGGGATTATCTCAATCTTATACATATGATCGTGAGTTTAACATGTCAGTCCATGTTGACTCGTTTTTTTAATTCATTACTCAACATTGAGTTTTTTGCTTCGTTGTTTTTTTGTTTTACCTCTAAACAATCAGTTCCGACCTTATGATCACGGTCACGAGTTTCAGTGGTTTGCACGAGATGACTTTGATCTTTTTTATATTTTTTTTTAAATTAATTTCTTTTCAATTTCATCCTTCAATATTTATTTATTTTTAAAATTGATCTTCATGCTTTTTTTCGCTTTGCTTTCACATTTATTTTCTTATATCAAATATCTTAATTTTAGTTATTTCTTGATCAAATATCAATTTATTTAATTAGATTCATATATAAGCATATTGATTTATAATTCAATTTTTTTATCCAATGACCCAATGAAAAAGCCTATATTTTCTTTTTTTTTTATTGGAAAAAATATCCAACCAACAAACTAAACACAAGTCACATGGCTAGTAAATAATATTGATAGCGGGATTTAAACCAACCTACATGAGCACTTATAAGAAAAATCGAGAATATAGTAATTATAATATTTTATATAAAATTCTTATACAAATATTTTTTTTGTTATTTTTTTTATTTAAAACTAATCATATCTTACTTGAGCACGAGTTGACACTTTATAATATATTACATTTTGTAATAAAACATTTGTTTTCAAATCATTTTTATTTTAGGTAACAAATCTTTTCCTTGAATATTATAGCAAAAGCTGTTAAAAGAGCTCAAGTTTTTACTTTTCATTCTCCACAATGAAACTACTATTTTATTTTTAGTTTGCAAAATCATTTAGACCCTATTTATTTGCTGGAAAGTAGTTTTTTTAGAAAGTAAATTCCGAGAAAGTGAATTATTTTCCGATATTTGGTAGTGTAATGAAAAATAAGTTGGAAAACACTTTTTCAGTGTTTAGTTATGTCATGAAAAATGAGTTGGAAAATAACTTATTAATGTTTTATTTTTTTCAAATTTATTAAAATAATGAGGAACAAATCTTACAAATTAAAAAGTTGAATGAGAATGAAATTGAAAAAAAATTATAATTTCATAAATTATCTCAAATAAAATAAATAATAATCAAAATAATAGAGATCAAATCTAAAAAATAAAAAAATTAAAAGATGAAGAAATTAAAATAATAATAATTACCATTTCATAAATTATTTCAAATAAAATAAGTAACAATCAAAAGAATGAGGACCAAATTTGATAGATAAAAAATTCAATTAAAAAATAATAAGGAAAAAATAAATAACAATTATAAAAATAAGGACCAAAGTTAATATAAAAATTAAATTCTAAGGGATGAAATTGAAAAAACAATATTCAAAACAAAATATATATAGTAATCAAAAGTTTGAAGACCAAATTTGATATAATCAACAAATAATATAACATTTCTAAATTTTTCACAACTTCCGGAAAGTGTTTTCTACCCAAAATAAAAGGAAAAAACTTTCCTAGAAACCAAGCCAAAATTTCTTTTGACTAGAAAGTGTTTTCCGTTAACCAACTTTTCTAATGGTAAACAAACACAGGAAAATTTGGAAAGTGGTTTCCTGAAAACTACTTTCTGGGAAACAAACGCATTCTTAGCTTTATTTTAAGGGCAAGGAGATCTTTTTCATAGGACTCATTATTCATTACAAGAATAAATAAGGTTAAATAATCTTTTTGCATTTTTTGCATAGTATAATTATTTTAGGACAACATAAAACATTAAACTTTGGTCTATAGGACTTTTAGTCTTTGACTTAATTTGAAAATTGTTAAATTATGCTATTGCCTTTAGGGATTTAAAAAAGTTTTGCCTTTGATTTAAAGCTTTTATTGTCCTTTCATTTAGTTATTTAGTAGTTATTGGGTGTTATTAGGGGCAACAAAGTAATTTTGTAAGACTATAAGCACATGAATAGTGTTTGTTGGGTTTAGACGACTCATGTGGCGTCGTTCAGTGGCCAAAACCATACTTTTAAAGCAGCGACCAAAGTGTCTCGGAGTACACTCCATCTACAAACAATGTGTATAGCTTAATTGTTGTTGGTTTGGCATGTGTAACCTTTTGTTTTTTTTTCTCTCCCTCCCTGATTTTCATGTTAGATTTCAAAAAAATCAAATTAGCCCTTGAAGTTTGTTGTCCTTAAGATTTCAACCCCATTTGAAAACGCGGGGCAACCCGTGTTTCCAAAATATTTAAATTTTGTTTGTGTTAAAAATGAATTTTTTTTATGCTTTTGGATCATTTTAATGTGCTGATCTCAAATATAATTTTTTAAAAATAAAAAAGCATTATTTTGATGCATTTCTAAGCGAAAATCTCTTTGAACCACAACAACAACCACACTCCTATACAGACTTTTTGTTCATATTCTCTTTATTACAATTTTTTATTTAGAATAATTTAAGAAATTAAGGATTTTTTTTTTATTTCTTCCCCTCTAGATTTTTTTCATTATCAAATTTTGTTCATATTATTTTAATTATCATTTATTTATTTTATAGTAGATGCTTTTTTAAATTGTTTATTTTTTTACAATTTCATCATTCTCGAGTTTTTTTTCCAATCAAATCTAATCCTTTTTGTTAATTTTTTTTATTTTGCAAGATTTTTTTAGATTTTTTTATTTCATTCTTTAATATTTGATTGGCTAGGTGTTTAGCTTCTTAGTTGAGTTCGAGTCTAGAATTTAAAACATTATGGGTTTAAAAGATTAACTCCAATTTACAAAGTTGACATGAGCTTTATTGGTTTTTTCCTTTTCTTTTAAGCTTGTTTTTCATCCTCCAACATTTTGTTATTCACTTTCTATGATATTTTTTAGTTGTTTTGAAAATAACACGGGTTGCCTCATTTTTTTTATTGATCTTTATTAAATGTAGATTTTTTAAAAGGATTTTTATATTTATATTAAATTAAATTAATTGATTTCATCCTCCAACATTTAATTCTTCAGGTGTTGAGTTTCTAGGTTGATCTTGTGTCAAAAATTTAACAGATTACGGGTTTAAGAGTTTAACCAAGGTTAACAATATTCACTCTTGTTTTTTTTTTTTTCCCTTTTAGAGATTTGTTTTGCAATTTTATCCTCCAACATTCTTTTTTATTCTTTCTATGAGATTTATCTTTATTTTTAAAATAACAAGAGTTGTCTCGAGTTTTTTTTTTCCGGTCTCTGTTAAATTTGGTTTTCTTAAAAGGAATTTTGTTTTTTTAATTAAATTAAATTTATTAATTTCATCCTTAAACATTTAATTTGGTGGGTAGTGAGTATATTAGTTTAGTTCATGTCTATAATTGAATGGGTTACAAGTTTGAGAGATTAACCCGAGTTTACAAGATTCACTCAAACTTACTTGGTTTTTTTTTCAAGTTTTTTTTTGGTTTCATCCACTAAAATTATGTTATTTTTTAAATTCATTTTCTATGAGATTTTTTTGTGGTTCTAAAATAAACAAGTGTTAACTTATATTTTTTTTCTTTGACATTTGTTGAATCTAACCCTTTTTTTTAAATATTATTTGTTAATTAAATTAAATTAATTATGTAAGAGTAAATAAGAAATGTTCGATTCATGATATTTTGTTTTTATTTGCTTTTCGGATCACTGTTCTGTTAACACATATGACTTTTTAGTTACTAAATTTTTAAATTTTTATTACTCCTAAAATATTAATATCACATGAGTTTATATATTTTTTTTAGCAAAAAATTAACCCAGTCTACGTCGTACCACAGGCAATTTATATATTTACACCGGAAGGAAAAAGATGATCCATTGCAGCAATCTTTAATTAACAGTAACAATACAGAAGCCAGTGTAGTGTTTATGTTATATTATGAAAGTAGGTAGAAACTGGAGCGAAATTTGTCAAAGGGAAGCAACATTCCCGGCTTCTGCTAAAAGAAAAATCTACAGCTAGCTAGATGTCTATCAAGCTTCTTTCACGGGTATGAAACCTGTTCCGGCCTAATAGGTTGAGTTAAGGCTTTGGCCGGATTTTAAAAAGGTAAAATATAAGTTTTTAATTCATCCAGTCAAAGTCGGGTAGTTATTTAAAATCTATGTGAAATCTAATTTTTTTTAATAAATTTAAAAATATAAAAATTAATTTATGAGTTCTTAACCTCACATATTTTTTTTTATAATTTACATCTACATAAATTATTTCTTAATTTTTTGATATGAAATAATCAAATATATAGTTTAGATGTATATATAAAGTTTCTTAATCTTTTGATGATGTGAGATAACTATATTTTATTTTATGCCTCATATTTCTTTTATAATCTATATTCATATATATTGTTTTTTTAATTTTTTGATGTGTGATAAGTATATATGACTACATTTACTTGAGTTATTTTTAAAATTTTTAATATGAAATAAGTACACTATACTTTATATTTTTTTATAGTATAAATTCATATAAATTGTTTTTTAATTTTTCAATGTGAGATCATCATACATTTTATGTCTCATATTTATTTTTTTATAGTCTATATTTATATCCATTGCTTTAAAATTTTTTTATGTAAAATATTAAAAATTTATATATATATATATATATATATTAATTTTTCAAAGTTAATTCTAATTTTTAAACTTGTGTCACCCTGTAACCTGGCTTCGAGTATAATAATTATGGTTTTTTTTTTGTCCGTGAGCAGTAATAACTCCTCCAGCATTGTAGTAAAACATTAAAATAAAATCACCAATCGTGTCAGTCATATTCAACAGTTTTCAACCATCCTTGTCTGGAGAGCCACAAACTTAACATAGTTGATAGACAGTACATCTTATATTTAGTATTAAATACATGTAGAACGGAGAACACTTCAAAAGATAAGAGCTTGTCAGGAATTCGTGGACAAATCTTCAAATCTGGGATTCTATAGATTTATTTATTTATTTATTTTTATCATGAAGATGACAGCAAATTAACCCATATGCAACCATTTTCTTCTCTTAAAACTGAGATGCTTTGAATTTTCTCCGTACTGTTTCACACTGTCATAGGCCAACTAAAATAAGATTGTTTTTCAGAGAACAGGGTGAGATGTTGCTCTAATCATGCCCATCTAGTTTTATAACTCAGTGACTCAGCTCTTCTTATTCTTCTTTTTCTCTTTCAGTTTTGGAAGTATAATAAAGGAAACTGACATATTTATACGTTTTCGTATTCCTTTTTAGTGGGGATTGTGTAAAAAATTGTGAAATTAGAGTCTATTTATGAGTTATGAGAGGGAAATGAAAGAGAAAAGAGAGAGTGGTTTGATATCTTTCTCTCTTTTCACGCATACTGTACCTTGTTTTTTCCTCTGCAAAGACATCTTTGCTGACCAAAGGGTCTCTCTCCTTTGCCCTCAGCCCACGGGCAATTGTCTACTTCTGCTGCAGCCTGCGAAGTACTTGCTTCTTTAAAACGTTTATTTCCCCCTCTTTTTTGTATAAATATGTCATAAATCTGAGAGAGTGCTCGTCAAGCAAGAGCCAAGAGCCTCACTCCTTGTGACCAAGATTCAAATAATCTAATTGCATGAATCAAACTCTTAACCTATCTTTAATAGGATTCGAAAATTAATTTGTGTTGTTTAATCACTATCTAGAAACACCATTCGAGTACAATAAAACAATTTGTATTAATAATAAATAAGTATTTTCACGAATATAATAATGTCACGTTTAATCAACTGATTGGATACATTAACTATTAAACTAACAATTATTATCCTTAAATTTTACAAATGTTTATCATAATGGGTATTTGTTTTTCATAAAAATGCTATGTATTTTTCCTTTTAGCCTAAACTTCAGAGGGAGTATTAAAAAGAAACTTAAGCTCTAGATTATGATTTTCTAATGTATGACCATCAAACATCTGAGAATGATAAATCTCCAAAATGTAGTAATTAAAGTATTAAAAAGAAACTTAAGCTCTAGATTATGATTTTCTAATGTATGACCATCAAACATCTGAGAATGATAAATCTCCAAAATGTAGTAATTAAAATGTGATAAACTTGGATATAGATGACTTAAGTTTGGATTCTAGTAATGACCATTCACAATCTATAAAAGGATGAATTGGATTTTAGTAGTTTACTTTTAGATCAAGTGATGATGGATGCCTAGAATCTAAAAATATGACTTCAAAAAATGCTTTGTTCGAGTTAGAGTCCATTATAATTTATATACCAAACCAATTAATTATTGAGGATATTCCTAACTTAGTGTTCAAGTCAGTCAGAATATTATGACATCATCATACTAAAAGTATTTCTAAACTTTCTAGTACAGTTAAATATCATATGAGTCATTATATGTATAATCATCATTTGTTAGAATCAAATATGTCATTTATAAATCAATTATATACTGTATCGATTTCTAATAATATACAAAAAAACCTTATCTAACCTGATATGGAAAACAAATATAACCAAAGTGATCAATTTTTTTTAGAAAAAATAAAACACAAGAACTTATTGATCCTCTATCAGGAAAAAACTATTTGGATATTGATGAATTTACATAGTGAAGTACAAGAATGATAGAATAATTAAACACTTTAAAGTAAGACTAGTGGTGAAAGGTTACACCTAAACCTATAAGATTGTTTTCATAAAGACATTTGAACCTGTAGCCAAAATAAAATAGTTTGAGCCTTACTATATTTTGTTGCGAATTTAGATTGGACATTATAATAATTTATGTGAAAAACACTTTTGTTCATGGTGAATTATTTGAAGAAATGTCTATGGATATTTCACCAATATAAATGATGCCTAAAAGATATAATAAAAGGTGTATAAGTTGAAAAAATCATCGTATAAATTAAAACAATCTCCTAGACTATGGTTTGGAAGGTTTGTAAAATCTATGATAACTTTTGTCTGCTATCAGAGCAATTCATATCACATATTATCATTGAAAAAATAGTTAGGTAATGTTATAATCTTTATTGTATACATATATGATATAGTAGTGGTTAAATGACATGATCATGAAGAAAGGAAGGAGGGCCCTATAAAATTATTTGTCTAAAGGATTTAAAATGAAAGATTGAGGTTCTTTGAAATATTTTTTTGGAATTGAAGTGTCTCAAGCTCATAAAAGAATCTTTTTACCTAAAATAAAATATGTCTTAGATCTTTTACAAAAGACATGTATGCCAACATATTGACTAATTGATACATTTATTAAAGAAAGTCTAAAGTTATATGTTGAGTCAAATCAAATATCATATGATGAAAAAAGATGCCAAGGTTTTATAGGAGATTGATATATTTAGCACACAAGAGACAATGACTTGAATTGTGCATTAAGTATCGTTAGCTAGTTTATGCATGTCCAGGAGAGAAACATATGAATCAATTATATGTATTTTAAGATATCAAAGTTCTAGACTTGTAAAAGAAATATTGTTTATTAAAACATAGGTTGTTAAAGTATAGATGCAAGTATTGATGCTTATTGGATTAGAGCAATAAATAATAGGCGATCTACTTCTAATAACTTTTACCTTCATAGATGGTTAATTTGTTATGTGAAAAAGCAAGAAATAAGTTGTTATTACTCGTTCAAGTATAGAAGATGAATTCATAGGTATAACTTGTTACCTATTTTTGACCCACAAAAGAAATCAGAAAAAAAAAATTACAAGAGGATACACATGAAGAAAGCCTAGAAGATTGTTAAAGTTGGTGATGAATGACCAAAATGACAAGTGAAAAAGTTGAAAGATTAGAATGTATAAGATTTGTAAAATTAGCGACCCAATTCTGATTGACAAAAGACCCATTCGGTGAAAATATTTTTATTTGAGGTAAAGAAATACAATTTGGATGAGTAAGAACTCAATAAAGATTTTGGAGGGAGTTTCATTAAAAGAAATTGAAGTTTAAGGGACTGAAATTGGACTTTGAAAAGTTTAAATGGTCAAATCAGGGGCTTAATTGTCAAAACTTTAAAGTTTGATAGCCAATTAAGGGTTTGATTGAATAAATTCAAAATCAAGAACTAAATCGTTAAAAGCATGAGATTTTAAAAGCTGAAATTGACCAAATCAGAAGCAAATTGAAGAAAATTAAAAGTTTAATAGTCAATTAAAGTTCCAAATACACAAATTATAAACTAAGGACCAAGATTAAAATGACGCTAAACTCTAGGATTGATGAGTGAGTTTGACAGAGGTAAAATTGCATGAAATTAAGAGTTTAAGAGGCAATTAAGAGTGCAATTAAAAGTAATTGAAAGAACAAGAACTAAAATATATCTGTCAGATAACCCATATGACGCGTCGTTCAACCTTTGTTCATCTTCTTCCTTAGCAGTTCATGATGATCAGGTTAACACATTCCAAGAGCTCGTTGTGGAGTTCTAAACCACCAAATAACATATGGTTTCTTGCAAATGAAAGAAGAACATCCCCTCTACAACTCCATTTCTATGATATTGGATGTTTACATCCCAATTCTTTCATAAGTCCCTAACATCTTGTCTCTAATCAACTATCACTCAATTTTCAGATTATGGGTTGATTGAATTGACACTTTCAATCTAGTGAATGTTGAGTCTCATACCTTTAAATTGAATAAGGTTGGATCTAAACAAAAGATGTGTACCCCCTCTACCAACTTCATGTGGTCTTTAACTACAATGATGTTGGAAGTGCTCTAACAAAGCCTCGCAAGTGGCCAACTCAATCAACCTTGACTATGATACCTATTGGTGCAAAACCACTTAACCTTTTCATGTGTTCATACTTCAAAGCTCCGAGAAGGTTCTTATTAAGAGTTATAAATTGTTCCTCTAATATCAAAATGTGAATAATGCATGCCTTTGTCTCTAAGCAATGGAAAACCACCTAGGCCAAAACTATTATTGCAAAAACAATTGAAGGATAGAGGTTTCAACTATGAAATTTTGTCTAGAATTCTCTTATTTTGATCGAAGGGCTACCTTTGATCAATCTTTGATAAAATACATAGAAAACCATAAAACAAATCTATAAATACCCTTGGAAATTCGAGAAAAAAAGAGGAGGAAGAAGAAAATAAAGGGAAAGAAATATTGAGAAAATATCATAGTTGTGAAGGTTCATGAGCCTAGTATAAGGTTTTTTTCATCTTTGAAAGGGCAACAAGTTTGTGGAAACAAAACCTTACAATGTAATGCAAAGAAAAGCAATAATTGTTCTTATGATTTGAAGGTGCATTTCTTAATCTAAAAGTATGGAAATATGTTTGTAATGTTTGAAAAGTAGGGAGGTGCTTGTTTCTTCTTTTCTGTTGTAGTTTTTTATTATATGGTTTGATGTTGTTCTCTAAAGAATTTTAAGATGTGTTTGATTCTTTTTTATGTAATAAAAGCTTTCTAATTAAGTTAGTTTTTGATAAAATAACATTTTTGTTTTCTTAGTTTTGTTAATGCATTGATAAGCCATGTTATTAATCTTGAGTTTATAAGGCTTTGGTCATGGCCAAAATATGTTTTGAAAATTATTTTTGAATCCAAATTACATGGATAAACTTGTTGTTTTTATTTGTCAGTTTTGAAAAATAGGATTTCATGGATTTTTTCATGATTTGTTGTTTTTAATTGTTTATTTTGATTCAAATGTAAATGATTATGACAATGTGGTTTGTGTGAATAAAAAAGATTCGGTTTTGAGACTTGGTATGGATTTCTGGGTTTGGCAGTAGGCTGATGCATTTCTAGGCAAAATTTGGGTTGGTGTTCTTAATGTTCTTCCCAAGAACATTGCCTTAGCTACGAGTTTTCGACTTGATTTATTTCATTTCTTTGCATCCTCACAATTGTATGACATCATTAGACAATAATTTAGGGTCTTCATGCATCAATAACACATTTTTAAGTGTTAATCTTAGGGTTTGGTTTCAAACCGAAAACCTCTTTCAACAAAATCATGTTGATTTAATGATAATGGAAGCAAATAGACCCTTGATTCTTGATTTATGCTTGATTGAGAACAAAACCCTGTCTTTTATTACTTGAAATCTAGTCGTGTTTGATGTTTATGTTGCTGGGTTTGACTTTGAATTTTCTTCATTGTTCTTTGTGTTTTTTGTTTTCTTGATGTTTGATATGTTTTCGCAAAAAACTTTTACGATTTTTATGTTTTTTTTTAGTTTTGATTTTATTTTGGTTTAAAACTCTGTTTTAGTTTAGTTTTGGGTTGAACCTTAGTTTTTGGTTCGACCTATGGTGGAATCAATGTTTTCGGATCAACTTGGTCGGGTCAAAATCGGGCCAGTTGATAAAGGTCTATTTGGTTTGCTAATATTTTGTGAATGAGTTTTTGGCCTAAGGAGTTGTTTGACAAACACATTTTTAGACTTATTTTGACCGCTTTGTTTTTGAATAAAAATGGGTTTTGCCAAACAAATCCCAAATAAATTCCAAAATCTTTTAAGACCAATCTAAATTTTTTTATGGATCCCTTGCACCTTTTTCCATTATTTTCATTTAATATCAGGATCGCATACTTAAACTGTAAAATGTGGGTCTGATATTAAAATACTCGCTTTTCACTGAAATTTTGAAAAGAATAAAAAATTAAAAAAAATCTTCTCAATTGAAAAATATAATAATTCTTGATAAATGGATCATGAAAAGATGTAATTATAGAGAAATCAAGGTCGAAAACTAATTAAACTTTAAAAAGTTTTTAACCGTGATAATTACAGTGAAAACACCTTTCATTTTAGATTTTTTTTGTTAATGAATAAGATTTGTCTATGAATATTAAAGATATTATATTTAATTTTTTTGTGTGGATTTATATAAATTAACTTTTATAGACAATCAAAGTCAGAATCTCTTGAAAAAAAGAAAGTTAGGCTTGGATTGATTTAATGGCTAACACGATTTGGAGTAATCAATATCCTCATTGTTAAAAAAAAAAAACAAAACTCAAAGTCATTAGTAATTTACCCATAACATGACATGGATAGAAAAGAATGTATATCCTATGAAAATACTGAATAATTATTTTTGATATATGAGGTTCAACCGTTCAAGGAGAAAAAAAAAAAAGGATTTTATATAATTCCATCACCCAAATTGAGGGCAGAAGACAAGAAGTCTCAATATCCAAAGGAGGCTCAACCACCCAATGCAGAAGTCATATTCCAAAAAAGAAAGAAAGAAAGAAAGGGAGGGAGGACAAGTGCTTATCCGTGAAGATTATACAGTACTGTTTGACCCATTAGTACATTATAAAGTGAAGATTCCTTGGAACTAAGACCAGAATAGGACACATACATACAAGAGAAGCAAGGCAAAGATGTTTTTATGGTCACTCTCTTTCACATTCTTGGTCTTAAACTAGCACGAACAAGAAAAGAAAAAATAATGCGCTGCATCCAATCAAATTGCTAGGAATATTAACAATAAAAACAAACCAATTATGAACATGTAATAATAAGGTCGTTGGGGATTAGGTGTAAAGTTAGGGGGCGGTGGTTCATCTTCCATCAAACAAATATTGAATAAAAGTGTAATTTGGAGACTTTGAAGAAGTCAAAAGAAAGAAAGAAAAAACTAATAATCCCCTCGCTCTCTCTTTCCCAGGGAGAGGTTGTAATTATTGTGATCAGAAAGGGGTGGTCCATTTCACCCCACCGTCAGTCAATCTTGTTCCAATGAGGGGAGGGTTAAAAAAAATAAAAATAAATTAGACAAAGGGAAGGAGTAGGAGGGTATAAAAAATAGTAATCAAATGGCAAACACTCATTAAAAGGGGTGCATGTGTCACTCATTATGCCATTCCATTGTCTTTCTTGTGGTTAAGTGTGCATTAATTTTCTTTTAATCTTAATTGTTAACAAGGGTTTTCTAGTCTTAATTTATAAGCTATGATCCTTTGAATAATGATTCTGTGGTCTGTGGACCCATAACTACTGCATTTTAGTCCTATAGTTGCCAATCCATTATGTATATACCCTTCAACTTAAAACTTACTTCATAAGAACACACGTTTTGCAACCCAAAGATTGTATATTGATCCTACGAGTTTTTCTTTATTATCTTATTTTATAAGTTTACCTAAATCTTTTTCATGTAAACTCTCATTTAAATATTTATAATTTGTGATTTCATGCCATCATCTTGATTTCAATTTTTTAAAGAAAAGAAAAGAAATTGTGAATTGTTTTCTTGAATATATACAATAATGTGAGTGTGGATGGTCGATTGAAAGAGATTAAAAAGGAATAATATTAGTTTATCATCTTGAATGATGCACGTTCCTTGTAAATCAACCACACTATATATAATAAAACAATAAAATGAAGTAATAATCACAAAGCAATCTTTCTAACAAAGTTTCCATCTCTTGAGCAACGAGCATAATTAATTGCTAGCATTTATATCCTCCATTAAGGAGTATATATATAATTGTAATATTTCGTTTTGAATAAAGGATCCGTTAGCACATTTTCTTCTATCTTTATCTATTTTGAATTAATAATGGAGATACTATCAAACTTGCTCTTGTTGCCCTAATTTCATGTAGTGGGCTAGCTCTCTCAAAGAACGTATGGGAAGATGTTAACCCTAATTTCATGATTGGTGTGTTGACAGTTTAGTGACAATAATGACTTAGGAAATACGCTTAAGAATATCTATCCGAAAAGGAAAATAAGGGATTTATTGATTAATAGAAAAAAGATAAGAAGTTATTGATATTTTGGTCCTGAAGATCGATGAACTTATCGTTGCCTTTTCATAATAAATTTGCTTGGCTGACCGTTCAGAACCCCTTGGTTTGGTCCTAACCCTACCTCTAAGAAGCGTTTCTTGCGGTGTGTACGTGTATGCAGATAAAAACATTCCTGCACAAGAGACAAACCAACTTCCAATTGTAAAATAATAAAAACAAAAGTTATTATTAAGCCCTGTTTTTGGTCGTTCTCAGTAAAGTTTTTTTTTTAAAAAAAATTAAATGAAAAATACTTTCTAAAAATTAAAAATTATCTTAATTTATTGATTATTTACTCCTTAATATTTTGATTGTTATATATTTTTTTTGAATTTTTTTCAATTTTATCCCTTAAAACTTGATTTTATTTGATTTTTATATTAATTTTGGTCCTTATTCTTTTTATTGTTATTTTAATCATATAATAATATAATAATAATATAAAAATTAAAACCCCATTGGTTTCGTCATAACTCTACCCCTCTAAGAAGCGTTTCTTGCGGTTTGTATGCCACTGCTTGTGCTTGTATTTATAGTAACATATGGATAAAAACATTCCTGCACAAGAGACAAACCAACTTCCAATTGTAAAATAATAAAAAAAAAGTTATCATTAATCCCTGTTTTTGGTCGTTCTCAGTATTTTTTTTATTTTAAATAAAAAACTTTAAATGAAAAATACTTCCTAAAAATTAAAAATTATCTTTAATATTTTGATTGTTATATATTTTGTTTTGAATTTTTTTCAATTTTATCCTTTAGAACTTGATTTTATTTGATTTTTATAATAATTTTGGTCCTTATTTTTTTTATTGTTATTTATTTTTCTCTTATTCTTTTGTTAATTGAAGTTTATTAAATATCAGATTTAGTCTTCATTATTTTGATTGTTATTTATTTTATTTAAAATAATTTATAAAATTTAATTTTATTTTCAATTTCATCATCCTTCAACTTTTTTATTAATCACATTTAATCTATATTCTTTTAATAAACTTGAAAAGAAAATTAAAATATTAATAAATTATTTTCCAGCTCATCTTACATGACATGACTATATAATAAAAAATGTTTTTCAATTCATTTTTCAAAACACTACCAAACATTAAAAAATAATTTACTTTCTAAAATTTCACTTTCTATATGAACAACTTTTCAAAAAAAATTACATTTCAACCAAGCAAATAGACAAGGTTCATTAAATTTTTAAAAATGAAAATTTGCATCAATCTAGTTTGAAAAAGTAATAAATAAATAAATAAATAAACTCCCAGCATCCTATATGAGTATCTTATTTGAATATATTGTAAGCTCATAAATATTTATCACATAAGATCACTATATTGAGATATGATGTTATTCCAAATCCTTAATATTTAATGACTTCATAATGGATCGTGGAGATTTTATGAGTTTAAGATGTGTTTTTCTTAGGAATGAAATCCTTGTAATATCAAGATTATGACTAATCCACTATTTATTAGGATTACGATATATTTCTAAAAATATGTGCTTATGTATATTTTTATTGTTTATTAGAAAAAATATTAGCAAGAGCCCGTAAGGATTGAGTATACTTGAAATTCATATTAGAGAGTTCCTTAAAACTATATATGTTCTGGTAATAGTAGAATTTATACTCCTTGTTTATGGATGTAGGCTTATCCAATCTAGCCAAAATCACTATGTTATGTGATTTTTTTTATATTTGGTTCCTTATGATATTCTCTATATCTGTGTATGGTTTTTAACAATTTAGTAGCAAGAATTTTGACAAAGTTTGATGGAATCAATAGTTAGCCTATGACAACTTAAGATAAGAGCAATTTTTTTCAAAACAAAAAGACTATAAAATATTCTCGAGAGTAACGAAACTTATTGATATTATACATGTTTTTTATATGAAGAAGAATTTGGTTTATCTAGGTACTCTTAATTATTAAAAGTACAGTACTCTACTAAAAGTAGAGTTATGATGGTTAGCTAGATTGTAATCTACTAAAATAGTTACCTTTAGATAACAAAAATAAGTTAGGGAATTGATTGTTGAAGCTGTCTTCCATTTAGTTTTTTTTGTTTGTCTAAGATAATTAATTGTAGCTTTAAAAAATCATTTCAAAACATGGAAACTTTTGTTGCTTTCCTTTAACCTTCCTTGTATGATTAGAAAATTTTCCAAGATAAGCTAACCAATCTTTCATTAAATATCATCAACCCTTTTTTTTATGTAGTTAAGATGAATAAGAAATCCTTATAAGAAAAAGATTTTGGAACATTAATGAATACTTTCCATACTTAAAAATTATATCGCAATCTATTAAAGATCTTTTTAGAACTAGAAAATTCCTAAAACAAGTTGTCACATCCTTTTAGTAAAAGGATCTTTACCAAATAGGAAGTTCATAAGACATAGAAAGTAAATAACAAAACTCGTACAATATATTTTCATATATCTTGCAAGGCTTTTCTAAACTCTGATTGACCTGATATTTTACCCAACATTTAACAATATGTCAGGAAACTTTGGGTAAAATTTCAGCCCAATCTAATGGTTGGATTGAGAAGTATGATTATTGTTGTACAAATGGTAGTAGGTACAATTATGCAAAAATCCGAATTTTTTTTGTTCAATTCTTTCTTGGATCGTATCAGAAAGGATTCTATTTTTATCTTCGTAAAACTTTTTTTTCTCTTTAAACCATCCTAAAGCATTTGTTAGCTCTAAACTAATCTTAGACAAAGATAGCATATATAGGATGAATTACCTACCATAGAGTAAACTCCATACACTATTTGTTGTTTAATATTACATACAACTATTCATTGAACTACAAAAGTAAGGTTAGAAATTTGTTTCTCAAGTTTTGATGTCACTTCTACCTTGTTCACCTTTCTTGGTGCTAATTTTGATCTATTATTAAATTGTTGTGAATTTATTGCCATATTAGATATAAAAGTCTTTACCTCTATAAGTGGTTTTGTCTGCTAAATTCCCTTCAATTGCAGCATTTATCATGCTTATTTCCATTTGTAAAAATCATTCATAAAAATATTGGATTAAGAGCTTTTTACTAAATTAATGATAAGACAAAATGCACATTAACTTCTTGAATTGCTCTTAATACTTAAACAAACTCTCTTCATAATGCTGCCAAATGCCATATATTTATTTTGAAATATTTATGTTCTTGTATTTAGGGAAATGGTTCTCAAGAAAAAATCTTCTTTATCTTATTCCATGTGGTAATAATGCCTAATGGTAGATAATACAACTCATTTACGTTGTTTGCTAAATAGAATGGAAAAAATCTTAACTTTACTTGTTCTTTAGAGATTCTAATTGGTTTTATGCTTTAGCATACTACATGGAACTTCTTAAGATGTTTATTTGGATATTCATCTACAAAACCATGAAAAGTTGGTAAAAAAAGAACCATTCATAATCTAATTTCAAAAGCAACTTCAAGTTGATGATATATAATGCAAAGAGGTTGTTGGTTGAGAGTTAGTGTTGCCAAATCCTTGAGAGTTTGGTTATTTTTTGCCATCTTTTCTTCTTTTTGCTTAGTTCATGGACTAAGTTAGATGGTATTATGCAATGCTCAATTGAACTTGGATGTTGTAGGTGGAAAAAAGTGCAAATTGCTTCTTGGATCTTTGCATAAATGATGTGAATTCCAAGAATTTTTTAAGTAATTGATTTGTCTCTTCTCCAATAGGTTCAAATATTCATAAAATACTAGAACAAAACAAAAACAAAAACTAATTAAGACAAATATAAAACAAAAATAATATAAATAACAAATTAATTGGAAAAAAAAAATCCTTAGTGACACTAGAATAGATACTCTAAAATAGAGTATAAATTAAATCCTTACGCTAACCGATATCGTTAATAAGTATGGTAGCAAGCAAGGGTCATTTTCACAAAATCTTCTTCTCAATTAACGACCTAATTAATCAAGAAGCATGAAACAAATCTAATATGATCACTAAAGAAATTGACTAAAAATTTAAAACAAACTAAAAACACCTTATATAATCTAAACACACATAAAATTTTGGATATAATATAATCACTAAAGAAAGTAAAACTAAAAACCCCTCTAGATTTAATGAAATTGACTGAAAATTTAAAATAAACTAAAGACACCTTAATCTAAACACACAAAATTTTAGAGGATTTGGAGTAGATTTGATATATAAATTAAATTAAATTAAATATCTAGAAAACTAAAAAATTTAAAAAGGTTTTAAATAAAATTTAAAAATTGATAATAAATATGGCTAAGGAATCATTCTCCACTTCTTAACATGAAATGCACCCAATAATCAAAATTAATGTTTCATCTTATTTTGAATTTAACAACCTTAAAACAATTGCAAGTTCGATTATCTTGATCTTTCTTTTTTTTGTTGGTAAGTAAAATAAACTCTCTACTTGATCTCTTGTCATTAAACAATCTAGAACAAGATCTGTAAATTCAATTTAATGAAAAGAATAAATAATGAAAGATGTAAGTCGAATCAAGTAACAAACACCTATGTTTGGTTTATTAGTCTTGCATTATACTTCTTGTTGTGACGTAGACGACGTCGAATGGCGAAGCTACCTCTTACAATTGAAGGGTGTTTTGGATTTAATGATAACGTTATGATCAGAGAGTTTCAGGAGTTACCACCAAATTTTATGATCATTAGAAAACCTAATGGTTTGCGAGAATTTAGGTAAGGAGATTAGTTATGTAAGGAGAAAGCACATCACCCCCAATACACCCTGCATATAGAAGTGCATTGTTGATTAATTTTTAATCTAAAGCATGTTTCTATTTATTGATCTTGTCTAAGGTTCAAGACAAATTTCTCTTCATGAGAAAGTCTTTACCTTATTGGATTAAATCTTAACCATTCTAAGGCCCAAATTTTATCATCGCACTTATTTCCTAGATACAGATAATTTTTAATGTTTGTTTCTATCAATTCAATTAATTTAATATTGTAAGTATACAATACATTGTGAAGTTCATACCTCGAATATTAATTAAATTAATTAATTTTATGGTATTTTTGAAATTTTAACCAAAATCCTAATGGATAATTATAAATCAATTATAATATTTATTTTGTGTTTTTAAAACATGATAAAAATACATTTTTTTAATAAAATATACATGAAAAGTTTTAGAATTTGGTCGTATGCAATTAAAACATTTGGTTAATTATTTTTTTTTATCTTTTCCATTTTTTTCCATCTATGTAACACAAAATAAAAAAAAGTAATAAAAAGAAAATGCAACACACATATGCATTCTATTTTTTTACTATATTTTTACTCATACACCTTAAAATTACATGTTTACAAACCATAAAAATTCAAAATGTAACAATAATTTAAAATACACACTAAAAATTCATAAATGTGTAAAATGGTTATCCCAAAAGTTAGAAATAGGTTTGAGAGATTGCTGGGAACTTATGAAGCACGCTAGAAGATTCTGGGATCACTGGATTATGAATCCATTTTGTAGAAGATGCATCGTTATAACATCTAGATCGATAACTTTTTTATTTTTACACCTCTTATATGGACATCTAATACTACCTCCATTAATATCTCTCGGATTAGATAATGCATAATTAATAAAACCCTGAACCCCATTACAATAATCCATCCTTCAGAACCCCTGGAGTGAATCTCGATACATTCATGAATGATCATCCATTACTTATATTAAACCTATTTAATGATAACATGTATTAATTAACTACGTTAACTAAATAAATTTACAAAAATATTAGTTTAACTCAATCTTATTCAATCTATTTTAGTCTAGGTTACCTGAAAATTGACATGTGTCCAAACTTCTACATATTGTACTACATTGAAAATGCAGAGCTAGCATATCAAGGTTGGTTAATTTAGAGGATTACAGATTGTATGGAATGAAGAGCTATGACTGCCACATGTTTATGCAAGAAATTAAATTAAATCAACTGCTTTGTAGCATATATGTTGTTTATTTGCAGGATTAAAAATTATGGTAGCTTCTCGTATAGGGGAGGTGCTGCTGATTTTTTTTTAAAAAATTGAAATTGATATTTTTTTCGTAAATTTGTGTAGATGCCTAGGGGAAAATCGATTGCACATCGTGTGGATAGAATCGTTGCTAGTTCTTCTAACAACAATAATGGCAACCACGAGTCATTAGGTGTCGACCAAGAAGAGGCATTTGAGACACAGGCATCGGCTCATGACGCTGCCTCGTTGAGGAGGAGTCCCTTCACAGCGGGATTCATTCACTCGTAAGTACGAGGCACAGTGGAAAGATGACTTCTCAATGTAAGTTTGTTTTGCTTTCATAACGACATGTTTAATAATTTTTTTTAAAAAATAATATTTCATTAAATTTATCCAATTTCAAGTTTACAAACATTGAAGCTACTCGAACAATAACATCAACATTTAAATCATCGATGGAAATTCCATTATTTCAATGGAGTCAGGTTTTCAAATATCCTGAATGAAAACCGCAGGTCGATCCATGGTTTGCAAGGTTTAAGGTTAGTATTAACTTAATTTTTTTTATTAGGTTAATTCATTTACTTTAAAATTTTCTTTTTATAATTTTTTATTACAAGAAAAAATTTGAGTGGGATAAAGCTAATGATAATGTTGTAAGGAGGGTTTGAGAGAATCACGCTGCAACTAGGTAACATCGGAATCAGGATAATTTTTTTTATTCCAAATATTATAATTTTATTTCTCATTTACATATAGATAATTCGTTTATACCATATAGGTTGCATGAGTTTTGTTACAAGGCAAAAATAAATCCAAAAATATATGAAAGAAAGCAATCTACTAGGTTGAAACAACGTGGCGGGTTGAAAGGATTTCAGATGAGTAGAATACATTCAGCACGTGACATCTGAGTGTTTCACGCAATGGTACAGTCCGATGTGGGGAACTGGATCTAGCAAATTCATGGTTCATTACCACACACATTGGCTACTCCGTTCTATTTGTTTCGCATGCAATGCAGATTGTAAGATTTTCTATTTTTTTAATTTGTTGTTTTTTTATAAATATATTTAACTGATAATATTTTCTTTGCAGGCTATGGTTCTTGAATGTGAACCAAGCCCAATGGAGCTTTTTGTGAAAACGCACGTGCGGACTGATGACCACCAAAAGTGGTGCAACAGTTCATGGATAGTCAAGCTCAACACTTTGTGGTAAGTTGGTTTTAACTATTTTTTTCTTAAGTTATTATTTACTTGAATTTGGTGAATTTATTTTTTATTTTTAGGAGACATATAACAATTGGTTGAATGAGAGATATGGGGACGATCTTTTGACGACCTGGATATTGATCTAAATTTATGGTTGGAGGCAGGATCATCTGGTGGACCTGATAAAAATTGGGTGTACGAACTCTCTAACATTTTGACCGAGAACTTGCGAACGACCCGTAGTGTTTTGACTATTTGATGCTCGCAATCGCTCTTGTGCACTCAATCTTCAGAATTCATGGCCTTATTAGACCAAAGTGTACAAGAATGTATGACCCATCTCAATGAAAAATATGAACGACTCTCTGTGAATTATAAAGAACTTCAACGAGTGGTAATGGAGATGAGATCACAGATGGATGATACATGTACACCCTCTTGCTGGTCATGCGGTACTAGGAACGACCAACCTCCTCATTCTCTTCTTTTTCCAGCGCCGCCTCTATTTTAGTTTTATCATATTTGAACTTACAAATGTTTAAATTTGTAATAAATATTTGATTTTTATATTAAGATAATTTGTTTTTAAATATTTGAATTTTATATTAATTTAATTTTTTAAATTATTTTCTATTTATGTTTAATAGATTTTTTAAAAATATTTTTAAATTATTACGAACGGAGTTACCAACAGACTTATTATGTTGGTATATTCCAAATAATTGAAAAAGAATTACAGCAAATGCCAATGCTACTGTTAACTAACTGATAAAATCAGTCCGTTGGTATATTCCGAAGAGTTGGAAAAGAAAATCTGCAAATGTCACTGTAACTGTTAACTCACTAATAGAAATTTCTCTTGTCAATGATATGTTAAATAGTACCAAGGGAATTATTGACAAAATGAAGCAATATTTTTTTTTCCGGGCATGATCCGTTTGTAAAGCCATCTATAAATTTATTAACGACAGACTTACCAACAGACCAGAAATTACTGATGAGTGTTTTCCCGATAAATATTTTTTGTTCGTGATCCCGTTGGTAAAACTGTTAAATCTAGTGGTGAATTAATGTGTTTATTTTAATAAATTTTATTACGGTTTCTTTATACATTTACTATTTTATATGGATAATATGATATTGTTGCAAAGACTTGTCAAAAATTCATAAAGTAAACTTAATAATGAGTTTAATACAAAGAATCCATGAGGAGGCAAGAGGGTTTTCAAGATGGATATTAAAAGAGACATGTCCAGTAGTACATTTTAGCATGAAGAATGCTAGACTTATTGGTACTCCATTTGTTACTCATTTAAGACTATCAACACGCAATATCAAAAATTGGATAGGGATATAGAATACTTGACTCGTTTTCCATATTATAATGTAATTAGTAGTTTCATATACACTATAGTTTCATATACACTATAGTTTGCACTCATCCAAAAGCTGCAGTTTATGTGGTTAGTTTGTATGTGCCTAATCTAGACAAAGAATATTGACAAGCTGTGAGATGAATCTTTTGGTGTTTGAAAGGCACAACAAATACTTGCTTGGTATATGGGAGACAAATTGATTATGTTGGTAGCTATATTGACTCTGATCATGTTAAAGATCTAGATTGTAGAAAATTAATCGCAAGATATGTATTTAACATTGGTAGTTATGCTATTCGCTAAAAGACCAATTTATAATTTATATTAGAATTGTCTATCACAAAAGTAGAATATTAGGTAATGACTAAAGCAATAAAAAAAATGTTATACAACTTGCCCTCGTAGTATAGGATCATCCCACCTTGTGACTGACACCCCTAGTAGCAGGTGCTTGTTTTATTTTGATTTAAATGGGTCTGGTCCTTCGAATTACTTATGGCCAACCCTTAAAATGTATCGGTGATACAAACAAAAACAGATAAGTTTCTCTTGTTTGTGATAAGAAGAATTTAGAGAAGGAAAGAAATAAAAGAGAAAGGTGCTTGTTTATTGATTGCATGCCTTCTGTCTTCGGAACAGTGGCCTAAATAGGCTATTCCCTACAACGATAAACTTAATAATAGGAACTACAAACGTGGGAAGCTGAAGACTAGGGATACTCTGGCTAATCCCTTATCCTCTGACCAATTCA
>Ga0325404_1000103_pt1 | contig 77440 bp, 31 predicted proteins | sample PopdelMetagenome_18_FD_205664 | JGI IMG/M metagenome (GOLD analysis project Ga0325404, IMG submission 205664) | Populus deltoides microbial communities from Bellville, Georgia, United States - Xylem-Control-R1 | ecosystem: Host-associated > Plants > Phyllosphere > Stem > Wood/Secondary xylem...
TAGATACTTTTTTTTTTTTATTATATATATTATATATATATATATATATATATATATATATATATATATATATATATATATATATATATATCCAAGAGGCGTAGCGTAATGGTAAAGAATTTGAGATCTGTACAGCAGGTCTCGAGTTCGAGTCAGGATGTGCACCTCTTGTAAGAGCTTGGGACAACCAGGGTTTACTCCCTTACCTGGACCTACAAAATGTACTTTCTAGGGGTGAAGTTTCTTCAAATCTAAAAAAAAAAATATATATTCTTTGTTATTGTGGTGATAATATTTTTATCACAATACCAAACACGCTTAATTCAAACCCATAATTCAAACCCATTTGATACGTACCCACTATGCTTGTTTTATTGTTTTCTTTCCACCTATACCGCGTGACATACCATGTGAGGTTGTAAAGAGATGTGATGATAATTGGATCTTCATTTTCTAATAAAACATTACTAACTAGTCCTGTAACGTCATTTGAAAGGATGTTTTTGTTAGTATATATATCTTGTAATCAATGGTTTGTTAGAAGTGAAATTTACTTTTGTTTATGTAAATATTTTTAATTTTTAATAAAGACTTACTTATTTTTAATATTTATCAAATATTTGATTAATAAATTTAGAATAAAAATAAAGTTCTTGGGACAAAAAAGATTTGCAAAGTAAATTATAAAGTTATTATAATTATAAGATTTATATTGCATCAAAGTATTATTGTTAAATGTTCTTGGTCAATGTTCTATTAAAACCGTATATTAATTAGAATTATTGAGACTGATACATATTATATTATTTCTTTTTTTTATATAAAAGGAAGCATATGTTCTCTTAAGCTAAAGTATGATGAATACCTAGAAAAAAAACATGTAGATGCTTGTTAGATGGCATATACACTAACATGACCCGCGTGAGAATTTTATATGGAGAGATCGCATGTATCTATAGAAAGACTCACGTAACGGTTGTGTAAGCGATCTTTAGATTTGATACCACTAAGTTATCTTATATAGAGAATCTTATGCTTTGATCCTACTACACGTTGTCCTAACTAAAGGTAACAAGTGAGCAAATATTTGGTATAATATGAACTGTATAAATGCATTTGAGTAATCAAGAGAGGATTTATCACCCTAAGTGAATTAAAGAAAATGTTACATATGTTCTCAAATGGTATTTATAGAGATATTATTCAGGGGGCAAATTGACATTTTGCTATTTATAGAGTTTTTAGGTTTTCCTATAAATAGAATATGATGTCTCTAATTTTTTGTACAATAGAACAATACACAAAACACTTGAGAAATATAAAATAAAAAAGCTAATACTCAAAGGCATAACAATCCCTCTATCTTAAAATTTTTTAGGAGATTTATTATTAGTGGTTCATGTGAATTACTATTAGAGGTCGGACACTTGAACGACTTGGAAACTCTCCAAAAACTGGTTGACCAATTGACTTGATCAATCTGTAAGGGTATAAATAACTAGTGTTTTTTTTTTTCATAAACATATATATAACTTTTCTAATTATGAAATTAGAAAAGGATTTTAAACATATATGATATACAAGCTATTTTAAAAGTGAAAACACTTTGAAATCATCAATCTTTAATTATACTTTAATTTGTGTTATTAAACCTTCATATTCTAGTATAAAAATATTTGATCTCATTCACACTACACTTAAACACCTTCAAATCCTAGAAATGTTATCTTATAAGATATTGATATATTAGAACTTTCAATTGTATAATCCACTATATTAAGAGAGTTAGTTGTGATAACAAAATCACTCTTGTAAACTTTTTAGAGTTAGGTAAAAACTCTTGATATTGGAAAGGTAATTTCACTTAAGAAAAATCTTGAAGATGACGTATCTTCAAGCAGAAAAAATCTTGAAGAGAGAATATCTTTAAATGGTGTAAAATCTTGAAAAGAGAATATCTTTAAGTAGTGTAAAAATCTAGGTGTGGATTCATTAGGTAGCTATTGTATTCTTGAAGTTGTGCTGGTGAAGGAATACAATACTCAAGTACGAGTTGATACTTGAAGTATGAATGTAGGTTTGCTGAACCATGTTAAAAACAAGTTTGCAAATTATCTCCCTTATCTATTTACTATAAGTACTTTAATTATATTGATAATTATTATGTTTACTTGAAATAATTTGCATTTTTATATAAATTAGTGATACATCTAATTCATCCATTCTCTTAGATGTTAAGTTGTCTTAATCCTTGAACAACATTCTCTTACTAAGGATTTTAATAAAGCATTATCCAATACGAAAGGCTGTACAAAAGACATCCAAAGTAAATTATTATGAAATCATACATTGTATGTAGATGTCTATTTGCCTTCTTTCACCTCTTCATCTTCATGTTCATTCATCATCTCCAAGTTCATTTGAGTTCAACATATTTTTATGATCTTTGAGCTTACAAGTATTAATATATATTATATTATAAAAAGGAGCATTATTAAGATGATGTAGTGCACTACCAGAAAATTAATAAATACAAACGGAAATACCGAGGGAATATTTTCATCGGTAAATTTTCGAGGGATTTTACCGACGGAAATATTCCCTCGGTATATACCAAGGGAATTACCGTGGGAAAAAAATTAAAACAAAACAAAAAAAATGATGACGTGTCATTTTTACCAACGGAATTACCGACGGTAAAATCCGTCGGTAAATTCGTTGGTAAATTGTGAACTTGTTCATCATGTCAATTACAAAGGGAATCACCGATGGAATTTTCCGTCAGTATTTTCCAAAGAACTCCAAAACTGTTCACTTTCCAATTGCACTGTTAATTGTTGTTCTTTACGAACAAAATCACCGACGAATTGAAAAGTTGTTGGTGTTATTTGGCGGTTTTCTGAAAAAATTCAATTAATTTAAAATTTTCATTTTAATATTATAGATGGAATCACAGACGGATTAAAAAATCATCGGTAATTATTGGTGGTTTCTGAAAATGTTTTACGAAATTAAAAATTTAAATTAAATATTACCGATGGAATAATTAAAAAAATATTAATATTCAATTATCCGTCGGTAACGCGCCCAAATAAAAATTTTGAATCCCCTTATTTCATAAGAGACAGACTCATTTCATATTATTATTCTTTTTCTTCTTGTTCTTCTACTTCTTCACTATATGTAAAAAAACATCAATATCTATTTCTTTCTCTTCTTTTCTCTCCTCATCTCCTTCTCTTTTCCTCCATGCTTGGGTATGTCTTCTTCTTCTTTTATCTTTTTAGTTTATTTTTAATTAATATGCTTAACGAATTATTTTTTCTCTCTCCTTAGCTTCACTTGCAACTACATTAAGGTAAGATTTTTTTTCTTTTTTTTTCATGATTTTTTTTCACCATATTTTTTTTATTTTATTTTTAATTGTTTGTGTTCTTAATAATTGTATAAATGTTGTTGTGAGATTTTTTTTTCATATGAGATCAATTTTTAGTTGATTTATTTATAAGATTTTTAAATTTTTAGTAATTGCAACTTCATTTTTTTCATATGAATTTTTTTAGTTGAATTTATTTTTTCATTTTATTTATTTGTTTGAGTTGATTTTCTTATTCTTTTTTCCAAGCATTTTAAGTATATATTATACAGTGTTAATTTATGTTAATTTAATTATTTTATAATTTTATAAAATTAATTGTTTTAAAATGTTTTTAAATAATTACCAACGGAATTATCAACGGAAATTCCATCGGTAATTACGATGAAATGAAGTGGATAAATTTATTTTTTTATTACCAATGGATTTACCGACGGATAAAAAATTACCGACGAAAGATTCACCGACAGAGCATTTCCATCGGTAAATTAATTACCGATGAAATATGTGTCTTATGCCGACGGAAAAATTCCGTCGGTAAAACTGTTAAATCTTGTAGTGGTGGTATGACTACATTTAAAAGATTATATGAGATAAAAATGATCTCTTTTTTTCCCCTAATCTTTATTGTTCTAATTTATTCTATTTACTATTTGTTAAGTATATATATTACCAGCTTCTAAATATATAGTTTTATAATACCATTCATATATATATATAAATATACACACATATATTCTATAAAATAGATTAAGAGCATATTTAGTTATTAAATAGGTTAAATATTGAAAAATAAAAATGAGCTTTGAATAGTGAATTGTAGTGCTCTTAATTATAACATGGACCGACTTGACGGGTCCATCTTAATGGGTTCATTTTAATCCGGAATATGGATTAATCTAAGTTGAAAAGAAAATAAAAGTATATATTAAAATAATTTTTTAAAAATAATTTTTAATATTAATATAATAAGTAAAAAAAAAAATTAAAAAAATTGCAGGGTCTTAGTCTTCGTTTCTCTGTTACTTTTCTTTCGATTTAGCGTGTGAGGAGGGATCCAGTCAATATATGCAATAAATGTAAAGAACTTTCCTGGTTCAACTTTGGCACAGGATTGACAATAATATTATCATGACCCATTTGTCAATCCACCATGCTTCTTTTCTTCTTTGCTTTCCACCTTCCATTTTGCTTTCCACCTTCCATGCTGCTTGACGTGCCATGGAGGGCTGTAAAGAGATGTGGTGAATAATTCCATCTTCGTGTTATGATGATAAATTAGTGGAATATTTAATTGTGGTGTAGATATTGTCTTTTAAAGTATTTTTTATTTGAAAATATATTAAAATAATTTTTTTTATTTTTTTAAATTTAATTTTAAAATCAACGCATCAAAACAATTCAAATACATAAAAAAAATAATTTGAATCAAGAAAAAATTCAAAGTTTTTTAGAAGCACGCTTCGACCGCAATTTCAAGTATACTTTAAATAAAACTGTTTTATAGTGGTTGTAGAATCTAGTTCTTTACAATTAAAATAAATATTTATATGAAAGAACATAATTTAATTTTTAAAAAATATATATTTTATTAAACAAGTTATTCTTTTAATAGTCATGCATTTTTTTCACCAAAATATTTTTTATTAAGAGCATTTTTTTAATTAATATTATTGGCGATCAAAATATTTTTTTTTATAATTTGAATAATTTAAAATAAACTGGAGAAAATGTATCTTTCCAATCTAAGCTACGTTTATTAATACATTTTTTATTTTTCTTACAAAAACTTGTTTTTTTATCCAAAGCATTATTTTTTAAATTAAAAAATTCATCATGATCTAAAAAACCAACTTTAAACCAAAAAAATAATAAAAATCATATTACGATATTTTGTAAGTAATTGAAGGGAAAAAATAACAAATCTAAAAAAATTCTGTAAAAAAAACAAAATAACAAAATATAAATTTTATTTCTTAATTTAATATTAATGATAATAGTTCTTTTTTAAAAAAAATTGTATATTAAGTTTACATATATAATAATTAACAAGATAATTGCAAATATTATAAAAATCTTATTTGAAAAAAAAGACAAAATTGAATGGTATATATATAAGGAGATAATATTTTAAATAATTCAGATAGTTGTTTTGAATAATATTTTATATAATGGTATAATATTTTAAATAAGATAGTTAGTTCTACCCTTGAGATTGTTTTAAACTAACCCTTTTCATCCTGATGCATATTCGACTGGATCGTCAAATTTTGTTCTGGGTTTTGCACTTTTCGCTTCAATAATTCAGGTAGTTGTTTTGATGCTTTGTTCTGTATGTGCTTTTTAGAATATTTACAAAAGTGGTAGGCAAACAATTTAGTTCTAAAATTATATTTCGTGTAGAGTTTTTTTTGTAAGAACAATGTTGGTGCTCTCTTTTCTTAAAATGGCATATCTGCCATAGGGAAGAACATTTTTATCATGATCTCCCTGGTGCCCGTCCTAATGCATAAACTAACTTCTCCCCTTTTGCCTATGGAAGGACTGTCTGGCTCATATCTCTTAGAAACCCTTGTACTGGCAATTCTTCTCCAATTCATCACCAAGGGGCTTATTGTTTCACTGAAAGCTGCCCGAATTCTGATGAGAGTCCTGGAGGTTTGAATACCAAAGGACATCTCCTGCTGGAGGGAAGAAAGGAATGCTGCTGACCTTGGAAGTGGCAATATCTTTGTTCTGGGGCGAAATTACAGAGAAATGGGAATAGAATTGAAAACTCCAGGATTCTTTTGTTATCTCAATGAATTACAATTTCAAGTGTACAAATGCGAGTATATGAATAATTTTATTTCTACTCCACTGGATGTTGTTGATAAAATTGTTATAAATATATATTAATGAATGTTGTTTATATATATTCTACTACTTTCATAATATCCACAAATAATTAATAGATTTTAATTGCAGGTCAAATCAGCAACCACGAATATGTATCTGGTATCTTTCGTTGTTGATTTTGTTAATAATTTTTATCAGCAATGAATTTTAGTTTTTACCAGCTGGTATGTCATATCCTCCAATGGTGCGCTAGCTCTGCTGATGACATATGTGATGCTAGGAGTGGAACAACTGGATATAATCGCAAGTTCTCAAAGATGATATGTTGAAGGTAGATTATTTTCGAAGAATCTGATTCCTCCACTAAGCGGTCATGAACAAATTCAGTCTCCAAATCTTCTCTTGCTTTCGTTAGCACATCTGCAAACCGCCCACTCTAATGGTGTAGTAACAGTCCGTGTCCCTGCAAGCAACATAATCTGGAAAAGGAATCGTAGTAGACTTTTAGTTTTAGATACTCCAAGCATGCATGCGTTAATTATAAAATCAAATGAAAATTGAGAGTGATTAGTTACCAGAATAAGTCCTTTAATATGTCGTCTGTATAGTATTCAGACTGAGCTTCCTGTAGAGTAAGCAAACGATTTATCATCGTATTTCTATCTTTTTCACGTCGATGCTCATCGATTAGCCCTTGCAAGGTTGAATTCATTCTCTTGCTGAGCCCAAAGCAATTCTTCACAAACCCATTATAATCAACATACTAGAGAAAAGGAAACACATCAGCTAGATTTGTCAACCCACCAACACCAAGATCAGAATACTTTTCATGGTCTCTCTTTAAACTTGTTTGCCTCCTCAGAGTACTATATATTTTCACATCTTCAGTAACATAATACCGCTTCCCTGCAAACATTAAGTCTGTTAACATAGACCTTAACAACTCTACCTTAGCAAAACCTCGGCTAGAAGCTTGGTGAATTCTGCATGCTAATCGCTTGATTTCGTCTCTTTGGATGCCCGAAAAAAGAGTTGAGGCGAGATGATGAGAAGATTCCAAGTGCACATATATATGCGACGAAGGTTGCCCCAGTTATAGCTGGCTTAAGCAAGTGTGGTGAAGTTGAATGTCAGTGCTTCCCATTTAAGAAGGGAGGGCGGTTGGCAAAGTTAATGTTGTTCTTGGTAACGCATTCTTCGGCAAGCGATGGGGAGGACACAACGATGACATTACGGAAGCCGAGTCGAAGAAAGACGATAGGGCCATATTTTGTTGAGAGATTCTCCAGAGTACGATGGATAGGTCGTTTGAGAAGATGAAGATGGCCGATAAATGGAATAGCTGGTCGGAGATTTTTTCAGCTTTTTTCCTGTTGGTAGCAACAACTTTTGGGCACCAATGATGAAAAGCCATAAACCTAAAATTGAGTGCAGTGTATTCCATCTCTAGTTGCCTTAATTTTCTGTCTAATTGCCATTCTTCTGCTTTCAATCTGATGAGTTCTACTGCTGTGTTTAACTTGGATTTATGCTATATTTGACTTTGATTTATTTTATTTATTGATTGATAATGTATTTTGTGTTGGAAAATTTATTTTTAAATTGGGTTAATTGACATATTTGATGTTAAATTAAAAATGAGGTCCTCTCACTTAATTTCAAAATTAAAACTTTGTTGGAATTTAAATATTAACCTATAAAAATAAATTTTAAGTGAATAAAAAATTAATTTTAAAAAATTATTGATAAACATGTTTTTTAAAAAAACTAAAATCACTTTATCCCACGTACAAAAAAGAAATAAGATTCTCTTGTACCAGGCTTCTACAATGGGAATATTAAGAGTTAAAATCAAAGAATCTTCTGAAGGAGAAAAGACAAGCAAAATAAACTTTGAGTTTAAGCCTTACGTGTGCACTTTGGTCGAATTGAGCTTGTGCCTAGGCTTGGCCTTGGATTTACCATAAAATAGTTTTTTTAACTATAAAAAAATTATTTTTTATCAATTTATTTTGAATTTGAATTTATAATTTTTTTGCCCATGAAAATATTTTCCCCCATGCTCAATAGCCTATTCAACCCATAAATAAAGAGTGTGAAGAATTAGTCATCTTCTTCATCAACTTAAACAGTTTTTTCAGCAAAAAAAAAAATAGATTTAAAGCTAAAACTAAGAGGTTCGACATTGTTTTATAAAAGGTAATTAAAATTGATAATTGAGAGAATTTATTATGGTACTTACTAGGATTATTTGAACTACAAAAAAATTATTTTTTTTCAACCTATTAATTTGTCCAACCTATGTGTAAAAAATCTGAACAATTAGTCTTTTTTTTCATCAACTTGATTAGTATTTTCAACAAAAAAAAATACTAAATTTAAAGCCAAAACTATCAAGTTTAATATTATTTTATGTCGTGTGATTAATGTTGATAATGGAGAGAATTTATTATGGTATCAATTTTAGTTCCAAAATCCTCTAAAAAAGGGAGCTAAAGAAAAAGTGTTTCTAGATAGATTATGGATAGATTTTGAGACTATTCTTCACCTCTTTTTTTCAAGTTTATTCTTTTTTATTTTAAGCTCAATTTTTCTTTTTAATCCTCTTACTCTAAAGCTTAAGTTTAGTCTTTTTAAAGAGATATTTGAGTTAAGCTTGTGGATCTTTAAAATTATATCTAAATAAAATGGTGTTGTTAGAATCTTTGGAGGCTAATTGCATACATCTTATTTGTACTAAGTGAGGAGCAATAAAGTTTTAAGGATAAATGATTAATCCATAACAATAGCAAGTTTTTAAGGATTAATCCATCAGTATTGTATTTGATATTTTTAAAAAATAAATAAAAAGGACATAAAAAATTAAAATAAGTAAAAATAAAATAAAAAACAAAATTTTTATTATTAATTTAAAAAATATTATTGAATACAATTTATATAGAGGACAAAAATTGAAGGAGGAGGACGAGGCGACGGCAAGTCTTTGTCAGGACTAGGTGGGCGATGAGGTAGACCATATGTATCATCAAGGCTTAACAACAACTCATAGTACAATAACTTAAGTTTGGTTGTCTCAAACCTAAGTTGGGTCGTCTGGATACTAAGTTTAGTTGTCTAAGCTTCAATTTGTTCTAGTACAAATGCTTGGATAGCCGAAGATCGTAAGCTCGAACTCGATTGTGAGGAACCAAAGGTCGATACACTATGACTCATCTGCATATCCTTGGTTGTAGTGTTTAAGATATCATAAAACCAATTTTTATTGGATTTGTTGGACGATCTAACCTCCAATAACAAACCCAGATCAAGTTCTAGATGGGTCAAAGGGTCACAATCGTATCTCTCTTACAATCGAGTGTTATATGTTTTCTAGAAAGAAAAAAAACAAGCTAGCAAATTTTTAAAAAATAATAATAACTTAAGAAAAAAATTATTGAAATTTGACTTACCATGAACTTTTAAGCTCGACTATTTACGAGTTGTTACACCCCTTTCCGACGATTCTCATTTCGCATGTGAGTTTCAACAAAGAGATGTATTAGTCTTGGATCACGTCCAAAAACTATAGCCTATAAAAAAAAGATACTGTTAGTTAAATATTTTTACATAAAACAACACTTTGAGAAGAAAATATATATAATAAAACAATTTTTTGAATCTTTGACCATCCGCTTGGAATGTTGAATGAATAGAATGGATAAGCAATGTGTATGGTAATTGAACCATGAACCTCCCTATTCCAGTTCCCCGCATCAGATCATGACTGTTGCATGAAATGCTCACACACCATGTACTATATATAAGCTTTTCAAATAGCCTCCAAGACATGTAAAGGTCTAAAATCATAATTTCGGGGCTTATTTTTATTAATACATAGTTTTATATTAACAAACATAATTTTTTATCCAGTGGTTGGATTAGACTGAAATTTTACCAGAATGTTTTAGAGTCCTTATTTTATATACGGATAAGATTTCATAGCGATCGGACATCGAGAAGGCCTTGCAATAAGGTCTAAAAGCTACTATACATGATTTGTATTAGTTTCCTCACTGATTTAGGATTTTATTTTTCCATGTTTTATTTAGTACTATTTTATAATTTTTTTTAACCTTGTTTATAATATTTTTACCTATTATAAATATGGTTATTTAGCTTGTATTTAGGTTTTTCAAATAAAATCTGATTTCAAAATAATATTTGTATATGTGAGCAAAACTCTTACCTTTTGGTTCTTCATTGAATTGTCTTGACTTCTCGAAGAATAATTGTCATTGTGGCGTTTCGCTTATGCTTCTCATTTGCGATTCTCTATAATTATCGGGTGAGGGACTTATCGAATAATAAATTATCTTCGTAGTGTCTTTCTTATACTTCTCATTCGCGATAATCATTGGGTCGGAGTTTTATTCTAATAGTTTTGATGTCTCAGCTAATATAATCGTTGTATATATCAAGCTTTTATCAATCAAATCTAATTTTAGCTTCCTTGGAATCATTCTTTTGCATGTAAATTATAAAATTTTTACCCTCTGACTTCCCATAAGAAGTTATACAAGCATTATTCTACTTGACATGGATAAGAGTAATAGCTTTTCTCGTAGCTAGGTTCTGAACCTTCACAACAAATACTTCCCAATATTCTGAGGACATTATATGCTACACATTCGATCTTAAGAGAAAAATGTCTTTAGTTTAGAAAGAACAAGCTCAACTCCCTTTGTCTTTTCATGTCTATATTGTCTTTATAGTCTCATGATTATAGCTCAATAATCCCCATTCAAAAAAAAAAAAAAACAAAGAGAAAGGATGGAGAAAAGCATGGTGGATCATAACTCTTTTTAATATCATATTATTTTCGAGAGAGAGAGAGAGAGAGAGAGAGAGAGGAAATCTTATGCATTTATCTACTTAGATTACAATGCTATACTATTCTTAAGATTATTTTAGAAACTTAAAAGTAACAGCAATCATTAGTGCATCACATACATATACATAGAATAACCAATACTAGATGCCATGCCCGCGCGATACCGCGGGTTTATGGCATACTTGTGCATTGTCGAGGGTTTGTGGAAAAAATATAAAAAAATTATATGAAAAAAAACTGTTGTAATCCATAATGTTTTCAACGAAAAAACTACAAAACTAAATTCTTAACCAACTTAATATTTAAAAAAATAAAATCAACAAAGAAAATTTTGGAAACAATCATAAAAAAAATGAAAGGAAAAAAAATTATACAGGGAAACACTGTAGCAATTTATAGTGTTTTATGAGAAAAAATACAGTTGTAATTCTCAACCAGCTCAATATTAAAAATAATAAAATTGATAAAGATAATTTTAAAAAATATCATAAAAAAATCATGTGGGAAAACATTATAGCAATCCATAGTGTTTTAAAGAAAAAAAACTACGAAGCTAAATTCTCAAGAAGCTCAATATGAAAAAAATAAAATCGATAAAGATAATTCTGGAAAAAAAAATCATAAAAAATGAAAAAAAAAGCATTTGGGGAAACACTGTAGCAATCCATAGTGTTTTAAAGAAAAAAACTATAAAGCTAAATTGACTAGCTCCATATTAAAAAAATAAAATCAACAAAAACTATTCTGAAAAAATACAAGAAAAAGAAAAAAAAGAAGAAGAAGACAATTTTGGAAACAAAAAAGCAAAAAAAATGAAAAAAATGGAAAGAAAAACATGTGAGGAAAGTTAAAACTAAATTCTCAACCAGCTCAATATTAAAAAAAAAATCCGACAAAGATAATTTTGAAAAAAAAATATGTGGAGAAACATTGTAGCAAAACAAAAATCATATGAGGAAACATTGTAACAATTTATAGTGTTTTAAAGAAAAAATCTATTAAGCAAAATTCTCAACCAGCTCAATATAAAAAAAATCGATAAAGATCATTAAAAAAAAAACATTCATAAAAACCATGTAGGGAAATATTATAGTAATCCATAATGTTTTAAAGGAAAAAATTACATTACTAAATTCTCAACTAGTTCAATATTAAAAAAAAACATAATTTTGAAAATAAAACATTGCAAAAATAAAAAAACAAAAAACAAAAGAAGAAGACAATCTTGGAAAAAAAAGAAAAAAAACATGCAAAACCTAAAAAAATATGAGAGAGAAAAAACGTGGGGGAAAAAAGGAAAATAAACAAAAAAAAAAAGAAACACAAAAAAAATGATAAAACAACAAAAAAAAAAACCAAAACAGATAATACTTTCCCCACGCATTTTAGAGTATTTGTTAATATCTCTTTGAAAAAATACTAATTTACATTTTTATAGTTTTTAAAATTAATTCTAATAACTTCACTTAATTTTGAAGTTCTTTTAAAACTTGAAAATTTATTGGAGGATATTCTTGCCATGGACCTTTCTATCTAATCTATATGACAAAAAATAATTTTTCTTGTTTGGAACATGCGCATGTGTAGGATAGGTGGTAATGATATTGATAATAAAAATATTATTAGATTAGTTTGTGTGTTAATAAAGATTAAATTATATATTAAAATTTTATTTAATTATTTAAGCTTTTAAATTAAAAGGTTTGAATCTCGTTGATTTTTATTTTTTTATATAAAAATTAATTAATAACACAATTGTTAATATATATATATGACCTTAAAGACTCATTGTTGTGCTAGCAATATATAGTGATTTCTCACACATGTTAATATATATATATAACGTGATTTCCACCTCACGAGACAGTGCATGGAGTGGAAAGGAAAGGGGATTTTTACTGGGATCGGTGTGGCAGTGGCAAGGGCACTTCTCTGCCCCCACGGCTCTCCAGTCTCCACTATTGATTTTTCTATGCGGACTCCAACATTAATTAAGTAGAAAACTAAAAAGGCGTGGGTTTTTCCATGTGAAAGCTGCATTGTTTATCCTTTCGTATATTATTATTGATGGAGTATACAAAACATTTTATTTTTTTTAATTTGATTCTCAAAACTTTCTTTTTATGCGATTGCATTTTTTTTTAGCCAAATTCAAGGGCAATTGAATAAAATTTATTGGCTACATATGAAATTGAAAGATTAGAGATCAAAATAAAAAAGATGACATAAATAGATGATGGTTTTAAATTCAATAGAAAAGGTTTTGTTTGGTCCTTTTATTTTAGAAACTACAAATGCTCGGTGCCTCAATATTTTATCAATTTTATTTTGATATAAAAATTTATTTTTGTTATTTTTTAGACCTTGATTTGAGAGAGAAGAGAAAGAGGTCGTCGGATTCAGGTGTAGAAAGAAATATTGTTGATGCAAATTTAAGGCACCAAAACGTTCAATCTTTCTGTTAAATGGTTCCATTTGATGAGGAGAGTTCATATTAGGTGATTTTTTTACCTTGAAATAGCCTACAAAATATCTAAGCTCAGGAAGATTTTTTTTCAAGTTGATTTTGGGTTTTGAGATGATTTTTAGGTTTTTATAGGCTATGAATAGGTTTATCATGGTTTCTAAGGTGTTTTCTAGGCGTCTTGGGTTAAAAAAAAAATTTAAAAATAGATTTTTGAGTCAAATAACCATTTGGCCTAAGTTTTTTACCGTTACAGCGGCCGGATTTTGAAAAAATCAGGCAACGCATTGTCTGATTCTTTTTACAAAAAATATCATCCGCCCTAGATGCAACATAAAAAAGGGCCCATGCGCACAGGCCCACACTCGAGCCCTAACGAATGGGTCAGGCCCAAAAGCGCCTGGTATTTTTTCTTTTTTTTTCTAAATTACTTTTTTTCATATTTTTTTTAAATGAATGCTTTTTATTTTTTTAGAAAAAAATTTTATTTTTATTTATATTTAGATTAATATATCTTCTCTCTTTTATTTTGTTTATAAAGTCTCTTAAAAATAACGATTATATATGCAGTCTTGCATAATGTTTTTTCTTTTATTTTATTCAAAAAATTTAATATGTGTTTCTATTTCTGTTATCGTTTGATTGGATAAAAATATTATTTTGATTTATAAGATTTAATAAATATAACCAGATAAATGTCTAATCTTACAAGATTAAATATTTTGATTTATATTTGTCTCTTGATTTTTTTAGCTAGCGTTAATGATTTTTTTTTAGTTTATTAGCATACATATATATATATATATATATATATAGATGCTAAAAAATTTTATTTGCTTAAAAAAAATTAGCTATAAAAATACATCTAAGAAACTAGCATATATAATTTTTTTAATATGAGATAAAAATATCTGACCGTAATGGAGCGCGGGTCACATAAGTAATTATCTCTAAACTTTGTAACTTACAATATGTGTTTAATATTAAGATAGCTTTTACGGTTGCGGTTTAAAAAAGTAATTTTTAAGAATAATTATAAATTATACTTTGTTTTTAATTAAGCATTCAAGAAAAGAATTTTTAATGGTATCCATAGAAAACTATGATGTATGTTAATTAACCAAATATTATTAAATATATAATTAGAATAAAACACAAACTACACCATATAACAAACAAAGCCGCATTCTTTATTTTCTGCTTAGCCTTCTACCTATTTCATTGATATATTTTTTTTCTTTCATTCAAAATAAATAAAGAAATAAGCTATAAGAAGACAAGATGAGGTAATGAACTCAGAAATATCTCCTATGCTACAAATTGCCACCACACGTCCATTAGAGCTTTACAAGGCATGAGGAAGACCACATGCCCAATTCAATTTTGTTCTTCAGATATTTCCTTCTATAGTTATGCCATGAGGACATGGGTGCCCATCGAGGTCTTGTTTTCATTCCATTTCAAGGTGCATTAATTTAATTAAAAGAAACCAAAAGCGTATATGTTTTACTATAGTATTTTAATGGGTGCATAATTTGTAGGTCTCGCCGTAAATAAATATCTTCTCTTTGCATAATAGACTTATTATAAATGATAATAATAATAATAATAATAATAATAATAATAATAATAATAATCCCTTTATTTTCTTCATCGAAATATGATTGAATTTCATTATATTTATAACAATAAATATTTCTCTCTCTCTCTCTCTTTTACCGTTGCTTTTGTTTTTTTTAAATTGAATTTTAATTTTTTTAATTTCTAAAAGATATTTTAGTAATCATATTTTTCTTGTTTTGCAATTTAATAATCATCTTAACTTATCCAAAACAAAATCATCTAAATTTTTCTAGAGTTCCTTAGTTTTGTTTCTTTATTTCCTTTGTACCAAAAAAAAAATTCTTAACTTATCCACAAAGGAATATTTTTCTTTCTTTTTTATTTATTTATTTTGTATTGGCAGCTGGATTGGGACATTTTTTTGATGAGGTAATGAGGTTACAAAGTACTAAATCAAAATAAAATTGCAAGATAATGCAAATATTAATCATGCTTACGTGTCAAGTAAACTTTAATTCAAGTTTCATTGCACGTGTTGTTATCCATTTTTGAAACCTTGCATAAACAAAAAAATTACAAAAAAATAAGAGAGAAGAGAAAAATACAAAAAAAATTGAAATTTTTTGGAAGAAAATAAAAAATATATATCAATAAGAAGAATATAACAAAACACCGAGGAATTGCCTAAGACTAATTAAAAAAGATCAAAATATACAAGATTGAAAAATTCAACAGTGTATTTTTTATTAATAAAGGCTCTATTGGCGAAGAAAGTTTAATTTAAGAAGGAATATTCAAAATTAAATGTTTAAGGACTCAATTAGAATTTTTCAAGGCTTAATTGAATTTATTAAGGGCATAATTGAAAGAAAAATTGATTTTTGAATATGCTTTAATTGGAAGAAATTAAAGTATGGGGGTCAAATTGTAATTTTTAAGAGTTAATTTAGTCAAATCATGAGCGTAATTGCAAAAATATTGAAGTTTGATAGGCAATTAAGGACTTGATTGAAGAAATCCAAAACTAAGAACCAAACTTAAAAAAACATGTGAATATAGGGGCTGAAATTGACCACATTAAAGGCCAAATTGAAGGAATTGAAAGTTTTTTGATCAATTGAGGGTCAAAATGTATAAATTCATAATCAAGGACTAAAATGAAAAAAAGGCGATCAACTTAAAGGCTGGCAATTGAGTTTGGCGGGGGGTGAAATTGCATGAAATTAAAAGTTTAGAGGCAATTATAGGTGCAATTAAAAGAAATTGAAAGAATAGGGACTAAATCAAAATTTATCAATCCCAAATTAAAAACTATAAATGACGCGTCGTTCAAGCTTAAGGAAGAAAATGTGAGTGACATGTTTTTTGGTAGACCGATCTCTATTTTGATAATTTTGGCTAATCAAGTTGGAAATTTCAAATTAACAAATTTGAAGCTACAAATCTATAAATTAAGGTTGAATCCAAATAAAAGATGTGTACCTCTTCTACCAACTTCAATGGTCTCAAGTGATGATGATGTTATAATTGCTTCGACGAGGCCTTAAAAGTGAGCAACTCTATCAACAATGATTGAAACACAATTGTGAAAGAATTGACCTTCTTTTCATGTTTTCACACACCAAGGCTCCTCAATGGTAGTGTAACATGTTGGGTTAAAGAAAACATGTTTTAGAAGTAAAAAAATGTTATTTTTTGGGCTTGACAATGGCTGCCTTTTGCTGAGTTCATGGCTGAGTTTTTGCGCAATGTTCTTCATGTGCCTTGGGAAGAACATTGCCTTAGCCCCTTGGTTTGGATCAATTTTGGTCCATTTCTTTGCCCAGAACCCTTCGTTATGCTTGATTATTAAAAAATCTAGGGTTTATTTGCATCAATAAGTTTTTAATGACATTTAATCCTAGGGTTTTAGTTTTGAACCAAAACCTATTTTGATAAAATTATAATGTTTAAGTGATAATCGAAGTGAATGGATGTTGAATTATTGATCCTTATATGATTTATAACATATATGTGCCTTTGTTTTGACCATATCTGGTCTAATTTAGGTTTCACATTGTTGGGTTGGGTTTCCATGTTCTTTAATTTTTGATTTTTTGTGTTTTTTTGTGTTTAATCTATTTTTTTACTTTGATTTTGTTTTTGTTTTTGGGTTGTTTTCGGGTCAAATTAGGATTTTTGATTCGGTTAATAGTCAAATCAAAAAATTCAGGTCAACTCAATTGGGTCAAAATTAGGTCAAAGGGTTAAAACCTTGTTTGGCTTACAATATTTTTGCTAAATGGATTTTTAGTTTAAAGATGTGTTTGACAATCACTTCCTTAGACCAGTTTTGGTTGTTTTATTATATATATGTATTCTTTTAGCATATAGTCAAATTCTAAAATTTTCATGTATATATTATTTTTCATAAAAAAATATATTTTTATCATACTTTGAAAAAAAAAAACACAAGAATCAATCTAAGAATATCATAACTATATTATGATTATCCATTAAAACTTGACCTATATTTTTAAAAAAATCAATTTTTTTTAATATATGAGATTATAAACTTATACGTAAGACGTATTTCTTATTAAATAAAAAACAATTCGTTTTATTTTTTATGTTTTGCATTAGAATGGTTATATTTTAACCTGACAAGATAAGGACCTTCGCATTGAATATTTATTTTTCTTAAACTTTAGATAGACCAACGGTTAGAAAACACAATAATACCTTAGTTTATACCAACAAATAAGTAATGCAGTTTAACTCAAGCAAGGCGTGCTTAGAGTGTTAATATCTTCTTTTTACTCAATCAATTTTTTACTATAATACTAGGTGGTGATTTCCATACCTTTTCTTTTACTTATAAATAATAAAAACTTCTGATCTTTTTTATCCATATTATTCTTGATAATCCTGGTCAAGAAGATTATCTTCACGATATTATACACATATGATAATCTGAAAAACAAAATGTAATTAAATAGACAATAATTTAGCATAATTTTCTCCTTTATTTGTAAAAATAAATGAATTTAATTTTACACACATTTAAGATGCAATTACCATCTTCACTTTTAAAAGAGACTCCTGACATTATGAAACTAATCATTTAACACATTATCCTTAAATATGTCATTTCAATAATACTATTTAGCCTAATCATGATTGTTTGTCCTTGTTGTATATAATATTTAAAAATAAAAATAAAAAAAATAAAAATGGAAGATAGTTAAAATAAATAGACTTGTATTCTTATTTATTATGTTTTAAAAAGATATAACGAAGCTTTTAAACTATTATATAAATAAATTTATTTTTATATATTTGTTTCTATTTATACGATTAAATATATTTTTGTTATTTTTATATTTGTTTTTTTATCCTAAAATATTAACTAAACACAACTTAAGCGATATTTTAAATATCTTATTAAAAAAATTATATTTTTATATATATAAAGTGACTTGATGATAATTTTATTATTAAAAATAAAAAAAATTAAATAAATAAATCTATTTTTCAAATATTATTTATAGTTCGAAGTTAAAAATAAGTTTTGATAAAAAAATTGATTGAAAAAAAATGATATTAGTTTAGATGAATGTGCGAATAAAATAAAATTAAGATAATAAAAAATATTTATATTATAAAATATTATTTAATATTTTTATTAAATTCAACTGAACATGTTAAAAATAAAATCTCTCAATCCCTAAAGTTAAAAATTAAACCTTATAAAAGTTGGTTGATATGAGCTGGTGGTAAAAAGTCCACTGAGCACACCAGCATTTTACATATACATACGTGGCGTATTCTTATAAGCCACTCAACCATAATCCCCACAATCCCCACAGCATCCAATTATCTCTTCCACTTCTCTCTCTCTATACAAAACCCATCGATTCAAAACCCACCAAAACCAAAAACCCACCAAAACCAAAAACCCATTTCTTCTGCTTCAATGGTATCAAAAAACCCGAACCCGGCTGACGGATCTTATCTGGATCCAACTGGAATGGCAGCATTACCTGGACTCTCACCTTTCCCTACAACAACAACGCCGCCAACAACCACAACGACGTCTTCTTCCACATCGGAGGATCCGAATAAGAAGATCCGGAAACCTTACACGATTACCAAATCCAGAGAGAGTTGGAGCGAACCGGAACATGACAAATTTCTCGAAGCTCTTCAGCTGTAAGTAACTATTAATTGATGTTTGATGATAACCCATTTGTTTAATTAGGGTTTTGTAGTATTTTTATTTTTTTGAGAAATTTTGAATTTTGAGATAAATTGAGAGGATTTTGTTCTTGTTTTGATTGGTTTTGTGTGTCAGGTTTGATAGAGATTGGAAAAAGATTGGAGCTTTTATTGGCTCAAAGACTATTATTCAGGTATTGTCTACATATAAGAAATGTGTGCATTTAATTGCATTTTGATAATTTGGCGGAGGTTAACTTGTTGTTTCTGCGCTCGCGCTCGCGTTTTATTTAATTACTTTTTTTGGTTAATAATTTGGAGTTAAAAGTTTGTGTTAGGGTTAAGTTTCAGGAAGTGTTAGTTTCATGTTAAGTAGTTTGTGTAATTTTAAGTATGGTGTAATAAGGGTTTTTCTGATATTAGTGTTGTGTTGCCTTGGAGTGATTAAAATGGCTTGATTTGTATAAAGGGTTTCGAAAGTTTAGTGTTTTGTTGTCTTGGAGCTGTAAAAATTGATAAAGGGCTCGATTCTTGTTAGGGGTTCAAAGAGTAGTGTAAAGCCATGGAGTTGTGAAAAATGATGTTTTCTTTTTCTTTTTGGTTGCTAAAGAGATCTACTATATAGTTTTATGGTTAGTATGAAAAGCATGGATTTTATGTGTGGTATTTTTTGTGTTTCGATGAATTCTGCTGTTGAATTATTTAGAGGCTTGTTAAGCAGTCTGTCTTGTATTTATGAAAATTGTGTCCAGTTTTGTGTTTTTGAACATTGGAGACTGAAAGTAGAGGTACTTATGAGAAACTTTTGAAATGGAATTTTTGCAGATACGAAGTCATGCACAGAAGTACTTTTTAAAGGTTCAGAAGAGCGGAACAAATGAACATTTGCCTCCACCACGGCCTAAAAGGAAGGCTGCTCATCCATATCCTCAAAAAGCATCAAAAAATGGTGAGTAGTGCATTTATTTAGTATTCTCGGTGCCTTCAAGATAAATGCATAAACAGCACAATGTAGTCCTGACTTGCATGTATTGTACTTGGCAGCCATAGTGCTTTCACAACCATCAGAGGCTTTTCAATCATCGTCTGCTCCCCTTGAACCTGGATATGTCTTAAGGCCTGATTCGTCTTCAATACCTATGAACCCCATTGCTAGTGCTGCTGTTGCTTCTTCTTGGACAAACAATGTGCCAACTGTTAGTTTATCAAACCAAACAAAAGGTTAGGAACATCAACCATATAAACATTGCTGGCATAGTTGTTAAATTAAGTCATGGTCATATTTGTTTCCTCATTACTTTGCAGGACCAGTAGCGGCTAATAATTGTTGCAGCAGCACTGAGAGTACTCCAAGAACAAAACCAATTGGGAAAACAGCTGAGCAAGGGAATCATGGTCATTCAATGAGAGGTGAGGGTTTCATTTCATTTCTTCAACACCATAATCTGTGTACTACCAATTTAATATAGTACTGATATTTGACCCTGTAAATACTTGATTCATGTCCAATTTCTGAAGTAGGTTAAAATGCAAAATGCAGTTTTTGTGGATAAAGGTCAAAAGCTTAAAGAAATAGATATGGTGTTAAATATGACAGCTCTCCAAACTTAAGTGTGTGCATGCACAAACATGCATGTTGATATTATACTGTTGATGTCCGTCTCTGCTGACTTTATGTGACCATTCATACTTTTCTTTTGTAGAGATCATTGATAAGGATATTTTTTCCTTTTATGGTAAATGATCTCCTTGCAGCATTCTGAACTTTTACCATGCATTCAAGTTTGAAATGATCACCGGTCATAGAGCTGGATGGTGACAAATACTGGGTTGCTTGAAATTTTTCCTGTATCTTCTCATTGATGACTGAAAGTTATATACTATTCCTGTCATGTCAAATGTTTTATCAGATTGCCACTGTTAGGTTGCTCCCTTACACAGGGTGCATCAGCGCATCTTATTAGAGGGTTATATAGATGGATGCAGTCTAATTGTGTTCTGTCATTCAGTTAGAATGTTTAAGTAGTTACCATGAAGTTAGACCTTTCTGCATAAGACAGATGTTTTTGCATTTTTACATCTATGTTCTCCTTTTGTTTTACCTTTTTCTCTTTAGACCGTTTTTTTTTTTTTTACATAGAGAGCCTTGATGAGTTTCTCTCTTTATGCTAGTTTTTAATTTTGTGTTTCATTTGCGCAGTCTTTATCACTCACTGTCCCTTTGTTTGCAGTTCTGCCAGACTTTTCTCAGGTATATGGCTTCATCGGCAGTGTCTTCGATCCGAATGTTACTGATCAATTGCAGAATCTTAAGAAAATGGACCCTATAGATGTTGAAACGGTATGTTTGTGCCCAACCTCTACCATTTTGTTTTTCTATTGTTATAAGGTTATTGTGCACTACACATCTCTCACTGTTTAAAAGTTCATTTATTTTTCTTTGTGGTTTCTTTGCAGGTGCTATTGCTGATGAGGAACCTCTCACTCAATCTTACCAGCCCAAGTTTTGAGGAACATGTAAGTGCCCTTTCAAAAAAGTAATTCTGTTTATTGCTTACTGCTGTTTCGTCGGCTCCAGTTTTAATAATATCATGTATTCGTGTCTGTGCATGCACTTAATAATGAAACATACATGGCACCATATGAAAAATATCTTGTGCTCAATGAGGCTATGTTCTCTTTTGCAATCACATCAAGTGTACTTGAGAGTTTAGACACACCTTGTGTCGTGCATCAGTTATAATATCATGTATTCTTGTCTGTGCATGCACTCAATAATGAAACATGGCACCATATGAAAAATATCTTGTGCTCGATGGGGCAATGTTCTCTTTTGCAATTACATCAAGTGTACTTGAGAGTTTAGACCTTGTGTCGTGCATCAGATAGCAAACTGGCCTTTCCTGTTTTCATCTCTGTAGGACCTACCGGAACCTAGTAGCTCACAAGATAAATCATGTCGAAGAAAGAAACTTGTTAGTACACGTATAACCGGCCATGGGTTTGTAGGCCATGATCAGTCAATGGGCCGTCCATCCATTCTATTTCCTTCATTTGCCATGGGTGGGGTCTAGTTGTTCAGATGGATGGCCAACTGATTTTTTTCAAATGCCCATGGCCTGTTTTATCACTAGTATCTTTTGTCCCAGAATGTAGTTCTCCAAAAATACTGTTGTATCCAAACCAGCTAATTCAATCTTGTATTTTGACGTGCTCTATCCTATTAATGCAGAGAACCTTGCTCTCTTCCCACGAGATCGACTCAGAAACCATTGGTGCGAACAATAATGCTGACCAATCAATGAATGCTGCTTAATCTTGGTGGGGAAACAAGATCAAACAATATTTCAGCGTTGTTGCATGTGCTTCATGTTTGTTTTTCAGACAACTATTACCGACGTTTATTAGTTGGTATGCCAGGAAAAAGATAGCGACCGGAAAGCTTTAATGCCAGCTATTAAAGGCATCTGCTTCAGTTTTTCTGTCACCAGCTTCACCTGTTTGTTAGGCCATCAATTGCAGAGTTTGTAAGTAGTAACTTTTGTCCTACTCCTATGTATATATGGGAAAGGAAAAATCCATAATAATGTATAATAAATAGTTCAAGAGTGTATAGTGATCTCATGGTCAGCATGTTTAGTGCCAAATCACAAGTTTTGACTCTCACCATGTAAGCAACATTCATCCTATCTGTTGTTACCCATTTTGGGCACAATACAAACAATAATAAAAAAAAGAGAATAAAAAAAAATAAAAAATATTGGAAGAAAATAAAAATATTTCAGTGAGAAAAGTATACCACAATGCTTAAGAAATGAAATTGATGAAGACTGGTTGAGGAAGATTAAATATATGAGATTGAAAAATTTGACAGCATATTCTTAACTGATGAAGGCTTTATTGGTAAAAAAAAAAAAATTAATTTGAGGAGGAAAATTTAAAATTAGATGTTGGGACTCAATTAGAATGTTTTAAAGGTTTATTTGAATTTAATGAGGGTGTAATTGCAAGAAAAAATGATTTTTATAGTCAATTTAGATTTTAATTGGAAGAAACTGAAGTTTGGGAGCTGAATTGTAATTTTTAGAAGTTAATTTGATCAAATCAAGAGTTTAATTGATAAATATTGAAGTTTGATGGACAATTAAAGACTTAATTAAAGAAATTCAAAACTATTTACCAAACGATAAAAGACATGTGAATGTAGGGGTTGAAATTGACTATATCAAGGGTTAAATTGAAGAAATTAAAAGTTTGTTAGTCAATTGAAGGTCAAAATACACAAATTCAGAACTAAAAATCAAAATGAAAAAGACGACTAACTTAGGGGTTGATAATTTAGTTTGTTAGAGTTGAAATTGTATGAAATTAAAAGTTTGAATGTAACTATAGGTACAATTAACAAAAATTGAAAGAATAAGAATTCAATTGAAATTTGTCAATCCCAAATCAAAAACCCTAAACAACGCGTCATTCAGACTTAAATAAGAGAAGCTAAGTGACACATCGTTCGGTTGATTAGCCTCTATTTCTTACAATTTTAGCTGATTGAGTTGACAACTTCAAATGCATAACTATAGAGTTATAAACCTTCAAATGGAGTAAGGTTGGATGCAAATGAAATGAGTACTTATCAAGGGTTTATAATACTTTCCTCAAGATCAAAAGGTAAAAAATGTATTCAAAACCTTCCAAAATCTTTGCAAAACTCTATAAATACCCCTAAGCTTATAAAGAAGAAGAAAAAGAAAAGAAGAAGTTATTTTAGGTATACTTTTATGATTCAAAAGTAGGTCTTTAGTAGCCTGCTTTTTTTGTTTTTTTTTGGTTTTTTTGTTTTATATATATGTTTATAATTATAGAAAAATGGTTTGAATGCTCAATAAACAATGTGGTATTCATCTCTTTGTTGCTGTGATTTTTATTTAATGAAGTCATTTTAAAGTTTTTTTTTAACATATAATGTTGTTTTAGTTTTTGTTTGACTTAAGTAATGCATGTTAAATTAAGAGTGTTTATCCTTAGCTTGTTAAGCCTTTTCATGTACAAAATGGGTTCAGAAAACCATTTTAGAATCCATGTTGCATGAACATGTACGTTGTTCTAGGTTGTTAGTTTTTGGATGTGGTATCTCATGCTTGATTTTGATGTTCTGATGTTTTTTTTTTATTCAAAGATGTTTGTGTCTGTTATTGTGACTTGTTGGGATAAAGAAAACATAGTTTAAATGCCAAAAATGCTCACTTTTGGGATTGGTAGTGGCTGCCTCATGATTGTATTTTTTCTGGGTTTTTAGACAATGTTCTTCGTACTATTAATTAGGAAGAACATTGTCTTGGACCTTTGATTTGGACTAATTTCAGTCCATTTCTTTGCACATAATCCTTTCTTATGCATGATTATTAGATAATCTAAGGTTTATTGTCATCAATAACACTTTTTTTTTAATGGTTTTTATTCCTAGATTTTATTTTTAAACCGAAACTCATTTTGACAAAATTGTGATGTTTAAGTTAAAATCAAAGTGAATAGATTCTAGATTATTGATACTTGTATGATTTTCAACATGCACGTGCCTTCTTGTTTACCAAATCTGGTTTGTTTTAGAACTCAAGTTGTTAGGTTCATGTAAGGTGTTCTTGGTGTTCTTCATTTTTGTACGGTGTTTGATTTATTTTGTTCAAGAATTTTTTAGTTTTTATGTTTTTATGTTTTTTTGAGTGTTTAGTCTGTTTTTTTACTTTAGTTTTGTTTTTGGCTTGTTTTCAGGTCAAATCAAGATTTTTAGGTCGGTTTATAGTTGAACCAAAAATTTCAGGTCAACCCGATCGGATCAACTTGGTCTGGTCGACTCGAACAAAAAATATTTGGGTCAAAGGGTTTTAATAACCTGTTTGGTTTGCCATGGTTTTGTTAAAGAGTCTTTTAGTTAAGGGTGTGTTTGACAAACACCTATTAAGCTTATTTTTGATAGTTTTATTACAAGAAAAAATGAATTTTTGTCAAACAAAGCCTAAGAAAAAATAATTTTTTTTTCTTTGCATATAGCCAAAAAATCCTAAAGTTATTTGAGTATTTTTTTAAAGAAAAAAATTTAAAATATGTTTGCATGTTTAAAAACAATACATGGATTTTACAACAAGTTTGTAAAACTCTAAAGGATTTTGGTCTATATAGAAAAAATATTAAAAGAATTATTTTTATTAAGAAAATATTATTCACTATTAATATAATGATTTAAAACCTAAAAATATCAATATCCATATTATTAGAGATAATAAATATTATTCACTTTTAATATAAGGATTAAAAAAACTTAAAAATAGTTAATATCCAAATTATTATTATTAGGGACAATATTTTTATTACTTAGTTTAATATAAGGATAAAAAAACTGTATGATGTTAATATCCAAAATATTCTTATGAATAATACAATTCATTTACTTCTAATATAAGGATAAAATCTACAAGGAATTTCATCTGAAATATTATTTGAAATGATGCGGTAGCAAAAATTCCAGTTTTATCCTGAAAGATGCCTCAACAATAATTGAGGATATTTCATCGTAGCAAATCCAAGATTTATTCATCGTAGGAAATCCGTCATAGTAAGCTAGTAGAAATAGATATCATCAAATCATAGCAAACAATAATAAAAAAAATAATGCAGTTTATCTTAGGTAAGGTGTGTTATGGACAGGGGCGGAACAAAAAAATAAAATTAAGAGGGACCAACTTAAAAGAATTATTCCAAAAAGTTAAAATTTCAGTTATTTTACTACAAAAATTATAAACATTCTTAAGAGAAGGGCTAGAAAAAACATTTTCTTGCAGGGGCTGGGGCCCCTGCCAACCCCCCGTCTTCGCCACTGGTTATGGATGTTAATACCTTTTCTTTACACAACTAGTCTCTAGGCTAGAATCTTTTTAAAAAAAACTAGTTAGAGTTTCTAGTAATTATAATACTAGATAATAACTCCTCAATCAATTAATTAAAAACACCTTTCAGACCCTCGTCTGAAAAAAATCGTGATGACGTCGCACCCTCTGAATGCGAGGGTGCAACACTATCTTTAAAACTATACTGTCTCTTGCTCAATAGGGTATATGTATATTATTTGGCTACATGCATGGCCTTTTTATGAAGTTGTAATCCAATACTTGAAGGATCGAAGTTTTTCTTTTTTACTTGTTCATTTGAAATGGAATTCTTCATCTCTTTCATCTCACCCGTGTTCCCACTGTTCTTCGCACCTCAAGATGGTACTTCTCCTTCCTTACATTTGTGTCCTCTTATTCGTGTGAAGGAGAGGGGTGTAATGATGAGAAGTGCTGACCCCATGAAGCTTTCCTTCTCTTGGTCAGGTTAGGGTTGGCGGCTAAGCGCTCATGGGCTCCATATAGAATATAGTGATTGATTAAACAAGAATGACAAGTAAACCATTGGTTTACAAACATAAATCTAGATTAGCAGCAGAACTTTTAGGTTGCAGATATTGGATTTATTGAGGGAAATATGTTGGGTAACATGACTCCCTTGATCAGCCTTGAAGGTCCCCCAAATTTGGCCTCCGAGCATCTTTGATAGATGTCATATGCACCTTTGCCTTTATTAATTCAGGGCCTCATATGGCTTTCTTATGGGGCTTATGTATCTATCTCATGAAAATCATGCCCACATCCTATCAAGCACATACCATACAGATAAAGTTTTGGCTGATCGATCGGTAACTGAGATGCACAGACTTAGGTTTAAGGTTAGTGCTGGAGCTACAAGTTCGATCTTCACAAGGCTTTTGTGTTGATTGTAACAGCAGAAGGAAGGCATAGTTGATGATAGGGAGTATTAGACTCGAATTCGAGTCTGCAGTGACCTGGAGCATGCAAATGTCTTCACGATTAACAAGCATGTTAAAGCGAGCTAATTTTATCTGTATATTCACCTACCCTTCTGTTTCTGAAATGTGTACCCTCTTATGTTTCAGGACGTAGTACTAAATCTGGTGTCTTCCTCAAATACTGACTCAAAATGGAATCATACCTACGGATCAATCTATTCCTAAAGAAATCTTCTTACAAGTACGAGTTTCTCATACCATGGCTTGAGATACATGTATGAGAAGATGCTTTCCAGTAACTATCGGCTGAATTGGTGAACACTCCCTGTCCATGGCCAACCAGGATGCATCTGGTTGGTTATATGTTCCATCTCTGGAAGCCTGTTGTTGATGGCAGCTTGATCACTGTTTGCAACTACATGAGAACCTGAAAACAAAAGGTAGTATCAACATAGCAATGGAAATAGAACACATCACTGTCCAAAGTGATATCCATGTTTTACAATCATGTATAGAACAAAATAGGAGTTTGTTTGAAGTTGATATGATTAAGAAGAGGCGTGTGCTTTACCTGGACTTGTCGTTGTAGGGCCCCTATAAGTTTGATGACAATAGTTCAGAGGAGAATAAGAAGCCATTCCGGTGATGGGGGGATAAGATGGTCCCCTTGGCAATCCATTTACTTGGTGAGGAAATTCAGCAGGAACTAGGATCTGCTGGGGCAAAGGTTGCATAGTAGGAATGTCAAAGCTGGTTGATGCATCATATGGGTCTAGGGGAAGCACATATAAAGGAATATAGCTGATAGGAGGATGGTTATAAGAAAGGTTCTTCAAATGGGGCTTGAATTTATTCCTACGAGCTCTTTGAGAGTCTGAAGGACAGAACAAAGCGCTGCTTTGGCTTGTCTGAGAATGATAGGATTGTGGGAATTCTTGCCTGGCACGCAGATTTCCATGAGAAGTATCTAAGCCATTTATATTGTCAGAACCAGAACAGGTAGGGGGAACTTCCAAGCTGGATTGAGATCTTTCATCCAATGGGACATTTAAAGCACCTAGCATCTGAGAAACATTTCCCGGCATTCTTGAACTAGAAGCAAACAAATCGGTTTCAGTCACGTTACTTTCAGGTAATAGCACCAAGTCCATTGGTAGTTTGAAGTCATCAGAAGTAATCAAACTGTCCTCATCAGGCAAACAAATTTCATCAGAGACTAACTGAAGACTTGTGACCTCGTGTTGTTTAGCCTTTTTGTTGGATTTTGTTTCAAGACTTTGCTCAGGAGACTTGCTCATCAGCTCACGGGGTAATAGTTTGCTGAGAATAGAACTTTGCATTGAATAATAGGGCCTTGCATCATATTTATTTGACGACACCAAGCATTCCTCTGATTCGTTGCACTTGCTCATCATCTCATGGGGTAATAGTTTGCTGATTATAGTTCCTGGTGTGGAAGAACAAGGGCTTGCATCACTTGGTGTTGATGATAGCGCACATTCCTCTGATTGAGTGCACTTGTTGAAAAGCCTCTTCTCGGTTCTGAAATCATCCAGGAGAGTGGCAACATCTGGGTCCAAGTTTTCTTTGTGCTCATCTGAAATATTCTTACGGTTCTCTTGAACACCATTTTTATGTTCCTTCCCTGTCCATTCAGGTGACTCTGAAAAAGGTACATTAGAATTTAGAAGGCTTATTCGCAAACTTTTATGGGAAGAAACCACAATTATAAAATGAAAAATAAGGAAATCCACTGCATGGAAAAGCTTAAGGAGAACAATTTACCTCTTCCCCTCCTTTCACCTTCTGCACTCTCAAGTCTTGGACACTCCGTAAAACCAAATGTTTCCCCATCTTTTTCATCTTTATTCTCTCTCCCAGAAAGAAGGTTCATCTGAAAGAAAGCACACATGATTTTCACTAGATCCCAGACATCACTCTTTCAATTTATTAATCTTTTGAACCATAAAATTAAAATGCAATTAGCATTATATCCATTTCCGTAATTAGGAAGTCATGTTGAGCTATCAAATGCCCTTCTACATCAGCACTGAATAAAAATGTACAGACCAAAGCATACCTTATAAAGGTGTGGAGGCCGATATGGTGCAATACTTTTGTTGAGCAGATTACAACTTCGAACATTTTGAGCAGATGACCTAGCTACACATACAGGTGCTCTAAGAAGATACCTGTTTCCCAGAAGTCCTTTCGCAGGATTCTGCTGTGGATGTCCATAAGCAGGATACTGCTGTGAATGATCATTAGCAGGATTCTGTTGTGGCAGTCCATTAGCAGGATTCAGCCATGAATCAGGAGATTGGATGCCATCCTTTCGGTCTGCATTATATATGATACTAATCATTCAACATTGCACCAAATTCAACTCAACCTCAGCTTTCATTTAGTAGCCACCAACAAAAAAGGCAATTAAATTCAGTAACACTCATAAAAAAGATGCAGATATATGGCTGACCAAACATAGAACTCCCTTGAACCTTAACAGGTCAGGAACTCCAATCTTTCTCTGATGAATGAATCAGGACTCCAACTTGAATTTGAAAAGACTCCACATCAATTGCAGCATCAAGTAATCATTAATCTTCACCCATGTATTAGAATAAATCGTAATCCAGACTGCATAAATGAACTTTAACAAACATACCCTTGGTCTCAAACAGATATCATCACGCATTGCTTTTACGGCATGTTAGCATAATTTGATCATCTTTTTTGTGAAGTTATTAACAGCGTACATAAATTCATTACATATCACTAGAAATCACTTTCATCCATACATGCATTACATATCACAAGATAAAGGGCTGTGGTATACCTAAATCAGTCCAAGTAATTAAATCCCGCATTACACAAAAACATAATTACCATTAAAACACAACAAATCATCTCTTTAATCACGTACCCGAATCAGAAAGCAGATATGTTGATCTAGTAGTTGCTGCAGCATTGAGTTCACTGTGAGACAGAAACACGGGATCAACAATCAAATCAAGTTAATTAAGAGCAATAAAACCAGAGACAAGCAAGAAGATCAAATTATGCTAACATACCATAGAGTTGATGAATCAAACCCACTTGGTAACCTCTTGCATTCATCAATTTCAGCTAATGATAAAAGAAACCCTTTCTTATATGCATATCTTGTCTCTCTGTTCCACAAAAAACCACAAACACAACATATCATTTATATGAAACAACTCATTAGAATTCTTCCATTTGTTTTTAATTTTTTTTTTCACTTTCTCATAAACCAAACACATACACTACATAAATTCCATTTTACTACTAACAATTTCATAAAACACTAACAAAAGTTCATTTTCCTCAAATTTTCTTTCAGTTTCTAAGCAACCAAATACAAACACTACCACTAACAATAATTTCGTAAAACACTAACAAAAGTTAATTTTCTTTCATTTTCTCAGCAACCAAACACAAATTAACACTACTTCATAAACTCTTACCACACAAATAACACCACTCTTTTTAGTCACTACTAACAATACAGAGAAACAAAACAAAACAAAAACATTTTCCTCTGCTTCTCTTTCATTTTCTCAGCAACCGAACAGCATTTAAATAATTTTTTTTTTTAAAAAAAGAGGAACTAAAATTACTTGTGGAACTCTTGAATTGTATCATCATCTGATGTTGATTTTGCAACGTCTTCAATCTCTGTACTCATTTTCTAAAAAAAAAAAAAACTATAAACTATAAAATGTGACTTCAAATCCTTAAAAAATCATTTTTCTTTTTCTTTTTTTTTTATTTTATTATGTGCTCCATTTTATCAACACACTGAAGCCAGCAATTTTAAGATTGAAGATCAAAAATGAGATTTTCTCTGAAAATTGGATTGTTTTTTAAGGCATGAAAAGTGTGTTTGGATGCAGAAAAAAATTCATGAAGGAAAATCTGAGAAGGAAGAAAACTTGCAGCCCAAGTACTCAGACTGACACCGACACAGTGCCAGTCTGTTGTAACAGAGTATTATTGAAATAAGTGACGTGTCAGATGTTGATTCGGTGGATGTACAGAATGTGAAGTTAGTACAAGGAAAGGAAGAAAGATTAAGGAAGCAAGAAATGAGGTTTTGGTTAATTTAACATGAGAACACATGGATTCTACATAAATTTAAGGAAAAATATGCCGACCATTTATTTTTGGATAAGGGATAAATGTTTATTACGGTAACGTAGTGGTTACTGTGTAGTTGTTTTTTAAAATATTTTAAAATAATATATTTTTATTTTTTAAAATTTATTTTTGATATTAATATATTAAAAAAAACATAAAAAATTTAATTTTAAACAAAAATAATTCAAATTTTTATCAAATAATATATAAATTATATTTTTAAACACTATCTAAAAACCGATTGGCAATAACATCCACCTATAACGTGTGTTCTGGATGAAAAATCATAAAAATAATATCTTTTTATGGCAAAACTAGATAAAAACTAGATTGGACTGAAACAAAACCTCAGTGATTAAAATAAAATTAATAATGATATTAATTATGTTAGTAATAAGGTAATTTTTTAGTTAATATCTCAAAAGATAATAAAAAAAACCAATGAGATATAGGATATGTGTTCGTGTCATTTATAATATGAAATAAATAATTTCAAAACTATTTATAAAACAAATTTTTTCTTCATGTTTTTTTTTACTAATTATTTTTTATTTTTTTTAATCTTAAAACACTAATTAAATGATTTAACAATAATACACTTGTTTATCTTATCAAGATAGTTTAAGTTTGAGTCATGATGTTATATAGCTCTTAGTTGATATTAGATTTCTATTCTATAGTTTCATATGAGAAGAATATTTTAATTATATATGGCTACCATGTACCCAATGTGTTTTTTAAAGAGTTTTAAATTAGATTAATTGCTTCATATTTTCGTTGATCCAATGGTGGGGATGGAAACATTAATGGATGGATCCAAAATACGCTAATAATTCAGAAAGAAATAAAAAAAGGTTATAAATTAAAATTGGACTTCTAAAACGCCCATTAAAGGCCCATATCAAAATTAATCTCAAATAGAATCCGGGTTACCCGCTTACCCAGCCCAGAACCAAACCCATATAAAAAACACTATCGTTGGCTCTAGGGTTTCGAAGTCCCCTTACATTCTATCAAGAGAAGAGAGCTTCCATCGTCTCTGCAGCGAAAAACAAAAGGGGCTTACATTTTAGCAACCATGGTAATGCCCTTGTCTCCCCGTGTCTTCTCTTTTCAATATCTAGACTTTAAGGCACTGACTGTTTTGATGCTGTCTTTCACTCTTTTCAGATTATCCCAGAGAAGAACAGAAGAGAGATCTCCAAGTACCTCTTTCAAGGTATTTTTGTTTTTATTACCTTTTTTTGTTTGCTTTTTATGATTTAGATCCAATTTTAGTAACCAAGAAAGAAAACCCATGAAAGATATTTTGTTATTTTTCAGGTTTTTGGATGTCTAGCTCTAGTTGTGGCTTTAGACAACTAGGGTTACAAATAGTTTCAGTCACTCTTACAGTTTGTGTGTATCTACAAAAATGATTTGTGGATGCATCTTGTGTGAGTGTGCGTGTGTATTGGGCTTTTTGGTAAAGCTTGAAGTGAAAACATTGAGCTCTGACAACTTGATTAGAAAATATAAGATGGACTCTTTTTTTGGGAGTGGTTGTTGTAGGGTACATCTTGTTTAGTCTTTGGTTCTCCCTGGTCTTATAGCACTGACAGTTTAACTAAAATGCAACCAGTATCTCATCCTTAAGCTAATTCTCTCTTTTAGGGTTCTAGATTTTAATGGTTTTTTGCTAGAGCTTGTGTTAGTGACGTCAAACCATTGAAATGGAAAGACAAGTAGAAGCATTTTGATCTGTTCCATGGAGGATATAAAGTACACCCCGGCCACTAGTGATCTGCTGAAATTAGGGGAATTTTACTAGAGGGATTGTTGTTCTGGTTAAGTGAAAACTGCAGCTTTGTTTCTTGCTGTTATGGTTTTTGTTTGCAATAGCTGGAATATAAAATTAGACTCTGCTGAGTATCTTTGTCAATTTTATTTGTTGCACCTTTACCTGTTATGTTTATTTTGGACATAATCAGTTAATTTGAATAATGAAGTTTTCTTATTTTTTCTAGTTAACTTAATGGGATTAATGAGGTTTATCTTAATCACATATTGTATGATATACCTGCATGCACTTACCTTGATATTCTCTTGAATCTGTAGAGGGAGTTTGCTATGCGAAAAAAGATTTCAACCTTGCAAAGCACCCAGAGATTGATGTTCCCAATCTCCAGGTTATTAAGCTCATGCAGAGCTTCAAATCCAAGGAATATGTTCGTGAGACATTTGCATGGATGTACTACTACTGGTATCTTACCAATGATGGGATTGAGTTTTTGAGGACTTACCTGAATCTTCCATCAGAAATTGTTCCTGCTACTTTGAAGAAACAGGCAAAGCCTGCTGGTGGTCGCCCATTTGGAGGCCCACCTGGTGACCGTCCCCGGTAATTTAGACTATTCTGAAAATTTGCTGATTGGAGTGTTCATCTCACCCTTTCATTTTTTCTGAATATACTAATTGAAATGTGGTGTTTGTTTGGGTTTCTAGAGGTCCACCTCGCTTTGAAGGAGACCGTCCTAGATTTGGTGACCGTGATGGTTATCGTGGAGGCCCTCGAGGGGGTGAAGGTGGTGAGAAGGGAGGAGCTCCAGCAGATTACCAGCCTGCATTTAGGGTAATTTCAATTTAATACCATTTACCCTAAATCCCTAATATCCATTAGGGACGACTACCAGAATAGTTGTTTTTCTTTCTAATTCCATTTCATGCTTGGAACTTGCAGGGCTCTGGCTCTGGTGGAAGGCCTGGCTTTGGACGTGGAGGAGGAGGTTATGGTGCTGCTCAATCAAGTTCTCCTGGTTTTGCTTGAAGGCATCGCATGTCTCTTACAGTTTTGTTGTCTTTACCAAATGTAACGGTTCAGAGTTGGGGAATTTATTTTGTGCTCTCTATCAGCTCTCTTAGCAATCTGCAACCTTGAGACTAGAATACGAAGGCTGTTGTTTTTCAATTAATCTTGCATAAAGTTTGCTATTTGATGAAATGGAACAGAGATTTTTCTGCTTTACCATCATTTCATTGCTTACTATATCGTGGCTGTTTTCTTACCGTGGGCATGAGTTACTAGTGTTATTTGCCTAAGGTACGCAGAATAACTTCGGGGGTTATGTTACTGCATTTTTGGGTACAAAAACTCTGCTATAGCGTTCTTGTAAAACCAGAAAAAAGGGTCAGCTTGTTCTTGTGCCCTGGTGGTGCTAATTAGCAGATCATCTCACAACTTGAGAGTCGAAACTGCCTATTCGATTAGCCGATTAACATGAAGCTTATCATAAGAGATCTCGTCTACATCCGAGCTCTAGCTTCCAGAATGTCAACAAAGCCCGCAAAAGTTTGACTGTCGAACCTGAGGTCGCAATGTAAAAAGAATACTTGACCGACCCATCAGGTGACCTCGACTCAAGAAAGGATTATGCTATACGGGTTCCAGGCTATCCTTGTAACATCCTTCATGAAACTGATGGAACAGAGGTCGTATAGTCAGCTTAGTTAAACAGGGGCCTTGTTTTGAATATCCGCCCCAAAAGACTCAACTTGACGGGTAGGTCTCTAATCAAGGTCCTTGTTATATCTGCAGGCTGCAGCATCATACGAGCATCTTCACTATTTAATATAAAGAATACTCATCCTACCACCTGTATGCCAGTTGCATTTGTATCTTTCGCGTAATCTGTGATGCTAATGACCGACCCATCAGGTGACCTTCACTCAAGAAAGGATTATGCTATACGGGTTCCAGGCTATCCTTGCAACATCCTTCAAGAAATTGATGGAACAGATGCATGTCAATGGAGTACAATACACCAACAATAGACTGGTACAATAATAAGACTATGCCCCTGCTGGGGTAGGCGTAGACAATTTAATAGATAAGAATTTAAATAAAAATATTTTTGGAGAAAGTAGCAGAATCTATTCATGCAGTACAGATAGGTAGAAACTATTTGCAGACACCCCATATGACCTCAAAACAGACACGAGACTCTAAGACGCTTGCAAAGACACTAGAAAAGGACCGTTTCTCTCAAGTAACATCACAGACGCATGCCTCGTATCTACAACCAGACCCATCAAAAGGTATTGTCAACGGCAAGAATAAACCAACGATTTAGGAGCTCAGTCCACCTCCTCCATCTTGCTCTCCTCAGCACCATCTTCCTCCAAAGCAGGCATGTCCGTATCATCACCAGCAGCCTCATCCTCATCAATGCTAAGACCCAGTTTCAACATCCTGTGAATCCTAGCAGCGAAAGTGTTTGGATCATCAAGGCTGAAGCCAGAGGTTAACAAAGCAGTCTCAAACAGCAGCAGCACAAGGTCCTTGACAGATTTGTCATTCTTGTCAGCTTCAGCTCGCTTTCTCAACTCCTCCATGATGCCATTGTCAGGATTGATTTCCATAGTCTTCTTGCTTGACATGTAAGAGCTCATGCTGCTGTCCCTTAATGCTTGAGCCTTCATGATCCTCTCCATGTTGGCTGTCCAGCCATACTCTCCGGTCACTAAACAGCATGGAGAGTCAACAATCCTGTCAGAGACAACCACCTTCTCAACTCTGTCTCCCAAAATGTCCTTGATGGTCTTGCAGAGGTTCTCGAAGGACTTCTTTTTCTCTTCCTTTTTCTTTTTCTCTTCTTCTGTCTCATCGTCAAGTTTCAACCCTTCCTTTGTAGCAGAAACCAGCTTCTTGCCGTCATATTCCTTCAATTGGCCTACAGCATACTCATCAATAGCATCAACCATGAATAGCACTTCATAGCCCCTCTTCTTGAGCTTCTCGAGGAATGGAGAGTTCTCCACTGCCTTCTTGCTTTCACCAGTAATGTAGTAAATGTCCTTCTGCCCCTCTTTCATTCTGGTGACATAGTCCTTCAAGCTTGTCATCTCATCACCACTCTTAGTTGAATGGTAGCGGAGCAAATCAGCCAATTTGGCTCTGTTCTGGCTGTCCTCATGGATACCCAATTTCAAGTTCTTTGAAAAAGCATCATAGAACTTCTGGTAATCCTCCTTGTTCTCTGCAATCTCGCTGAACATCTCAATGCACTTCTTCACAAGGTTCTTCCTGATAACCTTGAGAATCTTATTCTGTTGAAGCATCTCACGAGAGATGTTAAGTGGCAAATCATCAGAATCAACAACACCCTTGATAAATCCAAGGTATTCAGGGATAAGCTCCTCACAATTGTCCATAATGAAGACCCTCCTGACATAAAGCTTGATGTTGTTCATCTTCTTGCGAGTATCAAACAAATCGAATGGAGCTCTCTTCGGCACAAAGAGGATAGCCTTAAATTCAAGCTGACCCTCAACAGAGAAGTGCTTGACGGCCAAATGATCCTCCCAATCATTGGTCAAGCTCTTGTAGAAAGCGGCATACTCCTCCTTGGTGATCTCCTCTGGCTTGCGCAGCCAGATAGGTTTTTGCTTGTTAATGAGCTGCCACTCATGGGAAACCTCCTTAATCTTCTTCTTCTTGGATTTACTCTCCTTCTCCTCATCAACTTCCTCAATATCTCCCTCCTCTTCCTTCTTTGGTTCATCATCCTCATCATCACTAATCTCCTTCTCAGTCGTTTTCTCGGTCCACAAATAGATAGGATAGCTAATGAACTCAGAATGCTTCTTCACAAGATCCTTGATCTTCCTCTCCTCCAAGTACTCAAGCTACGAAAAACATCATCACAAAAACAAAAAAGTCAGAACCGCACATCAAATCAAACACAAACAAGCCAACAACATCATCAATCCACAAAAAAATTTGATCAATTAAAATAGGATGCTTTGTTTACCTGGTCCTCTTTAAGGAAGAGGGTAATCTTAGTACCCCTACCAAGTTGCTCTCCATTAACATCCCTTGTAACAGTGAAAGAACCACCAGCTTGTGACTCCCAAACATATTGCTCATCATCATTATGTTTAGTAGTCACCACAACCCTCTCTGCAACAAGGTAAGCAGAATAGAACCCCACACCAAATTGTCCAATCATACTCACATCAGCCCCTGCCTGCAATGCCTCCATAAATTCCTTCGTCCCCGATCTTGCAATTGTTCCCAAATTATTCACCAAATCTACAATATTTCACGAACTCAAAAAATAAGTCTCCCCAATTCATATCAATCAAAATCAAATATCTCTAATACTACCACTAACCATACCAAGAAACCACATTTCACTCTTAACTCTAAATTTTAATCAACTTCAGAATCAAGTCCCAAAACTCATAATCAAAATCAAGAAACGAAATTTTCATTTGCCCAGATCATAGTTTTCAAAGAAAAAACTTGGGTTAGAAGGATTTTATAGCTACCTGCTTTGGTCATGCCAACACCACTATCAATGATGGACAAAGTGTTGTTAGTTTTATCAGGTACGAGCCTGATGAACAACTCAGGTTGTGCATCAAGCTTGCTCTTGTTCGTCAAGCTCTCAAATCTAATCTTATCCAACGCCTGCACAAACCCCAAATCACCACCATTAGTACCATTAAAATCAAGAAACCAAACCAAGAACTCCAAAAATGAAACAGAAAGAACGTACATCAGAGGCATTGCTGATAAGTTCACGAAGAAAGATTTCCTTGTTGGAATAGAATGTGTTGATGATCAAGCTCAAGAGCTGGTTGATCTCTGCTTGGAATGCAAAGGTCTCTACTTCTCCCATTTTCACGTCTGCCATTATCTTCACACGTACACAAACAAAGCTAACAAGAAAGCAAGAAAGCCAGAAACGAAGCTAGAGAAAGATTTTTGATGATGATATTTTCTCGACATTAGAGTGCTGCTTGGTTAGGGTTTTTATATTGGTTCATGGGGTTCTTCTAGGTTATCCTTCTTCTAACGTGGAAGCTGAAAGGGTCTGGATAGTTCTAGGAAATGACGGCGTAAAAGGAAGGATGAGATGGTTTTGGAGGGAATTGAGAAGGTTCTGGTTGGTTAAGGAAGTCTGGACCAGAAGGTTCTTTTTTGTAACATTCACGCTTTTTTGTAAGATTCACGCTTGTTATTCAGGCAAGTTTCGCAGGCGGTAACTTGTGATTTTAAGGCATAGTTTGTTTGTTAGGTGCAAAAGCGATTTTAGGGTAGAAAAAAGAAGAAGATTTTTTTTCTATTTAATTTTTTTTTGTTTATTTAGATTCTTTTTAGGAGTTGATATAAAAAAATATTTTTTAAAAAAATAAAAAATATTATTTTAATATATTTTAAAATAAAAACACATTAAAAATAAATATTATCATAATATCAAATAATTTCTTAGAGATAACACAACTTTTGTTTCTGTTTGTAAGTTTTTTTTCAAAAGTTTCTTTGATTTAAAAAAAATATTAAATTAATTTTTTTTTAAAATGTTGTTTAATAGTTTTGATATACTAATATAAAAAATAAAAAAATCTGAAAAAATTTTATTTTAATATATTTAAAAAAATATTTTGCATTGCGATTCCAAACACTGTATTAGAGCCTTATATAAATTGAATTTTAAATTAAAAAATTAATTTAATTTAATTTAATTTATTTTTACTGAATTAACCCACATAATTAACTTAACTCTAAAACATAATAAGAAAAACAATTTTAATAAAAATAATTGAAGAAACATGGACTGTGGAACTTGAACCTATTCTTTTACTTTGGTACTCAATTTTTTGAGATGGCTTCTTTTTAGTTCTAGAATGTCTAAAATTTCAATAAATTGCTGACTTCATTTTTTTTAAAATTTTAACCGAAAAAAAGAAAAACAAGATAATAATTTTGTTCCAGAAGATTCTTATTGCGATGCACGAACTCAATTTTTTATCCTTTTAAACTTTGCATTGTTACTGATTTTTTTTGCTTTTCTATTGCAGTCATTGGAAAACAAACTGTCAGATATAATGGACATGAAGTACATAATCTCAATGAACTAGAGTTCGTGGATGACGAAGTTTGGGCTAATGTTGGGCAGGTGTGTTCTTGGATCTTCATTATATTCATTTGGTTACAGATTGGATAATTTCCCGTTATTAGTTTTGGGGCTTCAGTTTAGTGATTGAGCTACAGGCTAGCAAATATCTTTTCTCCTTCCCTTATATCCCTTTAAACCAGTGCAGGCATTTGTATTTTAAACAAATGTTAAAGACTTCACCAAGCAAGCTAGGGAAGACTCTCCTTCCAAATGCTGCCTGAACCTTTTATTGTCAATGTGCAGACAGATTGCATTGCAAGAATCTCACAGAAAGATGGTTCTGTGCTTGGATGGATTCTCCTTCCAAATTTAAGGTTCTGTTTTTCATTTGCTTATGTATAGTTTATTAGTTGCTGATATGTGTTCTAATCTGATCACGAGATAATCAATTCCCTGTGATGTTGCTTAAGGGTTTCAGAATCTTTCATTTTCTTTTCTGCTGTACAGGGAAGGCTTGATAGCAGCTGGACATCATGTAAGCATTATAACAAGTAATTTATGAAAGCAGATTGTGATATATTGCACTCTCTGTTTGTTTCCTATTATTTTCCCTTCCTCTCTCATTTTTCTTGTATAGACTGCGGGTTTGCAGAATTATCACGAGTAATGTTGTCCTGTCCTGCTGGAATTTCCCATCTTGCTTGCTTCTTCTATTAAAAATGTCTCTCTTTCTGCTCTGGGACTTCTGAATATCACACACAATGTTCGAGTCTAGAACATACGTCCTACTCTACCCTTAAGCCGAAGAATCTATACAAACTCTAAGGCTCTTTTGTCGCGGGATAGGGTAGGCCTGCGTGCATGCACAGCACAAGCACAAAGCAGGGCGGGCCATGAACTCTGAAGCTCGGGCTTGGCAACCCATCTCCTTGTCACGAGGGTCGAGACCGGACCCTGCATGACTCGAACCTGCCACAGGACCACACAGGCTGCATTCCTTAGTTTTAGAAAGGTTTGCAGTTCCCGTAGTGACGCCCCTCCAAATGGGACGCATGCAGACCCTGGGTCGGTGTGCTCAGCGGTCCCTTCCGGACTTGAGGCACCAAACCCCCTTTTGGGGTGTTCATTTCCAATTACTTTCTCGTCCTCTCTCGTTTTTCTTGTCTAGATTGTGTGTTCACAGAAGTCTTTTCATTTCCTAATTCATGTGTCTGGATTTTTCACTGCATCATAGGGCATTGATGTTTTAAATGGCATAGCATGGGATGGCAATGACAACCGCCTTTTTGGTAAGCTGCTGCAGATGGTTTCTCTCTTCTGTTTCTCTTGAAATCCCAATGACATGTTTTATGTGGTCCATATTTTTCATATGCTTTATTGACATTATGACCCAAAAATCTCATCGTTCTGTGAGAAGAGTTTCTGCATACAAATTGCTGTGCTAACTGGTGGAGTTACTACTGAAGTGTCTGCAATTTTAATACTTTTTTCCCCCTGCATCTCATAAATTACTTTTGTTATGCTGAATCATGTTTTCCACAATAAATCTCTTCAATTTTCTTTGCAGTCACTGGAAAATTTTGGCCAAAGCTCTACGAAATCAAGTTGTATCCAGCGAAGAAACCTTCTGATATTGGAGTGCCTGAGATCATGACAAACCCTTGTTATTAAATTTTATTTAGTTTTATTATTGTATTTTAATTTATGTTTTTTCATTGAAATTTTATTATTTAGTGGGTTATAAGTTTAAATTGATTTTAAAAAATAAAAATAAAAGGTAAAAAAAATAACATCATCAACAACAAGTCAGCCAGTACAACACCATATCACATGTAGTAGATTAATAATATTTTGTGTCATCCAGGTGGTATATTGCCATCATTAAATATCTTGACCAATAAATCACTCAACTCTTCTATTTATTGGATTTTAATTTTTTAGTATTGCATTTATTATTTAAATTATCATTGATAATATCTTCTATGCTAAAAAATTAAACTCATTACATTACACTCTTACATTTTTATCATTCAAATTTAGTTATTAGTCATTTTTATTACTTGTGGAGCTTATTGAAAATCATAGAACATTGTGACTTTTGTTTAATTAATTGTTTACACTTAGAAGATCTACATTTCAAGATTAGATTGAGATTTTCTTGGTATATTATGGTATTGATTAACTTTCACATAAAAAATTGCTTTATTTTCTATTATAATTGTACTTGCAAGAATTGCAGTGCTCTCGGTTACAACTCAATACAAGTATTACACTTATTTGCATAGTGGTCCTATAATATCCAATCCTAAGTTTATAATTATTATAAACCGGACCATTAATGATACTCTTAAAGTCATTCAAGAGAAAATACAGCTTATGTGAACCTAAATGATCAACTTGTTTAGAAGAATTGAACAAATAGAGATTTTTCACACAAGACACTTTAATACAAGTAAAAATTATAACAATAGCCATTATAGGCAAGTTCACCATCAGCATCACTAATATATTTACTATCTGGATTACTCTAACTATGATAACTCTAATGAGCTAATTATGAGACCTAATAAAATAGAGACTTTCACTTTTAATGGTCCTCATGAACCTTGGAATTTGTACGATGTGTATTTGTGATATGGATTTTCACTTGTATAACTTATCAAAAAAATAGAAAGGTAAGGTTTGCGAAGATAAAATTTAGTGGTGCCACAAAAGATTACTTGTATTACTGATTGAGTTGAGATGAAACAAGAGTTGCAAGAGAAGTACTTACTCTAATCTTATAGAACAAATCTTTTAAATCAATAAAATAGTCTTAAACAAGATAACAAGTCTGTTAACGAATATATAATGTGATTTAATGAGAATAAGATGAAATGTTCAATTAGAGAGGAAGAGATCATGACTCTAAATAGGTTTTGTAAAGGTTTGAATAGACAGAATATCAAAACCTCGTAGTACCCCGTTTAGATCTCAATTTAAAAATATAAGATTTTTATTAAGTGATTCACTTGATAGACTTAATCCTAGTAGTGCCTAGCTAAATAAAGAAGATACCAATAAACGAGTCATTGATGAAGTGTCTAGGATGAGTCAAAAGATTTAGTATACTAAATGTCAAGGTTTTGATCACATTGCACCTAATTGCACCACTAAACCCATTATCATTAAGGAACATAAAGATATAGGTGAAAAGAGAAACTATAGTGATTAAATGTATGAACCCAAATTTTAGGATCTTAGTAACCTAGATGAAGAGGACATGAAAGAAGATAGACTTAGAACAATAAGATCAAATGAGTTTGGAAAGGAGATTAATGAAAAGTATATTGTGTCTGCATTAGTTGTAGAGGAAGTTTTAGGAAACTCTTTAGTGGAATTGCTTGAAGAGATAAGGGTAGTGTTAGAAGATTTTCTAGATATTTTTTCTCGGGAACTCCCTAATTCATTATCTCCTATGCTTAATATATATAACGTCATAGATTTTAAGCTGCATGTTGAACTTCTTGATCCCTTACCCCTTAAGCATGATGAGAAAGATGAATATAATTATAATTTACTAAGTTGTGTCCAATTCTTATCAACTCAGGTTTTGGATAATATTTATTTTATTCCACCCTCTTCGTCATATAATGTTCATATTTACAAACCTAAAAAGCATTTAGATCTCCTTCCCATATCTTTTCACACTAGAATGTCTGATTCAGATGAACTTTTTTGTATGTTAAGTTCATAATATACATGTTTAGATCATAAAATAAATTCAAGCAAGTAAAGAACAATACAAGTTTCAAGCTAATTTACATAAGTGGCTTGACATATTTAATATTGGAAATTATTTCATCATATAGATTAGACATGAATGATGTTGTAAAATCGAGATAACCTTATATAAAAAAATTAAATAAAACAATGAAAGGAAAAATAAAAAAAATTGATTAAAAAAATATAAAAAAAACCCGAATTAACCCAAGTAAATTTGATTAACCCGCGACCCGAAATATGATATTGGGATAATGTCGTAGAAAAAAAAAAAGGCAAGAATCACAAAATTGAAAGCTTAATAACTGAATATTGAAAGATTAGAATGAAAAATATATTTTTTTTTAAAAAACAATCTAAAAAAACCAATGTCAAATTGAGCTAATTTTCAAAACTCGTGATTTAGGTCACGAGACCGGGTTATCCCATATGATATAAAAATTATATGAAATAAAATAATGAGGGATGAGATTGAAAAATAAAAAAAAATTAAGAAAATGATAAAAAAAATAATAATTAAAAAAATAAGGATCAAATCTAGTTTAAAAATTAAATGAAATAAAACAATAAGGGATAAAACTGAAAAATAAAATAAATCAAGATCAAGATTAAAACAAATATAGTAATTAAAAGAATGAGAACTAAATATGGTAAATGAAAAAATTTAAAAATGATGAAATTAAAAAAATTTGAATATATAAATTGTTTCAAATAAACTAAATAGTAATCAACAAAATAAGGATGAAATTCGAAGGAAAAACAAATTGAAGGATTGCTTTTAAAAATTACAGGGGCGGGTGCAGAAATCGATGGGGAAGAGAAAAGAAGGGGGGAGAAAAGTTTTCGACGTCAATCCGGTGATTCGTTGATTACACACGTCATCTTGTGATGAGGGGGCGCCAAGATGATTCAAAAGTTGTCGGGGAGGCAACTGTTTGGCCTTTGAAACAACCCTCATACGCCGCCTCAACCTAGGTAATGACTCATGTAATGCACGCATTAATTTTTTTTATAATAATATTTATCTTTATTCAATTATCAAAACATCCCTTAATCAACTTATTTATTAAAAAAAAACCATGAGAAAAAGACTCAAAAGCTCATGCATGTCAGTTTAAAAAAATATTGCTTTTAAGTGTAAATAAATCATTATAACATTTAAAAAAAAACAAAAATATAAAAAAAAAATCTCTAAAGGCAACTTTAAAAACATTTACTTAAAAAGATAATTAAGTTATTTTACTATTATAAAAAAAATATATAAAAAAGGACTCGATGGACACTCAATTCAAAAACTACTTTTAAGCCACGAAAACAAATTGTCCTACCCTTAATAATTTTTTTAAACAAAACTATCATTTTATTGTTTTAATCCATCATTAAAATTCTTAATGAGGTTAAAATAAGGAAAACAAAACCTTGTTTTTTTTTTTTTTTTTTTTTTTTGTATAACTGAATAACAAGTCTGTCGTCTTCAGAAGCACATTCGATGAAAATGGATGGCTTGGGGTTAGGGGAACGAAGATAACGGGCTCACTGTCCATGCCCTTCTGAAGAAATCAAACGCAGAAACAACAGAAACCATCAGTAAATGAGCTTCCGAATCAAGCTTGAGCACACCAATGGCTCAAGTAGGCTTTATTACCAACCCTCCTAGCTTCCATGAAGAGCACTCGTATAAATTTAACAAAACAGCTATCCAGAAAGATATAATAAGCCAAGGAAAATAGAATTTATAAGTAAATGAATTGAAAATGAAAACATTTGATAAACTATAAGCACCAAAATGTACTTTATCAATCATACAATCAACACACGAAAAGAAAGAATCTGCCATCTAAGGAACGGTCAGCTACTTGGCCTAACTAAGAAACTTCAAAATTATTACTGTCAAAGCGAAGACTCACCAACTATATAACCAAACCAAACGCATTTTTCTAGCGTAAAAGTCCTCTTGGTCGGTCCCCATGAATTCACCTTTCCATGGCTTCGAAACCTCGTAGAAGGAAACCATATAAAAAGCCCAACAATATTTCCATGCCCTCTCGGTCTTTTACTTTTAGTTCCAAGAAAGTTTCAGTCTTTGTTTCGTTAGTCATGATTTTTGGTGTTATTTTTCTGTTGGGCATTTCATCGAACATTTTGAGTGGCGTTGCTTCTGTTCCTAAATTATACTCGGTTCAGGTTATCAATGAGTTCCCTCATGATCCCAGTGCCTTCACTCAGGTAAGTACTTTTATGGCTTAAAGAAATCAAAGATTTCATTAATTTTTGCCATCAATATTTTTGGAATGAGAAGGGAGCTAACAACCTACTCAATATTTCCATCGTCTCTTCTTAGATCAAACTTTTCCTTTTATCACCAGAAGTCTGTCTGTTCAGGCAGTCATGTGTATAACTGTTATTTTTATCGTGGGGATTTCCTTGAACATATTGATCAGTTTTGCATGTGTTGATCACTCTCCAAAAATCTATTCAATTCAAGCACTCAATGAGTTCCCTCATGATCCAAAAGCTTTCACTGAGTTGACTCTTTCTTGGGCCGTCTCTTTGTTTCATAAAAGAGCAACGGAGTCCCTGATTTGATCATCTTAATCTTCGTTTGAAATGTTTTATATCGCCCCGTTTGGTATTGCGATCCAAGTGGGGATGGCTGAAAATTTTGAATTTTTTTATTTAAAATTAATTTTTTTTATGTTTTTAAATTATTTTAATCTATTGATTTTAAAAATAATTTTAAAAAATTAAAAAAAATTATTTTAATATATTTTTAAATAAAAAATATTTTAAAACACAATCATTATCATAATTTCAAATATGTTTTTCGTCTTGTTATAGTTAATTTAAATTTATGCCAAGCAAAATTGGAGACCAGTCATTCATTTTTGAGTGAGGTATTAAGGATTTGTTTTTGTCATTGTTAGACCGGAATTAGGTGGATTGCGGGATCCAACACATGTTGGGATTCCAGTTGGTGATGGCACTACCAGAAGTTTTTGTTGACTGTTAACTTGTGGGACTTTCTGTGAATGGGCTGCCATTTTCATGTAGCAAACAAAGTCTTGTTCATGCGTTTCATTTCATTTTTTATTTTTTTGTTCCCTTAACAATTCGATTGAGATCCCTAAGCACACATTTCAGAAAGCCATTCCAAATTATTGAGACTTTTCTTCTTTGAGTATGAATTGCCTGTGCTTTATTACCAGGTTATTGACTGCATCAATCCTTGTTTCAGGGTCTTCTTTATGCTGGAAATGGTACACTATATGAATCAACTGGCCTTTATGGGAAGGTAAATTTGCTGCATACTTTGCACGGTGTCTTTTCTTTTCTTGTCAATTACACTTATGTTAGATGCAATTCACTACTGATCAGTCTATTTAACTTTATCATTTCAGTCATCTGTACGCAGAGTAGCTCTTCATACTGGAAAGGTACGAGCTCTAATACTTGGTTTCTCATTTATTGTCAGATGTTTTCACAATCATTTTCCATGGCTTTTCATTTTGAACTGAAACTGCTGAACATATATGCCTGCGTTAGAAGAGAGTTAATTGTTTAAAGTTAGCTATTAGTGCTGCTAGTGGACTGATAAATTGTATTTAACAAGAGAAAAAATACTGGTGATTTTTTATTCTTTATATGAATAGTTGGCAGAGGTAGCAGTGACATTTAATTCAACAAATAAGCAATACCTAAATTATATAACAAGGCATATATTTTAATTTAGGCCTTAAGCTTTATTTTTTGTGTACAGGTTGAGGCTCTCCAGAAGATGGATGATTCTTATTTTGGGGAAGGCTTAACCTATTTTGAGCAAAGGTTTGTGATTCAGCTGCAATTTTGTTCTTGTTGATTCAGCAAATATATATTTGAATTAAAATATGCCAAAGGTTGGCTTTTTCACTTGCATTCATAATGACGATACATGCTTAACCTCCAATTTAATTTATTTGCATATTCAGTTCTATGTAGTCAAAATAAAAATATTATGCTAAATTGCTAATACACTTATTTTTATTTTCTTTTGTAGGCTGTTCCAAGTAACTTGGTTGACGAAAACCGGTTTCATATATGACCCAAATAATTTAAGCAAAGTTTGTGCTTCACTGTTTACTTTTGATATATACAAATTTATTTATTAAGATTGATAGGTACTTTTACACATTTAAGTATTGGAATCTTTGAGATTTTTCTCTAGTTTTTCATTTGGGTATCACCAAACCACATTTTTATGGTAATATGCTTTTGAAATCTCCTGCTCTAAATTTTGATTCTTAAAATTATTTGCTTGTCAAAATGCCTACAATCTTGGGTTGTTGTTGCTTTTACAATTGTGATTAGTTACTGCATGTAAAACTGCTCTGCAGACCAAACTTTACCTTGTAGTAAAACGATCATGCTGCATTTTCCATACTTGATTGCTTGTGCATTATTTTTGCTTATAATTTTCTTTCCTGCTCACGTGCATCCTTTTTTGGGGTGACTTGAAGGTTGTAGTTTTGGATATTTCGTAATTTAATTTTTATTTAGTGCAGATTGGGAAATTCACTCATGGGATGGAAGATGGTTGGGGACTGGCTACCAATGGAAAAGTTTTGTTCGGCAGTGATGGGACTTCAGCATTATATCAGCTTGACCCTCAAACATTGAAAGGTAAACATTGAAAGGTTCTTGCATAAAACAGTGTATCAGTTTCTGAAAATTATATGGTTTTTTGTTGTTCCATTTCTTTTTTCCTTCTTTTGAACAATTTTCAACGGTGTTTACCCCCAAGATTATCAATGTTCATATAAACCTCAATTGTTGTAGTTGCTCATAATAGTGTCCTGTTTCTTTTCCTATCTTAGCTGTGCCATTTTTCCTTGGTATGCTTTGTGCTAACTCCAATTCTGATGCATGAACTTGATTTTTAAGTTCCTTTTAAATTTCACATTATTTATCACCGATTTTTTTCGGCTTTTCTATTGCAGTCATTGGCAAACAAATTGTCAGATATAATGGACTCGAAGTACACTATCTCAATGAACTAGAGTTCGTGAATGATGAAATTTGGGCTAATGTTTGGCAGGTGTGTTCTTGGATCTTCATTGTGTTCATTTGGTTACTGATTGGATAATTTTCCATTAATAGTTACTTTCTGGCATTTCAGTGAGGGCATTGATATTGTAGTTCCCCTATGGAGGGATTTATTGCTTTACTAAACATAAGTGATTTAAGATTTAAATGGTTTTTTTTTTGCCTTGGATATCTTCTATCCCAAACCCCCTGTTTTTGGGCTTAAGTTTAGTGATTGAGCTACAGGATAGCAAAGAACTTTTCAAATGCAGGCATTTGTATCTTAAACAAATGGCAAAGACTTTACCAAGCAAGCTAGCGAAGACTCTCCTTCCAATGTTGCCTAAACCTTTTATTCTCTATGTGCAGACCGATTGCATTGCAAGAATCTCACTGAAAGATGGTGCAGTGCTTGGATGGATTCTCCTTCCAAATTTAAGGTTCTTTTTCAATTTGCTTTCCTTAGTATAGTTTATTAGTTTCTGATATTTGTTCTAATCGATCATGAGATAATTAATACCCTGTGATGTTGCTCAACGGTTTCAGAATCATTCATTTTCTTTTCTGTTTTACAGGAAAGGCTTGATAGCAGCTGGACACAATGTAAGCAATAATCAAATAATTTCTAAAATCAGTTTGTGATATAAAGCACTCTCTGTTTGTTTCCTTAGTAAATGGAAAGGAAGAAATACTTAAAAGGAACTGCATTTCCAATTATTTTCTCTTCCTTTTTCTTGTATAGATTGTGGGTTCACAGAAGTCTTTTCATTTCCTAATCATGTATTGGATTTTTCACTGAATTATAGGGCATTGATGTTTTAAATGGCATAGCTTGGGATGACAATGACAACCGCCTTTTTGGTAAGCTGCTGCAGATGTTTTTTCTCTTCCATTTCTCTTGAAATCCCATTGACATGTTTTATGTGGTCCATATTTTGAACACATAAATGCTGTAGCTAGCTGGTGGAGTTAACTGCTGAAGTGTCTGCATTTCCAAATGCAATTTTATGACTTTTTTCTGCGTGTCATATATTACCTTCATTATGTTGAATCATGTTTTCCTCAAGAAGTCATATTGTAGCAGATTTCTTGTTTTATTATATAACTTTTATTTTCCATGTTCAAAACTTCTTTGCAGTTACTGGAAAATTATGGCCAAAGCTCTACGAAATCAAGTTGCATCCAGTAAAGAAACATTTTGATACTGGAGTGATCGTGCAGCTTTGCATCCCACCAAGATCATAACATTTCAGACAATAATACTGAATTGGATGTGCTCATAAAGCATATTTTTAAACTTTTGGTATGATTATTGAAAGGAAAAGGAACTTTAGGGTCAAAATAAAGTTTGGCTGACACTGGAAATACACAAATTGGAGAATAACACTTCTGCTTCCTGGGATTTTTTATGAAATTGTTTTGAATTATATCTTTTGAGTTACCTTAGGAGCTACACGGTATGGTGCATGTAAGTCTGTAACTTTACTTGAAGCCATTAATTTCCAAATGAGGGAATAGTAGGAGGCAGATTGGGATGTGACATTTACTGGATGTGGAAAATTAGCGCTCACCATGGTCCATGGAGGTTGGATTGCCACAACACCTTTAAATTGTTGGGTTTGAGTCCGACACAATGAGTTATTAGTTGCGAGTAATATATATATATATAAAATATGTAGGATAAAGAATTTTTTGATATTATTATTAATCCTGGTTTATATGTGAATCTTGAAACTTTTTTATTTGACTTTTTGTATATTCTAGATTTAAAATTAAATTATATAAAAATTGTTCTGTAATGATCTATTTACTTGATTGATCTAAAAATAATTTAGATGAAATTAAAAAAATAAAAATTAATATAAAAAAGTGTTGAAGTATTTTTATTAATAAAAAATTATTTATTTATATTATATAAAAAAATATACAATCAAACCAATTTCTTGATGTAATACAAGTCAAAAGTGGTGATAAAAAAAATAAAAAAAACCTTTATTATTTATTTATATGAATATTCATTTAAGCACCATGATAAAATAAATAAATAAATAAATCATAACCATGCTTCAAAGCCTTCATTTAATTTTAACATTTTCAACTCTATTCACCAAAGTTCTCTCAAATTAATTATTATAGTATAGATGACTTGTTTAATATTATCCTGGCATTAAATGAAAAATGAAGATTTTCTTTGAAGTGGCAAGTTTAATTTGAAAGTCAGCTATTCAATTTTTTTTTTGATTAGTTGATCAAATATATTTAAAAGATTTGAAATACAATTTCATGTAGCTAATCTCAAACTCCTACATTATCTTTGTTTTTTTGTTTTTAATTTTAATCTTAATTTTTGGTCCTAAAAATATAAAAAACAAGAACAGCTTCTTTTATATTTGCATGGACTTCAGCTTCACTCTCTATCTCTAATCATGGCATGCAACACATCATCTGTTAATAACAAGATATCAAAGCACACCTCATATTTTGGCATAAGATTATGGATTCTAATACTTGCTTTGATTGTTGTCCTTACTGTGCTCTTTTTGGTCATCATCGTTGCTTGGATCATCTATCTCTGTCGCCGAAAATCGAAACCTTTCAAGCCCCATTTTCGCTTATCGAACCCCCTTTCGATGAAAGATTTTAAAAATTCTTGCACTACTCCTTCCATGGATAAAAGGTTTTTGTCGCATCGAATCTCGGAGGTTTAAATGAACAGTGCAAAGTTAGACCGTCAACTGGTGATGTCATCTGAACAATGGTCTAATATGAGTAGTACTGCGATCACAACGTACGCAATGGAGTGGTAAAGTAGCTTATTTGAAGTCTGTTTCTAGTCACTCTTCTGTGGTTCCTGATAAATGAAGGGGAGATCGGATTGCTTCGAAGGAGATTGAGGTTGTTGCGGATGGTTTTGCTGATAAGAATCTGATTGGAAGTGGAAATTGTGGTGTTGTGTATCGCGGGGTGATGTTGGATGCTACCAGAGTGGCTGTAATAAGGCTACTGAGTAACAGGTGCTCAATTTTGAATCTCTGTTAGAAGATACACGATTTATTGATTACATCAAATCATGCATGCTAGATTACTGAAAACAAAGAAATTGTGCATTTCAGAATTTTGAGTAGTTTGTTGAACTAATGATTAATCATCAGTTGCCAAGCTGAAGACTTCACAGCAAGGGTCGCCCGAGATGAACTTTTCGTTTTTTTTTTTTTTTTTTCCGAATGCCTGATAAGTCCCTTTTCAGAATCTATACTAAATTGTTATTTATCTCAATCTTCTGCTTGTTTCTCCCTTTTATTAGAATTCTTGTGAGTGAGTGAGTTGATAATGGTAATCTGCATCAATGGCTTTATGGATTTTCTGAACAAGTCAGCCCTCTAACATGGGCTATACGGATGAACGTCATCCGAGGAATAGCTAAAGGGTAAGTTCTGTGATCTTCAGATGTTTATACTCTTCTATTAGCTCATGCTCATAATATGTACTTTTGCTTCTGAAGATTAGCCTACCTTCCCGAAGATATCGAGCCAAAGATTATTCATCAGAACCTAAAATCTAGCAACATATTGCTTGATCGCCAGTGGAATCCTAAGATAAAGGATTTTGGGATCACTAACAATTCACTCAATGGAAACATCTGGGTGAGTTTCTTCGAATCAGCTTGCTTACCACATAGGAATCTTGCCCTGGTTACTGTAAGTGAACTTGATAATTTGCTCTGACTATGTCAAGGAGGATGTGTTTGCAGTTATCTAGCTCAAGCAGACAAATCTGCTGGAGTTATGAGTGAAAAGAGCGATGTTTACAGCTTTGGAATACTTGTCATGGAGATCATATGTGCTAGAGTTCCTGTAGATCACAATCAGCCTCAAGTACAGATTTCTTATCTTCAAGATGCTAGTTTTACTTTACTCTCCGCATATAAAAAAATGTTTCGTTGATCATAGAATTAGTCATTCATTGCAGGTGTATTTGGTTGACTGGTTAACTTCCATGATTGCAAATAAACAAATTGCGCTTGTGGTGGATCCTAATTGCCAGATATGCCACCTTCCAAGGAACTAAAACGAATGCTTTTGCTCGCTCTTCGCTGTGTGTTGATCGTGATATAAAGCAGAGGCCTGCAATGGGAGATGTGATCCACATGCATGAGCATCGCGACTTATTGCTTGATGATGTAAGAACTAAGAATATTGTCTTCTTAAAACTTCAGAACACGTTGGGTTTATTAGTCCGATTATATGATGCAGGATCGTCGAAAAGGAGAGATGGCTCATCTCGTCGGAAAAAGCGGCAAGAGAGTCACACTGTTGCCAAATTTGGTGAAGGTGATTTTAGTACATATGAGAAAGAAAGAAAGAAAGAAAGAAAGATTAATCTCCACCAGAAAATCACGCCGGTGTAAGAAGATTTTGTTCCTAACAGATCATGGATAATCTGACTTCCGAGAGGTTGTAGACATCTTTTATTCATCTGTAGAGATGAAGCTATGAACTTTCTGTTCATCTGTAGTCACTTTCATCATGAGTTAAATCAATAATTTTGTCCATTCAATCCATCCTTCTCGATCAATAAAATATATTAAGCTGATGAACTGCACAAAAGTTGCAAGTCTTTTTTTATTTGATTTACACATTTCTCTTATTTGGGCTTACAAAATACAAACAATATTCTGCAATTCGTTGATGTCTAGTAACTTCAACCTATTTTATTCATCTCTAGGAGAACCGCAATGGCTGGATGGGGCATGATCTAGCTAGTGGCAGAACAAGTTTGGAGCCTAACTTTCTCAATCGGAAGTTTGTCTTCTGGGAAGGGACAATCCATGCTTTTCTTCGGCAACGCAGCACATGGCATGGGAGTCACATTGCTTGAAACTCCCGATACATCAGTGCAGTTCCATGCTGGCTCTTTATGTTTCTCAGCCAAGGTCATTGTTACATTAGAAATGCAAATCCCTGTAAAAGGATTTCCCTCGCCGAGTCCTTCTAGTTTCCCCGGAATCGTTATATTGTCAGCTACTACATCTCTGAAATTTATATTTGTGATCTCAGGCAGTGCTTTTGGATCATATCCCTCATCAGCGTGTGACGAATAAGAGCCTATCATCCAAAAGACATACTTCATTGTCTTTAGGGTCATTCTTCTCACAAAAATGTCTTTTACATAACCTCCTCTTCCTACAGCGGTTTTGACTCGAACAGCTGATTCAGTGTTAATGGCTGTAATATCTTCAACTCTAACATCCTCGATTCCACCGGACATTTCACTTCCAAGAGCAATGGCAGCACTCTTAGGGGAAATGCATGTTATCCTTCTTATGACTAGTTGCTTCATAGGCATCCCAACTTTGATTCCATATTGATCCAATCCACTCTTAACTGCGATGCAGTCATCCCCAGATACGATGTAGCAATCTTCGATTATAACATTAGAGCATGAATCTAAAACAAAACGAGAGAAGCCATCATCAATAAATCCGAAAGATTACATCAAACATCAAGTAAAATCTATGTTGCTATACGAAAATAGCACACACCTGGGTTAATCCCATCTGTATTGGGAACATCAACCGGTGCCAGAATAGTCACCCCCTGAATCCACACATTGCTGCATTTTTCAAAAACATTAAACCACACAATTATATGCAATCTGCTTTCATAATATGCTGCTCAACTATCATAACTTCTACACAAGGTTTAGCACATTAAAATGGTCAAACCTGCTATAAATAGGATGAACATGCCATTGCGGAGAGTTAATCAAGGTTATATTCGATATTTGAACCTGATCAGAGTACATGATCTCGATCAGATAAGGCCTCTCCAGCTTTTTCAGTTTTTTCTCGTTGAACTTTTCCCACCATACTGCACCCTGGCCGTCAACCGTGCCATTGTTGCCTAACAAGAACGGTACATAAGAACCCATTATTTAGAGAAAAAAAATAAACAAAATTATGCATAATATTTCATAACTTATCTAAAACCAATGCCTTAAGAATATTGATTACCAGTAATTATGACGTCGGTTACGTTTGAAGCAAAAATGAGACCACCAGGCCTTCCAAAAACAGCGTTTTCTCTTACTCCCCCGTAAGAGGGCAATGGAGTGAGAAGTGGCCATTCATCCTCATCCTGCCAATATGATCATGTAAATATACAAAATGTAGTGATTTATAGCTACAAAGAATTAATCATATTACAGGAGGGAAATGCTTTAAACAGCAGTGATGGAAATGAACATAGAATCGCAGCCATTCACGTTCGACAAGAACAAAAGTGAATGTACAGGCTAACATGTTCATAGCTTGACTTTGCAAAGCATTCCTCCCTGTAAACATGAGATCAAGATTATATTGCTCTATAGAGAACACATTTAGATGTTAGGTTAGCCGGAGCCTCGCTAAATTATGTGGGATCCATCATGGTAGTAGGCCTCATGCAATAAATTCTTTTTGAAAATTAAATAGGAAAGATCCATATATACCTGAGAAGCAAGAAGAACAGCATCCTTATGGAGAAAAAGAGTGAAATGGCTAGTGAGATTAAAACTCCCAGTTAACCATTTTCCTGCGGGTACAATAAGTTGTGCTCCACCATCTGGTGCATACTTGCTTAGTGTCTTAATTGCTTCTTCAAAAGCCTTTGTGTTGGATGTTTTTCCATCGCCAACTGCTCCAAAATCTGTCAAAACTGCACTGTGCTTTCGACAATTTATCGCTTTGTACTCTACCGTATTTTGGTGGTATTCTGCGAGTGTTGAGCCAGCTAGTGATGATCCCAATATGAAAACGGTTGAGATAATAATCTGCAAAACCTGTAAATCATCAAGGTAATAAAATTATATCATTTCCTTTCCCAACAAGGGACAAAAATTGTGTATCACAATTTGATAATCGCTGCATTAAACCAGATCCGAGGTAATAGATGTTACATGTCATACAAGAAAATGGAAAGAAAAGGAGAGGAGAGGAGAAAATGTTGTCTCTAGCCTCAGACAAACTACCTGGTACTTTCTGTACTCAGAACAAAACTCCATTTTGTGTATGTAAGTGAGAGATGGGATTCATCTTTCAGTACAAAAATGGAGAGAATTTATAGAGATCCTTTGGAAGAATGTTAAGGATAATAATTACCCCGAGAGTTTCTGGGATATTTGTGGATGAGAGTAATCAAGATGCATGGAATTGCCTTTTTTTAATCCTTTAAGATGCCAAATACAGCAGTAACATCTCATTTTTCGTCATACGGTTATGGTATATTAACATTAACAAGCAAAAAAAAAAAACTAAATGGCATGGTGAAAACATCGTGGCCTGTCTCCCGTACGTAGGATGGCAACAAATTTTTATTTTTTCAGAGCGCAGACACCGGGACTTGGACTCGTGGCTCTAAACTCTTAATGCATGCTTTGATTGCCTCTTAGCTATTCTCATTCTTAGACGACAATTTATTTACAAACTAGTTTTTTTACATTAAGATACAAAAATTTCATACAAATAATTGATTTATCAATTGATAAGTGGTGAAGTATGGATCCCATGAACTGAATGATAAACAGTTTGTTCGTTTAGCATAACTCTTACTTTCAGAATATTTAAATTACGGATGAATTGTCAAACTATAGCAAATATAAATAGAAATATCAACTGATTTTTTTTGTTGGTACATTATAATGATATTTATCGATTGAATTTTTCCATTGCTAAAATAATTATCGATAAATATCAACAGAAATATATCATCAGTATATACTAAAGAAATCCTAATCAAAATAAAAGGAATAAAAAAAAAAGTTAAATAGTGAGATAACATGTAAGTTTTATAGACACAATTATTGATGGTACAATTCAATCATAAATATGCCGATAGATTAAAATAAGTAATTTTATTTTTGAGCACCCATAGTTAGTTTATAAAATCATCGGTAAAATTATTAATAACAAACTTATTAACTAACTAGAAATTATTGATGAGCTTTTTAGATAGACAGTTTTTATTTGTGATTTTATCAATAAAATAATCACAGATAAAATATTAATGTAAACACTAATAAAAATTTTAATCGATAAAATTATTAAATCGAATGAGAGCGTAAAATGAATTTTTCAAAGTGAGACCATCATCAGGAGGTGTGAACTGACCAGTAGTCTAATACGACTAATGGGATCACAACTCAATGCAGTGTTGCTGTGTTGGTTTAGCTGATTTGGGGTCTGTTGCTAAGTACTCTTCCGTGGTTCCTGATACATGAGGCGAATCAGATTACAGTGTTGTTCATCGCAGCAGCTAGCACGCTGGTGAATACTTACCAGAGATTGTAGAGAGGCTATTGAGTCATAGCTACATAATTTTGAATCATTGGTTTTGCTTTACAATCAATTTGTTTCTTGCACTTTAATTTATGGATTTAAAACAATCATTTAAAGCAGTAGGGAAAAAAATGGAAAAAGGAAAGATAGAAAATTATCATCAATCAACCTTTTCTTTGTGACTTGTGGTAACTAACGAATTCTATGCTAAATCCATGTCTACGTACGGTCTAGGATCATCAGCCTGTTATATTTGTTACTCGAAGAGAAATATCATCATCATGGCTTGATGGTGGTATATTTTTAGCTACTAACCGAATAAGTTTTGAGCTGAACATCCTCAATTGGCAGTCTATCTTCAGGGAAAGGACACTCGATACCATTCTCCGGAAATGCAGCGCATGGCTGTGGAGTTACTTTGCTAGAAATTCCCTGTATGTCATTACAGTTCCATTGTAGTTCCTTAGGTTTCTCAGTCAAACTTATTCTTACATTAGAGATGCAAGTTCCTGTAAAAGGATCGTTCTGAATTCCTTCAGGTCTTGCCGAATAGGTGACATTGTCAGCCACTATATCTTTGTAATTTATTCCTTTGATCTCAGGCAGTGCTTTCGGATCATACACCTCGTCAGGATGTGACCCATAAGAGCCTGTCATCCAAAAGGCATACTTCATTGTCTTCCTGCAGGTTCATCTCTACCAACCCCATAGGAGGGCAATGGACGGAAAGCTGGCCATTCTGACTCATCCTGGCAATATAATCATGTAGAAGTGCATATATATACACAAGGAAAAAACCCTATAGATACATATACATGAGAAATAACAAGAATTTTCAATCTAATTTGATGATGCCAATGTACATATGATCAAGGGCTTCACTCCCGTGTAAAACTAGGTGCAACGACTCAAGATAGATTAATATATTCACACCCAAAAAAAAAAGAAGAAAAATCCAAGTGTACATTTCTAGCACCAATAGAGGATCTGATCATACTTTGATGTCCCCGGCCCCACGTACAAGAACTGTTTCAAAACCGACCATGACCACTCAAAAACTGCTTGTCAAGATCATCAATCAGTTTTCCTCCATTACCTCTTGAAGCTCTAGATTAATAGGGGATGAAGTCATACCCGAGAAGCAAGAAGGACTGCATCCTTGTGTAGGAAAAGAGTGAAATGGCTAGTGAGATTAAAGCTCCCAGTTAACCATATTTTCCTGGTGGCACAATAAGTTGTGCTCCTCCATCTGGTGCATACTTGCTTAGTTTCTTGATATTTTTTTTTTAAAGCCTTTGTGTTGGATGTTTTTCCATCATCAACTCCTCCAAAATCTGTCAAAACTGCACTGTGCTTCCGACAATTCATCGCTTGGTACTCTATGCCAGTGCCTGCTAGTGCTGAACCAAGCGATCCCAATATCAAAACAAACGATATGATTATGTCCTATACCTGTAAAACATCAAATAAATCTACATCATTAATCTCAATATTATCATAATAAGGAACGAAAATGGTCTATAACGAAATTCAATAAATCATCAGCTATTAGGTAGCCCATCGTCAAGGTTACACTCTACCGCTGAGTTATCTCCCGTCAAGAAAAGAAAAGATGAAAATGAAATGAAAAGAATAGAAAAGGAAGAGGAAGAGCAATTGATTGTTTCTCTTGAAAATAAATTAAATATTTTTTGAGAGAAAATGTGTAGAGACGGACTAGAGAGACTACCTGGAGATGCTGTCTCGATCTAGCTAGGACATAACTCCATTTTGTACAAGTGAAAGAGAAGACTAATTCATTTTTTAGTTAAAAAATGGAGAGCATTTATACAGTTTTGTTTGAATGAATATTAAGGAAAAATAAAATCACTCCATGGAACAATTTGAGCAATTACCATGGAAAGATTTGTTTTTTTTTTTTTCTAGCCTCCAAAAATACCAACTATATCAGTAACTTTAAGTCCATGGTGGCAGTAAGGAAATTAAACCTGGCGAGTATTTTAGATCTTGATTCACTTTTAAAGAAAAGTTAAAAGAAGAAAATCAAAGCATGATGATGATGATGATAATGATAATGATAATGATAATGATAATGATAATGATAAAAGATTACAAATTCTTTAAGCATAATGAATATTAATTAAGGATGAAATCCAGATGAAATTCTTTAAAAATCAATGCAGGAAATTCAGTCAAACCTTTTTAAGGTACCAAAATAATGTATGAGTTTAAATTATTAGTATAGTGGAGATGTCATGCACGTTTGCATGCATGGCGGGTTTCTTTTTCTTAGGTTTTTTTCTTTCTTTTTTTCTTTCTATTTATTTATTTATTTTCTACAATAAAATATAATTTGAAATGAACTTTCCGTTGGCCCGTTTTGGTTTTAATGTTATTTCTATTTTATTCTATGATTTTTATTTTATTTATTTGAGAAAAATGGCAACTAGCTTATTGTTAACAATGATAAATGATTAAGAAAATATGTATTCTATCGAACTCATGTCAGAGTTGAGAAATAAAATTTACATGATTCCCTCTATGTTAAAACAAATTGATTAGGTTTTAAGTTGACTTACTAAGTTAAAATTTGTTTAATAATTTTTTTTAAAAAAAGAAAACCTTATTATATATGAAAAAATGCATGGGGACGATATTCTCACAGATGGAAATGGAATCTTGATATAATATACAAGTGAAAATTGTTTCTAGGATATTACTTTGGTCTAAAATGAAAAAAACACAATTCATTAAGTTGGATCGCTAATTACATTAAATTAATAGCAGATGTAATTTAGTTATGACAACATTCATGGATTTTGTTTATTGAAGAACAATTACACTCATGCTCTCAATTTAATCATTAAAAAAAATATTCTTCAATAACAGAATGCATGATTGTGTTTACTTAGTACTGTACTATAATAAAAAGGAGAGATACAAACAAATTAAAAACAAAAAAAAATAAAATATATTTTGTTAAAGAGACAATATAAAATAAATATGTTTTTGGAATATTTTTAAAATAAATTTTTATATTTTTAAAATAATAAAAAATATAAAAGATATATTTTTTATGTACTCACTATTTATTAAATAATAAATCATAACAATAGCCTACTAGTCTCCTTCATACGAGAAATTTATTATTTGTAGCCAATATTTTTTCTAGTGCAAAGAAAAAGTCAATTTCCTTGATCATGTGATGCATAAAAATAAAAATATATATATATATATATATATATATATATATATATATATATATATATATATATATATCTAATTTTGCCTCCATGTAAATATTATCCATGGCATGGATACTAGAGGATAGAGATTATATGTTACCTTGGATAGGGATATAACTAGAACCTTATTTACAAGCAACAAGACTTTCAATGCAAATTGGAAGTATGCTTTCTGGCTCATAACATGGTTTGCCATGGTTTAGTTTTGGGTTGGGGAGTTCCTCTGGCTTAGGGATATAATGGTAGCCATAGTGTGGTAGTTTTGGAAAGATGAACTTTAGTATATCAACATTTGGTTTTTGATCTTAGGATTTACTGGATAATGATGGACTAGATAAGATAATTTTTTTTGTAAAGTGTGTTTATTGCACCTTTGGATAGAATAAAAATTAATTTGTATTCTGTCTAAAGTTGATCTAGCAAAAAACAATTTGTCCCACTAAAAAGGTAAAAACAAGCTTGTCTAATTTTTAATATAAGGGTTAATCTAGTTGATCCGGGTTAATATAACGATAAAAATAATTGTTACTATAGTTTTAAAACTCGACTAGGAGCCAACTCAAGTCACGGGTCGGATTGATCGTTGACCCAGGTCAACATAAAAATAAAAATGATTATTATCATAGTTTTAAAATAGACTCGGGGGTCAAACTGGGACCGAGGTTGGGTTACGGGTCGGATTGATCATTGATCCAAGTCAACATAAGGATAAAAGTAATAATTATTATAGTTTTAAAAGTCGACTTAAGGTTCGACCCAGGGCCAGTCCTGAGTCACAAGTCAAGACCATTGACCTGAGTTAATGTAAGAAAAAAAATGGTTATGATCATAGTTTTAAGACTCGACTTGAGGGTCGACTCGGAATCAGGCCTGGGTCACGGGTCGGGTTGACCATTGACCTAGGTCAACGTAAAGATAAAAGTAGTTATGATCATAATTTTAAAGCCCAGCTCAAGGGTCAAACCTAGGTTAGGCACGGGTCATAGGTTAGGTTGACCATTGAACCGAATCAATATAAGAATAAAAATAATTTTTATTATAGTTTTAAAACTCAAATCGGTGGTTGACCTAGGGCTAGGTCTGGTTCACAAGTTGGGCTAACCATTAACTTGGGTTAACATAAACATAAAAATGATTATTATCATAATTTTAAAACTCGAATCGGGAGTTGACCCATGGTCAGACCTGGGTCACGAGCTAGGTTGACCATTGACTCGGGTCAACATAAAGATAAAAATAATTATGATCATAGTTTTAAAACTCTACTTAGGGTTGACCTAGGGTCATACTCGAGTTGACCACTGACTTGAGTTACCATAAGAAGAAAAATAATTATTATCATAGTTTTAAAATCTAACTAAGGGGTCGACATAGGGCAAGGCACAAGCCATGGGATAGGATGATCAACCTGGGTTGACTAAAAGCAACTTAGAAATAAAAATAGTTATTATCACAATTTTAAAACCATACTCGGGGGATCAATCTAGGATAAGACCTGAGTCACAGCTTAGGAGGATTAACCTGAGTTGACCCAAATTTTTTTAAAAAAGAAAACAACCTTGTTTGGAACAAAAAAAAAATCAATAGATTTTTTACTTGTGTTTTATCTCAAGTCGACTGGGTCGCAGATTAATTCAAGTTTTTGACCAGGACATGTCAAACTAATCATTCCTTTATTTTTTTTTTTCTTAAACTATGAACAATATAGATCTTGGAATGACCAAGTCTTATCTAGTGTCTAACAAATAGAAAATAAAGCAAATTGTCTAATTTAATTCAAAACATACCAAATCCAAGACGAAACAATCAAATATTATCTAGTATACCATTTACTACCTTAAAGTTAGGTTTTGATCCGGGAAGGTCTTGTTTTGGCCATATCCATAACATGGATTGGCAGTGTATGATTTGGGTGTGGTTGGTTTTGGTTGATCATGGCTAGGGTTAGGGACATCAAAGGCTTATTTGGGTTTGAATTTTAGAACATAACTAGGACCGGTTTTAAAAACTGATTTGGGTTCGAGTCATAGCCATAATCAGCAGCAGAGGCAAAGACCAACAATGATAATAGAAGGATAGAGGTTGCAAAGAGAAAATGGGTTAGATCCATTGGAAGAAAAGGTGAAAGCTGAAGAAAATGTTCGGTAACTTTTGGTTGCTAATGGGTTAGGCTAGCATTAACAGGGAGGTAGGTTTATTTACAGGAAGGAGGGTCTCCAATTATTTTATTAATATAATGTTTTAAAATTATTAATTTGTTAAGAAACTTGGTTGCACAATGGTGGAGGAATATATACGTGGTGGGCACTTGTATTAAGAGATACTACCTTGATAAACAGTAAAATGTACGTGGACCATTATAAAGAATTACGTAGACAACCAATATAGCTCTTTTTATCGTAAGAAAATTATTATTAGAAACTTAGTTGTCAGCATATCCCATTGCAATGTGATCTAATTTTAATCATCCTTGACGCAATCGATATCACGACAGCCTTAAAAATAAAAGTAATAAAAATATATCATAGAAAGAATGGATTTCTAGCATTCTATTCTTTGATGGGAAATGATCTTGTTTAAGGAATCGCCACCTAGTATTATAGTCACTAGGAACCCTAACTGGTCAACAGAGATTCTATGGTTCGGAACTGGTTACGTAAAAGGAAAGATATTATCACCCCTTAAACGTCCTGCCTGAGACAGGCTACATTGCTAGTTTCGTCTTAAATTGCTAAATGTTTATTAGTTTACGCTATGATAATTTGCTTATAATATTCCTGACTCTGGCGCCAGTGAATATTCAACTACGGATACTTCCAACTCTGGCGTTGGTAAATATCACGTAGCTATAAAATAAATTAGATCAATATTTTCTTATTCCCGACTCTAGCACCAGTGAATAAATAAATAAAAATAAATTTATTTTTATGCATGCACATATTTTTTATTTTTCCAGCTAAATAAAATAAAATACAACGAATAAAAATACTATAAATTTAAACCGGTATTTTTATTTCTGACTATGGCGTAAGTGAATAAACCAATAAATTTATATTATTGTTATTCATGCATACACATTTTTTTATTTTTTTACCTTTTTATTTTCCTATATTTCTTATTTTTTTATTCTTTTATTTTAGCCCACATGGCCCGGCCACTGGCCCAAGCCAGTGGCCCGGCCGGGCAAAAGCCAACAAGAAGCACGCGTGCTGTGTACTGTGCGAGGTAATTAACAAACTTATTTGATCTGTGAAGGCGAAAGAGAATTATTCTATGAAAGCTAAAGAAAGCTTACCTGTTCTGCTAGAGTGCTACTGTTTCGGGCGAAGATCAATGAACACGCTCCTCGCTGGGAAACTGGAATTCCTCCTTCTACCTTTGCTTTCCTGCCCTCTGCTTCTTCTTCTTCTCTCGGTCGTTTGTCTCCTCTCTGCTTCTGTTTTTTATTTTAGAAATGAAGGAACGAAGATGATGATGATGCCGGTTCTCCCCGATGGTTTTGGTTCTGGGTCCTTCTTCTTTTCTGCTATCTTTCCGTTTTCTTGCCTTCTTGTTGCTGCCTCCGGTTCTGGTTTTTTTCTGGGTTCTGTGTGCGCTTTTTTTCCTCCCCTGTTGTTGGGGTCTTTCTCTGGTTTTTTGTCCCAAAATCCCCCTTGGTTCCGTCTCCTCCTTTCGTCTTCGGTGCCCAAAATCCTCCTCTGTTCTGGGTCTTTTTTCGTCAGCTCCCCCGTTGTGTTCCTGCTTCCAGTGTTCTTTCCCCTGCTTTTTAGTCTTCCTGTGTTATTTGTCTTCCCCCTCCTTCGGTTTGTTCGGTGCCCTCCTGTCTTCGTCTGTCTCCTGCTCTGGTTTTCGGGTCCCTGGGTTTTCCTTCTCCCCCCCTTCCTTTTTCCCTTGCTACTCACTGCCTTTTAAAAGGCCAGAGAGCCTCAACAACCATTACCCCACGAACGGGATCGTGGTCCACGATTTGCTGCAGATTTCCTGTTGGATCGGTTTCTCCGTGCGAAACGGAAGGGATTAAGAACAAAGCTTCCAACGGCGCCGTTTGTATCCTTGAGGCTAGTTTTCACTTTGGACCCTAAACGTTTTAAACTTAACAATTGGATCTTAATCAGTAATAATCAATTTCTAATTGTGCCTTTGGATTAATTTCAATTGAACTCTCAGTTATAGTGTCATTTACACAAGAGTCCTGGTTTCTTGGACTATTCAATTTAGTCTTTAAACTTTAATTTTCTAGCAATTTTTCTTTGAATAAGCTCCAAACTTTAGTATTGCTTCAATTAATCCCCTGATTCCATTAATTAATTAAATTAAAGTTTAATTAAGTCTTCAAACTCATCAATTCTTCAATTAAACTCTTGATTTCATTAATTAAAATAATCTAAATTTTAATTAAATCAATTCTCCAATTAAGCCCTTGATTTAATTAATTAAACTAGTCAAGAGTTTAATTAAATCTGTAAACTTCCAATCATGTTCCTTAACCCAAATTTTAATTCATTCTTCATTTATTTTATTTTTACTTATTTTTCATCATTTTTTAAAAAAATAAAAAAAATTAAAATAAAAAAAGGTCAAAATTTGGGTTATGACAATCCTTTTATTTATAAATTTATTTGGTTAAAATAATATTTTATAACATGTATAATCCATGTATGATGCTAATTAACACAACTTTTCATTTGATTATGTATTTTTTTTTTTACCCGGGTATCCTCACACCCTTTTAAAGGGTGAGACCAGTTTCGTTCAGAGTTCGTGGTTGCCCTTCCCAATAAGTGTGATTTCTGGGTATCGAACTTGTATTCTCACCCTTGCAGGGATATAATAATACCTTAACTGCCAGACCAACACTTCATTGATTCATTTGATTATGTATGATAATTCATGTAATTAACTTTATTTGTATTATTCCTAGTATCTGTTGGTAAGAAGAATGAAATTAGATCCAATACCTATAAAACATATTTACTAAAATCTCTATACAATTAACATATAATTTCTAAATTATTACAAACCTTTTTATGATTTGAAGTATTTATTTATTTATAACAAATTCATTTATATGTGTGTGAGAGGGGGGGGGGCTTTCTAGTCTAACATTTTAGTAGATGGAAAATTTCAAAGATATGACAACCACATAATTAAGTGACAAGCGGCCCTGTCCATTTTCTTCTTTATATTTTTAATTTGTTCTTTTGTCTAAATAACACTACCAGAAAATCGGATAACACCAACAGAATTACCAACAGAATTTTTTCGTCAGAAATTTTTAACGACGAAATAATTCCATCGGTGATACCGCCGGTATTTGCTGACGGACTACTTCCATTGGTATATACCGGCGGTATCGCCGACGGTGAGAAACTTTTTTTGAAAGTTGCAACGGCATGATGACGTGGATTTTTTTCAAGCGGAATAATCGATGGAATCACCGACGGCAATTTTCTGTCGGTGAATCCGTCGGAAAACGGCGGTACATATTGACTCTGCCGACACTCTCTTCCTCTGTTTCTCCTTCTTCTTCCCCTTTTTGTTCCCCATCCCACCTCTCCCCTCCCAAACTGCAGCCAACCACCCATCCCAACTCTGCCCTCTTCTCAACACAAGCACTCAAGTTTCTTATACTTTTGTACGTGGTCACAATATCCGTTAATTCTTGTGGATTTTATCATTTTTTGTAAGTAAATCTATCATTTTTAGTTTTAACTTTTTAATGTGAATTTTCTTGTTTTTTTAGTATATAAATAAATAGTTGATAGTTGATAATAGCTTGTTTAACGGGTTTGTTTTAATTGTTATCAATTCTATTGCGAAGTTGTGATTTCCGTAAATTTATATATGTATAAATTTGTATGTATGAACGTTGATAGTTGATAGATAGTTGATAATTGATAATGAATATTTAACACAAGTGTTTTTTTAGTTTGTTGGATAATTGATAATGCATGAATATTTAACATAGGAAACCAATTTTTTTTATGTTTTATAGAGATTTAATAGAAGTCATGGATGATCGTTCATGGATGTATACTCACCCCAAGGATTGGGGAGGATGGATTATTGTAACGATGTTCAGGGTTTTATTAATTTCGCAACATCTATCCCGAGAAATTTTACTGATGGCGGTATTAGGTGTCCATGCAGGAAGTGTAAAAATTTAAAGTTTCTGCATCAAGATGTTGTAACGATGCATCTTCTAACCAAAGGGTTCATGCATGACTACCTGTGTTGGTATGCACACGGAGAACTATTTGTTCCTAATGAGAGCATGGTTGAAAGGGTGGTCGAGTCAACTTCTAGTGCTAGCAACATACATGAAGTTGGAAATGAGAACAGTAATCCTTGCAGGAATATAGTTATGGATGCAATGAGAATGAGTGAAGGTAATGTTAGTGAATTTCCAAACGTAGAAGAAGAACCTAATGAAGATGCAGTAAGGTTTTTTGATCTGTTGAAAGATTCTGACGAGCCATTATGGGATGGCTGCACGAACCACAGTAAATTATCGATCGTAGCACATGTGTTCACCATCAAGTCAAATCACGGGTTAAGTGAGGCCGGTTATGACAAGATTATCGAATGGGCGAGAAGCATTTTACCTAAAGGAAACAGGATGAAAGAGAACTTCTATACTGCCAAATCCATGATGAAACCCCTCGGTTTAGGATACCAGAAAATTGACATGTGCCCTAACTTCTGCATGTTATACTACCTTGAAAATGATGAGCTGACCGAGTGCATGACATGTGGGTATTCTCGTTACAAACCCAGAACTGGAAGAGGAAAGACTCTCGTGGCATATAAAAAACTTAGATACTTCTCAATCACACCTAGACTGTAGAGGTTATTCATGTCACCAGGGACTGCTGAGTACATGACATGGCACCAATCACATCATGCGGTTGATGGAGTGATGGTGCATCCTTCTGACGGTGAAGCTTGGAAACACTTTAACAGTGTGCATCCTCACTTTTCAGCTGAATCAAGAAACGTGCATCTTGGGTTGTGTATAGACGGATTCAACCCATTCGGGTCATTTGCTGCTCCTTATTCTTGTTGGCCGGTCATACTGACGGTTTATAGCTTGCCACAGGGGATGTGTATGAGGCCGGAGTTCATGTTTATATCTATGGTCATACCAGGTCCGAGCAGTCTGGGTCGGAATATAGATGTTTGTCTTCGTCCGTTGATTGATGAGTTGACGCAGTTGTGGTCCTCTGGAGCTTTGACTTATGACATCTTGAGGAAACATAATTTTGTTATGAGAGCGTCTTTGATGTGGACTATCAATGATTTTCCAGCTTATGGAATGGTTTCTAGTTGGAGCACGCATGGAAAGCTAGCATGTCCATACTGTATGGAGAACAACAAGGCATTTACGCTAACAAACGGGGGTAAAGTTTTTTTTCTTTTACTGTCACCGTTGCTTCTTGTCGTCGAACCACAGGTACAGAAAGAACATGAAGGATTTCTTTGTTGGCAGAGTTGAAAAGGATGTTGCACCCCCACGTCTTTCCGGTGAAGAATTGCTTGATGTTGTTTCAGAGTACAGTGACATTATGGTTGGTCTCCAATCAGGTAAGCAGAAGTTTCCTGGTTTTGGTTTGACCCATAACTGAGTGAAACAAAGTATATTTTGAGAGCTTCCTTATTGGAAGACCAATCTTCTCCGACATAACCTTGACATCATGCACATTGAAAATAATATGTTTGAGAACATTTTCAACACCGTCATGGGTGTGAAAGGGAATACAAAGGACAACATCAAGGCTAGATTGGATGTAGTGTTGTTCTATAACTGTAAAAATATGGAGTTGGTTTGTGATGGGTCACGGGTCGCAAAACCAAGAGCAAGCTTTGTGTCAGAGAAAAACGCACAACTACTAGTCTACAAATGGCTTAAGAGTCTGCGTTTCCCCGATAGACATGCCTCAAACATATCAAGGCTGGTTAACACTGAGGAATGCAGATTATATGGAATGAAGAGTCATGACTGCTATGTGTTTATGCAAACACTCATCCAATTAGCTTTTCGTGATTTGTTGCCAAAGGGGATATGGGATGCACTAACGGAGATCAGTCATTTCTTCAGAGATATATGCTCCAGCAAGTTGAATGTTGATCACATTGAGAGGCTTGAAACAAATATCATAGAGACAATATGCAAACTTGAGATGATATTCCCTCCATCATTTTTTGACTCCATGGAGCATCTACCCATACATTTACCGTTTGAGGTAAAAGTTGGAGGACCGGTCCAGTACAGATGGATGTATCCATTCGAGAGGTTAGATATTACAGTTGCTATGTAATTCATAATTAATTGTCAGCTACTGTAATTGTGTTGTGTGTGATCTAAGTGTGCAGGAGGATAGACACAAATAAAGAGAGCAGGTGTAAAAATATTGATTGTTTCACCGACGGTACTGACGGAAATAAATGCCACCGACAACATTTATGTTCTGTCGGTAATTTCGACGAAAATATTGGCATATAAAACTGTTCCCCCTCCCCCATTTGGTTCATTTTTTCTCTTGGCTCTCATCTCAATTTCTTCTCCTTTCCGTTTGAGTTTAGTTTTTGGAAGAGATTTGATTGTTTTAGTGGTACTTTTCAACATATTAAAAGGTATGTAATAGTTTTTTTATTTTTGTATTTTTTTTATTTTAATTATCATTATTTTTTTTGGTGTTCTTTGTTTTGTGTGTTGTTTATAGATAAAATCTAAAAATCAACACACTATTAAGGTAAGCATTTTTTATTCCCAAATTTGTTTTGAATTAATGTATTGTTTTTTTAGTTTTGTGTATTGTTTGTTTTGTATTTAGGATGTTTTGTTTAATGTTATTGAAATATAGAATTAAATTAAATTTAATTAGTTTATATTAATTTTAATTTTAGGATATTATTGTTTGTATTGAAATAATTGTTATTGTTGAATTTATGTTATAAATGTGAATTGATATATAGAATTAAATTTAATTAGTTTATATTAATTTTAATTTTAGGATATTATTTTTTGTATTGGAATAATTGTTATTGTTGAATTTATGTTATAAATGTGAATTGATATATATAATTAAATTTAATTAGTTTATATTAATTTTAATTTTAGGATATTATTATTTGTATTGGAATAATTGTTATTGTTGAATTTATGTTATAAATATGAATTGATATATAGAATTAAATTTAATTAGTTTATATTAATTTTAATTTTATGATATTGTTCAATTTATGTTATGTTGTTTCTTATTTTGATTAGTTTTAATTGTTATTTATGAATTTGTATTGATGGTAGTTCAAAATATATAGACGTTGAATTTCTATAGATGTTAGGTTGTATATAGTTGATTTTGCAATATTTGTGTAATTATCAATATTTGTAGGTATAAAAACTGTGGGTAATCTCTACTATAATGGAGGTGCTGTTTATATTTTTTTTAATGATTGAATTGGTATAGATATTAGGTTGTATATATGATATTGATGGAGATTATATGGATTGTGGGTATTGTAAAGATTGCAGATTTGAAAACTATGGGTAGTCTCTAGTATACGGAGGTGCTGCTGAATTTTTTTAAAAATAATCAAAGTTAATTTATGTAATAATTCATATACATTTGTGTAGATGCGTCGAATGAAATCTACAGGATGTCATCAGGAGACAGTTGCATCTAGTTCTTCTAGCAGCGAGGAGGACATCTCCTTAGGTGCTGATCACGACGATGCATCTGCGCAATCTCTACTTCTAGCGCGATTTCACAGCGCAGAAGCTGTGTACCTTCACAGCGGGGTCAATTCACCCGCAAGTACCAAGCACAATGGAAGGATGACCTCTCAATGTAAGTTTGTTTAGGTATTACTTTTTTTTAATACGTATAACATAATTTATGAACAACTAATTAGTTTTTTATTTTTTAATTTCAGGTTCACAAACATTGAGGCTGCCAGAATAATTACACTGGTGTTGAAATCGTCGATGGAGATTCTATTATTTCAATGGAGTCAGGTCTCCAGACATCCTGAGTGGAGACCTCATATCGATGCTTGGTTTCAACGATTTTAGGTAGGTGTTAATTTTTAATTTCTAGTTTATTTTTAATAAATAATTTTTGTAATTTTATATCTTGTACTATTTTTATTTTCAATGAATTATTTATATATATAGAATAAATTTGAGTGGGATAGCGCGGACAACAATGTTGTCAAGAGAGTATGGGAGAATCGCACGGCAACTAGGTAACATCAAAAATAATATTTATTTTTGATTTATAATTTTATGTTCTAAATTCAGTTACTATGGAATTAGGTTGCGTGATTTTTCGTATGACACCAAAAAAAATAGCGAAAAGATATGCGAGGGACAACGGTCTTGAAGGATGGAATGAGATGGCGATTTGGCGAGAATTTAAACCGCCATCATCTCAGGAGATATATGGATGGCATATATTGAGCACGTGACGTCTGAGCGGTTCTCACGGCGCTCACAATCCGGAGCCATCAACTAGAACAGGCAAATTCATGGTTCGGTGACCACGCACACCGACGGCTCCGTCCCATTCAGCGCACATACGAAGCGGATGGTAAGATTAATTTAAATGAAATATATTGTTAATTAATTTATTGTTGCTTATAAATATATTTAACTTGCAATCTTTTTTTTTCCTTACAGGCTACGTCTTTTGGACATGAGCCGAGTCCAATGGAGCTATTTGTAGAGACGCACATGCGGATTCAAGACCGCCAAAAGGAGGTGCAGCAGTACGTGGACAACCATGCTCAGCATTTTATGGTATATTCAATCAATCATTTTATCTCGTAAGTTATTATTTTCTTGAATTGAATATGATGATTTTTAAAAAAAAAAAATTAGGAGACCTATAATAGCCGGTCGAGAGAGAGATATGGGGACGAACCTTTGACCCAACCAGATTTCAATCTGGATTTGTGGATGGAGGTCGGATCATCTGGTAAGCCCGATAAAAATCGGGTCTACGGGCTCTCCAACACTACGGTCGAAAAATTATGGTCGGCCGGTAGTGTCTCAACCGTTGGGAGCTCTCAATCAGTATCGAGCACCCAGTCAGAGGAGTTTTAGACTTGAAACAACAATATGAACGCCTCTCAACGGATTATGCTCAGTTCCATCAAATGGTCATGGAGATTAGATCAAAGATGGGTGATGATCTATGTGCTACTTCTTTTTTGGTCGTACAGTCCCGGCAACAACCAGCCTCCTTCTCCCCCAGCTCCGCCGCTATTTTAATTAATTTAATTTTTAAAAAAAAATTAAATTTGTAATGAATATTTCAATGAATATTATTTAACATTATTAAGTTTTTTAACTGTTAATAAATAATTTTTAAAAAATATTTTAAATCAATACCGATGGATTTATAGAGGAATATTTCTGTCGGTATTTTAGTATAGTAAACTACCAACAGATTTACCATGGCTTTTACCGACGGAAGTATTCTGTCGGTAATTCCATGCCACAATCATCGACGGAATATCCGTCGGTAATTACCGTTGAACATACAAACGGATATATTCCATCGGTAACTTGGTGGCGGGAAAAAAAAATTTAGCGCTCGTAGCCGTCTATAATACCGTCGGAATTTCCGTCGATAATTAATTTTTTTTCTTACCGACAGAAATGGCGATGGAATGCAAAATTACCGACGCTCAGGACTCCGATGGAATCATTTCGTCAGAGGTTTCGTCAGTAATAATGTTACCGACGGTTTGTGTTTCTTATACCGACGAAATTAATCCGTCGGTAAAACTGTTTAATGACGTAGTGTAATTCTATTCATGACGGACCTATTTTTTTTCAATTAAAAACAATGACTAAAATAAAATAGCTTTATATGAACAAAACCTATATTTTGTTTTATTTTATTTTTTTCCTGGCTTTTTAAGAGATCTGCAGCATCTTTGAACTACATGCTCCACAAGTTTTTTTCTTTCTTTCTTTCCTTGGTTTGTCACGATGGAATTAGAATTATCTCTTTGAAATCTTAATAAGTCACGATCAAGAAATTAAATTAATTTCCAAGTAAATTCAAAAGAATGCAAAATTATAATTATCATTACAGATAATAATTCATTGAGAATGGATCGAGTAATGACTAATGAATTAATGGGATTTTAAATTGTGGTTAGTTGATATTTCAGGATAAAAAAATAAATATCAAAGAAGCAAAAACAAATTTGATTGAAAAAATAGAAACATAAATATAAACTGATTTGTTTTTATAACAATTTTTATATAAATTTTTATACTTTTAAAATAAAATATACAAAAAAATTATTCTTTTTATTTCCAATCAATTACTCCATAGACATAATATATAAGAATCTTTACAGAAAGAAAAGGTTATTTTATATTTATGATCAAATATAGTGTAGAGATTGCATCAAAAAGTTTAATGTTTTTTGATTACGTACAGTTTTATCTTGTAGGCTTGAAGGTCATACTTTACTCAAATAAAATCATTAATGTCCTGGTTCTGACAATTTAATTCATGTTTTTACAGTGAAGATACAAGTAGATCATTGTTGTTACCTATAAAAGCTCTCTTTTATCTATTTAGAGACTCTCTGATAATTAAATTAGTGTTGGTTTAAAGAAAGATTGATTATAATTTTTAGAAAAGACTTTTAAGATTCATCAATCCTTATAACTAAAGAGAAAAACTGAACCTGACGTAATTATCTTTGTTTCCTCCTTCTTGTAGGGGAAAGATTTACTTGTCTGATCAGAATAAAATATCTTTGATTTATGATCTCATCAGAATAAAATATTTTTGATCCATCAAGGAGGTTTGGACTCAACGCTTGATTGCGCTCGGGAACGATAGGCCTGGAAGCTCGCCGGAACCACAGGCTTCTAGGCTCAACGTCTAATTGAGCCTAAGAACGACAGATTTAGCAGCTCGTCAGACTCATAGATGTCTAGGCTTAATGCTTGGCTGAGCCTAGGAACGACGGGTCTAGTAGCTCGCCAGACCCACAGAATTTAGGCTCAGCACTTGATTAATCCCAAGGATGAAAGATCTTAACCTTTTGATAATTTTGAACAAACAAACAAAAAACAATAACTATTGATTCATCGATAGCCCTCTTAATCTTTAGATATTATATAAGTGAGACACTTTTTATCTTTCCCATAAAGTCTTTATGCGTCCCACTTGGCATCGTTAGGATCCTCAAGTTCATATGCCTTCTTTTCATAAGTAGAAAGTTCATCTTTCAAAATAAAACAACAACTAGCACTCAATGTAGTTCTTGAGCAGTTTTATTAAGATATATAATGACATAAAAAAAATTTCATCTAATAGTAGGGATATAGGGTTTTTTTTAATCGGAATCATTTTACTTTTATCTTTTTATAATTTTATTTTGTCGGATTTATAAAAAAAAATTCTGAGTTTGCTATCTTAACACATCAACAAGTATGTTGTTCTTTTAAAAAAAAACCACATTCACAACCAACACTTAAATTTTTTTAATTTTTTTATAAAAAAGATCTCACTCCTATCATAACACATCATAATGCGAGCAATTATCAGGTTATGTCGAAGATAAAATGCCAGGTTTCAAGTTTCAACAACAAACGACTAGAAAATGAACATGTGTATCTAAAAGTATCCAATTGAAACTTGCCAAGTAGCAGACAAGAGCATCCCAAAAAGGGTGTGGCGGTTAGGGATGATACTGGATGCTACGTGGCAGAATAAGAATCCAATATAAGTCCCATGTGATTCGCTGTCGCTTCCGAGACAATCCAGAGGCGGTTCAAGGACCTCGTATTCTCCTGTTTGATTCCGACATCTGTCATCCTCCTCATGTCCACATATTGACCACCACTTCCTATCCAAGTGGTATAGTGATAAAAATTTAAAATTAAAAAATTTATTTTTTTTATTTTAAATTTCAGCAATGTTATTATTAATTATTAATATAATAACAATTAAAAATTTACATGGTTATTAAATTCAGAATCTATAAAATTAGTTGAGATGTGTGTAAGCTGACCCGAACAGCTATATTAATAATAATAAAAAAACCTCCACTTTCTTATCATTTATCTTTTTTTTCTGTTGAAATTATGTTTCATATTTTTAGCTTTTATTTTTAAATTTTTTTTATCAGTGCGTGTGTATATATATATTAAATAATTTTTATTTTATATAATTATATTTTTAAGTTTTCATAAAGAATTTATAAAAAAGGAAGATGGAGACAGATTTAGTGTACAGTAGACCAATTGATATTTTTACACTTGAAAGAAATATACTTGTAGAAAATAGCATAACATAAAACTTAAAAATTTAGAATAAATAAGCATTTATCAAATACAAAGAAATTTCATTTTATACATATTAAAATCCTTTTGATCATGTTTAAATTCAAATACTCTAGATATTTTATTTAAATTGTTATCTTCGTGTAATTTAATCTGTATATTTTATTATATTTATTAAAACAAATTAAATGTATATGATTTAATTAGTATTCAATAAAAATATAATAATAATGATTTAATTAATTATTATTTTAATTTTTTTACATGGTTTAATTGAATTTGAAATTAATAATAAAACTTGAAACATGAATAGTACAAAAAAACATCTAATTAGTGAGTACAAAAATGGTAGCAAATCTAACCTTGTAGATTTTATTTTACTAAAAAATAAAAAAAGCCATAAAAGCACAAAAAGTTGTTTATGGTCTTCCATTTAAACCCCATTTCCAACTTCGTTAGACCACCCACAATCCCCTTCTTTCCCCCCCTCTCCAAACCTTAACACCACCAGCCACCAATTATGGCGTCAGGAATCACCGCTGCCACCGTATCCAAGCCCTCCGGGTACATCTTCACCTCTCATCTCCTTCAAAAACCAATAACAACAACCTCACTTTCCCTTCCTTTTATTCGACACCAAAACCTTCTACACTATGGATTCAAAGTTCCAAGAAAAACAAGCTTTGCTGTTTGTTTTGTAGTTGAAGATCAAACGAAACCAATTAGTGCCCATCTCGAGAATCAACAAGAAGAAGAGCCTAAAGATGTTAACAAGAACCAGATCTTGACGCCTCGCGTGGCTGAAAGATTGGCAAGAAAGCAAAGAGAAAGAGATACTTATTTGATTGCAGCTGTTATGTCTAGTTTGGGGATTACTTCCACGGCCGTCTTGGCTGTTTATTATAGGTTTTATTGGCTCGAGGTAGTTTCTTTTTTTCTCTCTTGTTTCAAATCCTGTATTATCCTCAGACCATCTTTCGTGTATGTCCATAGACTCTAGAACTTGTTTGTGTGTGGTAACAGGGAGGGAAAGTATCTTGGCCTGAAATGTTTGGTACATTTGCTCTTTCAGTGGGTGCTGCTGTGAGTATCAATTTCTTTTCTCAATTATTTACTGGGCTTCCTTCTTCTTGTTTTTTGAGGCTCAATTTGATGTTTTTTTGTTATTTTTAGGTGGGGATGGAATTTTGGGCAAGATGGGCTCATAAAGAACTTTGGCATGCTTCTTTGTGGAACATGCATGAGGTAATGCTAAAGCCATCCAACTCCTAGCCAGTCTCGTCTCCATGAAAATGCAATAAAGATTAGTTTTCTTAATACAAGAAACAATCAGGTTCAGTTCCTTTTCTGAATGATTTGTTTTTTATGTTATCTTGCAGTCTCACCATAGACCAAGAGATGGGCCATTTGAGCTAAACGATGTATTTGCCATAATCAATGCAGTCCCGGCAATTTCCCTTGTCGCTTATGGTTTCTTTAATAAGGGCCTTGTACCTGGTCTTTGTTTCGGTGCTGTAAGTCTCACTGTCTTTCCTCCCTCCCTCCAATCTTTCTTGGTCTGCTACATTATCATTAATTTATTTCCATTCCTTCCTAACGAATGGACCTAACTAATTCTCTAATTGTATGACTGTTGACTAGAAATCTTCAACTTCCTAATTCTCAAATTTACCCTTTATTTCTGTTGACTTTGTTGATCAGGGTCTAGGAATTACAGTGTTCGGCATGGCCTATATGTTTGTCCATGATGGTCTTGTTCACAAGAGATTTCCAGTAGGGCCCATTGCAGACGTCCCATATTTCACCAGGGTAGCAGCAGCTCACCAGGTAAATTTATAATTTGCACACCTGTCACTGTTATTTGATCATCTTATGGTGCCATTCTTTGATTGACGTGTTCCCAAAATTTGACCATCATGATACCTTCTTTTTTGTGATTTTGACGTTGGCTTTAGATCCACCACTCAGATAAATTCAATGGCGTCCCATATGGGTTGTTTCTAGGGCATAAGGTGAGTTTCTTGGACCCTCACCTAGGTTGAGGCTACGTTTGTGTTGCGGTGTACTCCCAACAATCATGAAAAATTGAAACTTTTTTTTTGTGTGTGGAGCAGGAAATTGAGGAAGTTGGAGGCCAAGAAGAATTGGAAAGGGAGATCAATAGGAGAACCAAATCATCCAAGGGGTTATGATTAGTTAAATCTGCCAAAATGGGAAAAATTTTGGATCAATTCTCAATGTTAGAGCCACAGCCAAGTCAATAATATGAGAAAATATTTTCAGTTTGATTGCTAGTTCCATACCCCACAGGAAGAAATTAGATATGTAGGATGATGACTATTCAATGTGGGGGACTATATACTAAAAAAGGAAAAGAAAAGAAAAAATATTGCAAAGAGTGCATATCTCGTACTGTTATAACACCCCTCGTATGTTTGAACCTAAAATGATTTTGAGCATTGCTGCTTACATATCTTAAGCTTGTAATTGTGTGTAATTTGTACAAATATCCTATATTGTAATGAAATAAAAGAGAGAATAGCTCCTGTTGTGCTTAATTTATAGCACCCAATCTTGTCCTTGCCGCTGTGTTTTTCTTTGTTCAAGTAGCAGCAAAAGGATCAATTCCTATTTCTCCAAAAAAAAAAAATCTACCATTCAATTCCATCTTTACCAAATACTTTACCTGCAGCTCTATCTTGCCTAAAATGATGTTAAATTATGAAGCCGGCATGCTAGAGGGTGTTCATAGTTGCTTTTTAAAATAATTTTCATACTAAATTATATTAAAATAATATTTTTTTTAATTTTAAAAAATTATTTTTAAAATCAATACCATCAAAACATAAAAAAATTAATAAAAAATAAATTTTAAATTTTTTAAAAACATGAATTGACTTGCATTTTCAAACAAACATTTAGTTATGATCTTTGGCCCGCCACACATACACAACACATATATATAAACACGTATGAGGAATATTGAATGAAATTCTTTTAAAATGATGAGATTATAATGTTTTTTTATAAATAAAAATTTGATACGGTAATATATTTGATAATTCTTGGGTAATTTTATATTTTCTAACCCTAAAAATGGACCGAATGATTAAAATTGTACACTTCATTTCTTATTTTCTTAGTTCAAATCTTGGAGTAATTATACAGAAGAATTTATTAAATTCTTATATGAATGCATTAGCTTGATATGATATATGTATTCTTAAAACCGTTTTAAAAAAATTTAATCTCAATTAATATACAAATGATTAAAAAATATAATTCTTATAATCAAATAAAATAAAAACAATTGCATGTGACAACCGCCCTCCTTTTTTGGTATTATCAATGCCCAGAGAAACTCAAGGAAAAGGTGCACGTCACCGTATAATTGAGTTAAGGTTCTTGCTTGACTCGTTCACTCATATACGCTATGAGCTAATTCATTTTATTTACGTTAGTGATTATTTTTTATAGTATTTATTTTAGAAATATATTAAAATAATATTTTTTTATTTTTTAAAAATTATTTTTAATATTAATATATCAAAA
>Ga0325404_1000104_pt1 | contig 77340 bp, 50 predicted proteins | sample PopdelMetagenome_18_FD_205664 | JGI IMG/M metagenome (GOLD analysis project Ga0325404, IMG submission 205664) | Populus deltoides microbial communities from Bellville, Georgia, United States - Xylem-Control-R1 | ecosystem: Host-associated > Plants > Phyllosphere > Stem > Wood/Secondary xylem...
TGTCAACATAAGTTAGCATCATGAATACCTGATAAAATTTGTAAGTATGGTATTATGTAAATAAGATGATTAATATGATCATGTTGATAATTTATAAAGAGTTTATATTTTACTTATCTCTAATACTGCTGCTCCTACTACTGCTGCTCCTACTACTGCTGCTACTACTACTACTGCTACTACTACTACTACTACTACTACTCCTACTACTACTGCTACTACTACTGCTACTACTGCTACTGCTACTACTACTGCTACTACTACTACTGCTACTACTACTGCTACTACTACTGCTACTACTCTTGCTACTACTACTACTGCTACTACTACTACTGCTACTACTACTGCTGCTACTGCTGCTACTGCTACTGCTGCTACTGCTGCTACTTCTACTGCTGCTGCTGCTGCTGCTGCTGCTGCTGCTGCTACTTCTACTGCTACTCCTGCTGCTGCTGCTGCTGCTGCTGCTACTACTACTGCTGCTACTACTGCTGCTGCTGCTCCTTCTGCTGCTACTACTCCTGCTGCTGCTCCTACTACTGCTGCTACTACTACTGCTGCTCCTACTACTGCTGCTCCTACTACTACTGCTGCTGCTGCTGCTGCTGCTGCTGCTGCTGCTGCTGCTGCTGCTGCTGCTGCTGCTGCTCCTGCTACTACTACTGCTCCTGCTGCTCCTACTGCTCCTGCTGCTCCTGCTACTACTACTGCTACTACTGCTGCTGCTGCTGCTGCTGCTGCTGCTGCTCCTACTACTACTCCTCCTACTGTTATTATTATTAGTATTATTCGTGTTATATTTTATGTACTTTAAGTATGCTCTGTGTTTGATCAAGGATCCTGACATTGTTGGTCTTGCCTTGTTCATTCGCATCAGAAATCTGTTTATATTATATAACATATCTCTTTGATCCTTTCATAAACTAAGTATATAGGCTGGAAACCTGTGACCCGATCTTTGAGATCATTCTCAGGTATAACAACGCCACGTACTGAGTATTATTATTATTATTATTACTATTACTATTAATATTATCATTACTGTTACTATTATTGTTGTTATTCTTGTTGTTGTTGTTGTTGTTGTTTTATTAATTATAATTTATACAATTAACCTCTCTGTGGTTCGACTCCGGTCTTGCCGGGTTATTTATTACTGTGACACTCCTGCACTTGGGATAAGACATCAACTCTTTGATCGTGTCAAGACCTCCTCTCCCAAAAAAAAGGAAGAGCAGACAGTCTTTAGGACAGTTCCAGAGGAGAGGTGAGAGTTTCACCCTAGGGGGTAGCTTAGGAGGATCTAGACAGGTTGGTAGAGGAGGATCCTAGGAAGGATAGGCTAGACAAGGAGCCATAACTGCTGGAGGATCTACAAAGTAGAGGGGACCCGTGTATCCATTTTGTCAGAGGTATGAGCAGAGACACTCTGGAGATTGTTCTACGATGTCGGGGAGATGTTATATTTGTAGATAAGAGGGGCATCGATGGAGAGAATGCTTGTATTTGGGTAGAGGCTGTTATTATTGTGGAGACACGAGTCATAGGAGGAAGGATTGTTCCCGTAGGGTTACAGAGGGAGCCCAGGGCTAGAGGACTGATGTTCAGAACCCGCAGCAGTTAGTTACAGTCGATCATCCTGCTAGACCTACCCAGTCAATGATGAGTGCTACACGAGGGAGGCCCAGATTTCAAGAGGGGAGGACTCATTTCATTGTAATTAATGTAAGGTCTTTGTGAAAACCCTTATGCCACTAGTCATGCCTTACATCTTAAGATTTCATTTTTCTCATTTTTTTTTCACACAAATACCATTTTTATCCAACTAGCTTTACACCTTCAAGTTTTTGGACTACAGGTTAAAAACTTCATGTTTCTAGTGAATTTAATTTTATCTGGATTATATCTTTTCATTTGGCCAACTATTTCTACATCGACATTCTTTGATAGATTTAGGCTCAAGGTCCTCATTTCACTAATGATATCAAATGATATATTATATGAAAAAATGTTGTCACAACTATCTCATTTTGGTTCCATCTTTTTTTCATAAAGACAACTTATTGATATCTTTTTACTTTTGCTATTTTTAGATATCTGAACCTGTTATAGGGTTTTATGATTAATTTTGTCTACATCCTTAAGAATATTTTCCTCCTCAATAATGCCAACTTGATTATTTGCTTCTTTTTTTATTATTTTTTCTAGGATTTTTATCTTTTGAATTGGTTGATTTACCACTCTTCTAGCATGCCTTAAATTCATTTGCTATAATTTTAACTAATTATCCTATTAGAAATTTAATCCGGACTGGAGCATTTATAGCTAGTATATGAGATTTGATTACTCCTTTTAGGTAAGTGAATACATCTGGTAGCTGATTTGTTATATTTTGCAAGTGAAATATCTTTTGAACTTCTTGTTCACATTGCTTTGTACAAGGATCAAAATTCAATAATGATAATGCATTTCATGTAATATCTTTATCCAGTTGGTTAATTTATCCCCTCTGAAAATGTAGTCTTATCAAAATAACAATCGACAAATCATGTTGTAATGAATTACTTATTAAGGGTTCAATATATTTAATCATCGACGGGGACTCAAACTCAATATATATTCCTAACCTCCTTTGAGGACCCATCTTTGTACAATATGAAGGATAAATTAGAGCATATACAACACAACCATATATTCTTAGATGGAAAATGTTTGGCTCATGATCAAAAACCAATTATAATGGGGAGAATTTATAATATGATGTAGGCCTAATGCATATAAGCGTTGCTACATGTAAAATAACATGTCCCCAAACATAAATAGGGAGTTTTGTTCTCATGAGAAATGATCTTGGAATTAACTGAAGGCGTTTAATAAATGATGTAGCAACATTTTGAGTATGAACATGGACAACAAGATATTCAATGTTTATCTCAAATGACATGCAAGAATCATTAAATGTTTGGGATGTGAATCAGTGTTGTCAAGACGAATTGTCTTGATTATATGATCTAGAAATTGTGCTCACAATCTAATAATTTGAGCAAGTAATCTTGCAAACATCAAGTTACGAGTTGATAATAAACACACATGTGACTATCTTGTAGATACATCTATTAAAATCATAAAATATCTAAATGGCCTATATTGTGGGAGATAAGCCCACAAATATCACCTTGAATACGTTCTAGAAATCTTGGGGATTTAATCCCAACTTTAGCTAGTGATGGTTTAATAACCAATTTGCCAACATACAAGTATTCTTTAAATTAGAGAATCTTCTGATTCTTTAATGGATGGCCATAAGAATTCTCAATAATTCTTCGAATCATTATTAATCTAGGATGGCCTAACTTGTCATGCCAAATAATAAAATTATTTGTTTTATTGAACTTTCGGTTCATTATTGCATTGGTTTTAATTATACTAATACTTGTATAATACAAACCTGAAGATAAAATGATAATTTTTCCAATATTGTTTTTAGTAGAGACAATTGATACAATATGAAGATATTTATCTTTTTCATTGGTAGTTTCAATATAGTACCTGTTATTACGTATATCCTTGAAACTTAGTAGATTTCTTCTTGATTTCGTAGAAAATAAAGCATTATCAATTATAAATCTTGTTCCTTTAGAAAAAATTATATTGGCTCTTTCGAAGCCTTCAATCATGTCTATTGAACCTGATATTGTAGTCACTTTTCTTTCATTATTCTCATATTTGAAAAATATTGTTTATACCTTGGAATGGTTTGCATTGTTGCATTATATGCTAAGTATATATCTTTACTTCTGATATTGGACTCATTTACAATATGATACAAATCCATGTTTTCTTCATGAAAGGAAATAAATAAATAATAAGTTCATAAGAAGACATGATTCTTAAAGTTGTATATGACAATTATTATAACACAATCCTTTATATTAAACATGTAACGACCTGGAATTTCCATGTAACTTTCATATTTCTAATCATCATGTCTGAGTATAATGAGGTAATTTTTTTTTTTAGCAATAGATATAACAATACATCTCATTATTGATTTTTTGATTTACTAAATTTACAATAGTGTTTTCCTCTATAACTTATACATTTTCTCAATTCTTTTCTTATCCTTTTGAGTAATACAATGTCAAATAACTCTATTACATACACGTAGTAGCCTTCGGCCACCCACCAGTTCAATTGTTTCTCTATTTGATTCTTTCACATTGCTTTTCATAATTCATCTTATATTCTTTCAATTTTTCATTTACTTAAAACATACGTGTGATGGATACACACACACACACATAATAAAAGAGATACAATAACCAAATGTTAGAAATACAATCATACCATTTAGAATATTTCAAGGTGAAGTTATTAACACAATTTTAAATATTTATAGTACATAAAAATAAGTATCTAACAAAATTATAAATAATGAAACAATATAATCAATGTTGGCCCATTTTATGACATAGAATTGCAACATATATAGCATTATAAGAGTTATTAGTTATCAAGAAGACTTATACTCATGATTTTTTTATGAGCAAAATGAATCATTATGTCTATTAGCACTTTTAACAATCTTGCTCAAAACATTCAACTCAAGTTTAATAATATCTTAACTCATATGACAATACTCGCGCTCGTCATTGCAACTAAAATAACATTACAAATTTAAAATCTAACCATAAAATACATGAACGTGGTTTTTCATAAGGAAGGAGAACAATATGTTTATCCATAATTCTTTTAGTATCGATTACATCATATACATATTGAATTACACACTAATTGTTATGGTGTCTAAATTCATATTTGTCATTTTCGACATTGCCTTTATAATTAATTATGTAATACATTCAAATCTAAGGTTGTCAACTATGCATCACCATATAGCAATTCATTTTCTTAATTTTTGATTCTACGATCAATAATTAATATTTTATTTTCTTAGTTACTGATTTTCTTGGGTACAATTCTTGAAGTACCCACATGTATTATCTTATGTTTACTCGTCACTATCACCGCTTAACATAATTTGTTTGTGACATTACCATATTTACTTTAACTTAGTAGTACATCAAATGGTATCATGTCTTAAGTTGCTAATCAACCCCCTTGCCATATACATTTTTAAGAATCGGTTAATGGTCTTACACAATGGTTTCCATTATACAATCAGGGATAGTTTCAATGGATTCCATTATTTGAAAACAACAACACCATGGTTTCTACTTACTGGAACCAACAACACAATGGTCTTCATTCAAAACAAAAACAACCACATGGTTATCCTTTTTGTTAAGAACAACTAAGAAGTAATTTTCTTTATCATTTTTCAATTAATAGTTACCCTATTTAACCCAGATTTATCTATTTTTGACTCAGGGTTTACAAAATAAGCCAATATGAAAGGAACAAACCAAAATACATTGAAATATACTAGCATAAAAGAAACACTCCCAGAAGATTAGCTTAATTTTAAATTTTATCATTCTTATATTTAACTCACTAATTATTATCATTATAAGAAATATCAACTTTCTCACCAGTTTGCTTAAAGAAATCGGTAATATCATGGTGTGTCATATCCAAAAGGTCAAAATAAATATCATTATTATCTTGATATGGGTGAACAAAATGTATTTCAATGTCCTCCTTTTCTTTCAATAAGGGCTAATATAAATCAGTAAGATGTTTGGTCGTACGACAAGTACGTGACAAATGCTCATTCATTCCACACCTATAACAGATATTTTATATACTTTTTAGTATCTTTTCTATGAATATTCTTTCATTTTTCTTGTTTCTCTTTATTCTGAGAAGGTTTGTTAGAATTGTGACCATTATAGTTGTGAAAATTAATTCGTCTTTGCCTATGGCCATGTCTGTGGCCTCTACCACAACTACAACCATAATCATACTTATTATTATATCTCATAGCATTCACTTCGAAGAATGGAGTTGAACTAGTCTATTGTGATACATGATTGTTTATCAAAATCTAATTATTTTGTTCAGTCACAAGGATATATGAATTTTATTAAGAGTATTTCTTAAAACATCGTTCTCTATATTGTTGTTGCATGAGCACATTCTAGGCTTGAAAAGTAGATAATGTTTTTTTTTCGACATATCTTCATCAGTTATATTATCTCCATATAATTTTAGTTTAGAATTGATATTAAATATTGTAGAATTATATTCATTTACTAATTTAAAATCCTACAATCGTAAATGTATCCAATCTTAACGAGCTTTTAGGAGAATAACTATCATTTGATGATCATTTATTTCGTTCAAGTTTTGTCAAAGAAAAAAAGGGATCTTTGATTATGAGATACTCAATTTTCAACTCCTCATGAAGATGATGTCGTAAGAAAATCATGGTCTTTGTATTATTTTGATTAAATGCTTCATTGTCATCTTCAATAGTGTCTCCAAGATCCATGATATTAAGATGAATTTCAGCATCAAGAACCTATGATAAATAATTCTTGCAATATCAAGTGACATAAACTCAAGTTTGGCAAGATTTGTCATGGTTACTTCATAAAAAATAACAAAAGTGTTAGGAATTTGGTTTAAACATTATAATAAATATTGAATAAACATTTAGTCAAATATTGAATAAATTTTTTATGAACTTCAAAAAAAAAAAATGATTCACTTGAATAACTAGAAGGATTATAATTTTTTTTAAGTGGATAAACATATTTTATACTTTTTATTTACAAATTAAATATGATTATCTGTTTTAAGATGAAAGTGAAGAGCAATCGTGTTGATAACATATTATAAAATTATATATTTAGAAGTAAACAATATATTCAATAAAGAGTAAATAAAATAAATACGAATAATAAATATTACAGGAACAAGAAAAGTATTTTTATTTTATATAATCTTGTAAATATAGTTGTAATTCACCATCATCTCCATGCTCATATTCATAATTTCATGTTAAGATCAAATATTATAAGAACTTTTAGGGTTTAAAAGTATTTGGAAATGATGAATGAATAAAGATTGCAAATAAAACTCTATATACAATATAAAATTTCATAATACTATGATAATTTAAAAAAAAATTCCTAAATGTGACCTTAGTTTTGTATAAATTTTTTTTTAAAAGAAAAACGGTGAAAATTAACAAAAATATTTTCTGCGATCGAGGGCTTTATTTCTAGGCTCGCTTCTACTCCTACTACTAGCCAGCTGTCTTGCATTGCTCATTTGTTGGACTTGAGCTTTAGGCCCTTGAAATGAAATGGGCTCTTCGGCTTTTTTCCTTGTAAACGACGTGTATCTTTATTCCTTCCTCATTCCCGAAACACAGAGAGGATACACACGGTTGTTCCCGAAAGCAAGAAAATCTGGAGAGACAGCGAGAGATGGAGATGGTAGAAGCAGACAGCTCTACAGCAAAATTATACAGTCTGAATCCAAATCGAATAAGCAACGAAGACATTTTGTTTTGCATAGACATCGGCCCAGAATCTCTTGTGGAAATGAAATCCACAGGACCCGGTGGTAAACCCCTCACTAGACTGGACTCAATCAAGCAAGCTATTCTTGTCTTTATCAACGCCAAGCTCTCTATCAACCCTGATCACCGCTTCGCTTTTTCCACTCTCGCCAAAACCGCTTCTTGGGTACCTTTTCCTTTTCTGTCTCTTCAGAATTTCATATTTATTGAATCGCTAAAAATTGAATTTTTCATATGAGTTTATCTTGTTAGTTTTCAATTTGGTTGCTTGTGTGGTGGCATGATAAAAGGAAAAAGGACCTTTTCTTTTATAATGGAAGTTATAATTCTAGGGTTGCATTCTTCGTTAATTTAGCTCGTTTTCTTGATGGATATCATTGTTCAACTATTTAATGCAATTAAAATAAAGGGTCTTGATATTTTCCTATTTGGTTGGGAGAAGGCGAATTGTTTGGCCAAGATTTTATGGTACTTCTAAGAGTTTTTTGGTGTTGTGGTTTTTTTTTTTTTTTTTTTTTTTTTTTTTTTTTATGGATATGGTAGCTGCGGAAAGAGTTCAGCAGTGATGTCGAGTCTGCAGCTGCTGCTCTCAGGGGGCTCTCGGCGGCTTCAGCTTCATCTTCTGGTCCACCAGACCTTACTCAATTATTTCGTGTAGCAGCTCATGAAGCAAAGAAATCCTATGCACAAAATCGGATATTGAGAGTGGTGAGTACTACTCTAAGTTTGATATTTTGTGTACGTGAACAATTGTTGCTAAACATGGATGTCAGTTAGATTGTTTAGTTGATGATCTTCTATGAGATCATTGTAGATGATGTGGTTGATGCACTTTGGATATAATTGTATTGTTGTGGAAGAAAGAATTGGCACGAGAGAGAGAGAAATTAATCGGCACTTGCTTTGTGTAGTTTGTTTCAAGTAGCTTTTTAGAATGGTTTTGTGGGTTTTGGTGTTATTCTTGAGGTCGTGATTTAGTATGAGGTTTTATAAAATTGTTCAATAATCGTTGTCCTTGTATTAACTGAATTACGAGCCCAGAAATTGTGCTTTCAAATTCCATTTGACCTGGGTTACAAGTATTGTGTTGTGTGTAGATTCTGATATACTGCAGATCATGTGTACAACCTCAACATCAATGGCCTGTTAGCCAGAAACTCTTCACATTGGATGTGATGTACCTCCATGACAAGCCTGGACCTGACAACTGCCCCCAGGAGGTTTATGATGCACTTGTTGACACTCTCGAACATGTTTCCCAGTATGAGGGTTACATTCATGAGACTGGGCAGGGGGTGCGAATCCTCCTCCGTTACATGTCAGTGCTATTGTCACACCCTCAGCAGCGTTGCACACAAGACATGATGGACTTGCCCAAGTCTCTTACAAAGAGATCACCTACATGTGATCCAGCTAATGGTGAAGAAGGTGCTCCTATATCCAGCCAGTGAAGACCATGAACAATTGGAGTATTTGGTTCTTACTTGTAGGCTGTGGGGTTTTCACTGTAAGTTATGCGAGCCTCCAGTTAAATATAATCTGTAGCCTATCTTCTGAGCTTCCTTCATATGTACAAGCTGTGAATTTCGCTTCATGCGATTTCAAATGAATCATTGGAAATGCGTCCTGAGTGTTATATATGGTCATCATGGTTTATGTTTGGCAGACAACATGGCTCTCCCAAGTAGACTGGATACGAACTAGGCTAGACTTCCCATATTCTCTAGTCTGCTCTGTAGGGAGGAATTGATATGGTGAATAGTTTTCGATCTTTCAACTTGAAGGGAAGCATCTCTCTCTTTAATATTTCTTGTTTGTTTATTTCCTGAGATGAGGAGGTGCAAGTTATGGCTGACTTCAATTTGATTATTTGACTTTGCTTGAACAAGTGTCCCAATCTTTTAAGCTTCATCTACTCACATTTGATAAAAAAAAAAAAAAAAAACCCGAATCCACGTCAGCTAGAGAAGAGCTAAGAATTGTCAGGAAAATAAAATTTAAGGATCTGGAACTATGCTCAACTTGAGTGCTGTGTATTGGACAAGCAATTTTTGTGCTCTTTCTTTCTTTACCAGTGATGTAACCATGCCGGTGTTATAGAATAGCTATTTTTGGAGGTCGTAAATTTATATAAAAAAAAAATTCATGGTATTCAATAACCAAAATAGGGTGCATTAGAAAAGAATCTAGGAAAAGAAGTGGTGGCCAAAATTGAGCAGCAGGCTGACTCCCTTCTGCTATCAGTTCTACGAGGCTAAATTAGCCTACGCTGAGAAATGTTTATTCTGATATTGAAAGCTTAGTCGCTGGTATCCTGCGCTACGTTTGCATGTTAGATTGGTTAAATTTTTTTCAATGTAAAAAAAGAAAAAAAAAATCAGCTAATGCTAGTATTTTTAAGAAAGTGAAAAAAAACTCAAGACTTGGATAATTTACTTGATTGGTTTCAAATTCAATTAGTTTAATAATATTATTAAAAAAAAATAATATTAAATAAATCAAACCAAATAAAAAAATTAACAATGATCAACTTAAAAAATAAATGTTTGCCAACATATTATAAAAATATAACCTATTAATATTTTTTAAAAAATCTTCACGATCTTATTTGATAACAAAAAAACAATTAAATGAGAACGTAATAACCCATAAAAAAATATGAAGAAGTCAAATATTAAAAGAAAAAATTAAAAAAATCAAATTAAAAGAAGGAAAAAAACCGACTTGAGTACACTCGAATCAACTTGCCGGGTCTGCGACTTGGTTGTGAGATCGTGATAACCTAGTAAAAATAAAATTTAATAAAACTACAAAACTCAATTTTCAAGTAACCAACGTTAAAGGGAAAAACTAAAATAAAATAAAATAAAATAAAATAACCCATAAAAAAGGACCTGAATCAACCCTCCAAGCTAACAAACCGGGACATGATATCAGGATTATCCGATATAAAACAAAAGGTGAAAAAAAATCATTAAGCATAATTCTTAACTAATTTAATATTGAAAGATAAAATTAAAAGCAATTTAATTTTGAAAAATGACCAAAAAATAGATTGAAGTAAACTTGGGCTAATTTTTGAAACTCATCGGGATTAACCCTATAAAGGATAAACCTGAGAAAAACTTGAAACAAAATTCTCACCAGCAAAATATTGAGGTATGAAATAAAAAAATCAATCAAAAAAATCCAAAACAAATCAAATAATAATTAAAAAAATAAAGATTAAATTTAATATAAAAATAAAATAAATGAAATATTAATGGAAAAAATTAAAAAAACAATAATAAAATAAATTAAAATAAAATAAATAACAATTTAAAAAATAATATCTAAATTTAATAAAAAAACAAAACATGATACCTCTTTAATTTTGTCTGGCCAGCATAACTCCCGATGAGAAGAGGAAAAAAAGCCATTGAAACCCATTGTCGCGCCACAATCGACTTGCGTCGTACCACCGAGAAGAGCGCAGCATGCCATTTCCAATGCCGCCGCAAAATTAGTTTATTTTCTTTTTGTTCTACGCATGGTAGCCTCTACTTTTTGTTTGGACTGTTTTGTAGGCTTTTCATTTGTTGAAAATTTTATTTGACGTTAAGACTTTGGGGGCCTCAAAGCCTTTCTCTTATTGGTTATTAAACGTATTTGTAAGTAAAAAAAATAAATAAAAAATAAATCTGATCACATTCATATATATATATATATATATATATATATATAATTCATTTTCTTATTTATAATGCAGAGTTACAAAAGCTTCAAATTTCTTCTCAAAAAAGAAAAACTTCAAAGTTATTTTGTTTCTCAATATCTTAGGCATTTTTTAAAATCATTTTTCATTTAGATAAAAAATAATGTTTTTATTAATTATGGAGTCTGATTCATATAAAGCCATTTGTAAAGACCCGGTTAAAAACCTATCTCAAAAAAAAATCTTATTTAATCTAGAAATAATATACGAGTTAAATTGAGTAAATGAACTTTAGATAACAAAGATATATATGAAATTAAATAAATAAAAGAGTGTCATGTTACAATTAATATAAGAAGAAAAAGTAGTGAGGCAAAAAGAAAAAAATGAGAAAGAAGAGGGGTTAACATATAATTAATAAAAATTTAACTATAAATGCCCCTTTTCCTTCTTCTTGGCTAGTGTTTTCTACACAAAAAGAGGGTGATGGTTGTTTGATTTTTTTTCTACTTATTTTCTTGTTAAATTCATCAAAAAAAATGTAATTGGAGTGATTAAATCATAATTAAGCAAATAATAGATGTGATTAAGTGTTTCAGGGTTGTTTTGAAGAGAAAAATCCTGAAGTTAAGGTTTGAAAAGGAAAAATAAGGGAACTTGGATTTTTCTTGAATCCATTCCATAAAACATCACCAATTAAGGTAAAATAGCATATCTAAGTAATTAATTGTTATGATTTGGTGTTTTATGAAGAAATTCAATTGTTAGGATTTTGTGAACTTGGAGATTTATTGTATTAATTATAGAATTGTTGCAAATTTTGATTGAATAATGCTTGTATGCATGTAATATAAATGGGTAATTGATAAATTCATAGAGAAAAAAAAAAAAAAAAAGAGGAATCGGAGAATTTGATGTATTATTTGGAATTGCTTGAAATTGTGTGTTTAAGATTGATAATAGATGTAAAGGAATGAGAATTTCCAAAAGAAAAGAGAAAGAATTCTTGCAATTCTTTTATGTCTAAACCACCTTAAAAAGAAAGGGTTTAAATGTGATCTTATCAATGTAGAAAGTCATGTTTAATAAAATCAGTTAAAATTATTTTAAGATTTAGAGATAGAAAAAATATTAAAGAAATAAAAAGGGGATTTTATTCTCTTTTTGGATAAGGAATTCAGCCAAACGAGGTATAAAATTTTTTAATTTTGAGGACGAAATTTTTTTAGGAGGGGAGAATGTAAACCCTCGAATATAATAATCTCATCTTGATTTAATAAAATAAAAAAAATACAAAGGATGTGGAGAAATGATTAAATTGAACAAATTAATTTGAATTAAAAGAGAAGTTATTTAATGAAAGGGATGAAATTGAAAACAATAATAAAGGAGTAAGGAGCTAGTAAAGAGAAAGACAAGTAATGGTGGGGTCAATGTGAAAATAGAAGTAAATATGGGGGGCAAGATGCAAATAAGGAAATAACATAATTATAAATAACAAGAAATCTCTAGAAATCCCCAGAGTAATGGCCGACCAAGGAGAGGAAGAAAGAGGAGAAAAGAAAAATTGAGAGGAAACCTTATAAATTCATCCTTTGAATTTAAAGGAAAGTGAGAGTAAGTGAATTGAGAGTGCTTCAAGTAAGATTTAGGAAGAAAACATAGAAAACATTTACTAGTAGGAAGGGAAGGGTTAGAAGAAGGAAGGAAAGAGAAGAGAAAAAGGGGTTGTTCTCAATCTTTTAACTTATTGTTTTGTAATAAAAGGTAACAAGCTCTCTTATTAAGTCACCTAAATTTTTTTGTATTTTTCTTGAATAATTGAAATTTTAGAATACCTTAGTATAGGTTTAAGAAGTTTGTTAAATAATGATGGGTGGATGGAAATGATGGAAAAAAAATGCATGGGAAACGAATTTATATTTGTTGAATTTAAAAATCAAAACTGGACTGGTTATCTCTCAATTTCTCTACTAAGATTCGAACCCTAAGATGACAAACTTTGAGATGCTTTTCTTCATGAAAGTTGTAGACCCATGTTGTAGTGTTCCAAAAAAAAAAACCACGCATAAAACTAAGCTCTATAGCTCTGGTTATACTCAAAATACTAAATAGTGTTTAGACAGTAATAGTTGGACAATAAAAGTTCAATATTTCTTGATGAGCAATTTTGACTGTCTTGGGGGTAGAACTAGGTTCTACTTTCTACATAGAACTTATAGCCTCATGTCTTAGCTTTCCAACGAGACTAATCTAACTTGAAATGGAGTTCTATAACTCTAGATATATTTAAAAATATGAAGAGAGATCGGACGGTAACAATTCAATTTTTAGACAGTAGCAGATGGACAATAACAGTTCAATATTTGTTGATAAGCAATTTTGACTGTCTTGGGGGCAAAAATAGGTTCTCCTTTCTACATAAAACTTGTAGCCTCGTGTCTTAGCTTTCCAACGAGACCAATCTCGCTTGAAATGGAGTTCTATAACTCCAGATATAGTTAAAAATCTGAGGAGAGGTCGGACAGTAACATTTCAATTTCTAGATAGTAACAGTTAGACAATCCATTATGTTAAGCCACTTAAAACTTGTTAATTGGTAACTTCTATTTGAAATTTTTTTATTACAAAATGTTGAATTATGAAGGTAGTATGTATATGTGTGTATGTGTGGTCAAGACTTGAAATTTAAATTAGTGTAACTATTGGTACAGGTGAAATTATAGAAAATAGACGGGAGAAGGGGACGACTAGCAGAGCACAGTTTTTAGATAGGTGTCTGACACTTAGATTCCTAATTTAAAATCTTGTGTAATTCTTTAACTTAGTCCCTAATAAGATGTAGTTCAAATTTTGTGTTTATATGTAGTGTATGAATGATGAATGGACCAATGTCCTGGTTTGGAACTGGTGTCCTGTGAATGGGCTGATGAATAGACCAGTGTCCTGGTTTGGAACTGGTGCCTTGTGAATGGGTTGGTGGTTGGACTAGTGTCCTGGTTTGGAACTGGTACCATGCGAAACGGCGATCAATAAAATTAGTTATTATTGGACAAGATTGGTGTTCTGGCAGGTGGGAAACTATAGAAATTGATGATGAATGAATTAAAAAGAAAATTATTACTGTATTGAAAAATATACTAGATCATCTTAATTAATTTAATTATGTTAATGCAAACTACTATGCAAGTTCATCTCAGTAACGTAACCCTTAGTGGATGCTTGGGTGTTCTCTGTATATAGTCACTTAAGTTATTAGAAAGTTGGAAGAATTTTTCTTTTGGGTTATATATAACAATATTTATAAATTGTATGTATAAAGTTATGTAGCATTATTTTTATTAAAACTGTAAGTAGTAATTTGAAAGTTAGAATCTTTATTATGTTAACATATGAATGTAATTACGATGGTTAATTAATGGTTACCTCTTAAGTCCTAGGATTCTTCTTATTTTTATAACTTGATAATTGTGTGAATTTTATCTTAAAATTTTACAGTTTGAGACTTGGAATGTTTGGATTGTGTATGAACAATGAATACATGATGGGTACAAGGGATTTGTTGATAACTTGGGACCTCCCAATATAGAGGAAACTCTGCCAAAATTTCGGTAGAAATTTCAATAAACTGCATGTGAGTTTAATAAAAAAAAAATTACCATGTTTCTTTTTGTTTATGGTTGATGCATTGGTCTCGATACGGGGATGTTACAAGTCTTTACAAAAGTGCCAAATGGCAAATATTCAACTAGTTCACTCGTACTTATCAAATACATAACACCTAAAACATACTATTACATAACACCTTTCAAAATATAGGAACCCGTGGAACAAGCTTTTTTACACACCTTAATTGTGTGATATCCCCGCTACAAAAAATAACATAGATATAAGAATTGTAAATAATCTAAACATGATAATAAACAACTAGAAGAACATTATTGTTATTTTTCATTATCAACTTAGAATGGGTACATTTCTTCTTGTACTTCTTATATGCATTGTATAATATTTATTATTTTGTTAAGTGTAATATTCTTGCTCATACGCCCCAACCTCTTCATAGTAGTTGTAGGGCTAAAGTTTAAATATTAGTTGGGGTTAATTACTTCACTTTAACCCAGTCATCCACCTTGGATACTTTTAGTCGTAGCTAATCGCAATATTCGAACTCGATCATCCGTCTCGGATGCCATTAACCAAAACTAATCACAAAATGAAACATGTCATCTCTTATGAATATCATTAGCTGAAGCCAATCATCATAATCAACCTGGCTATCCATCTAGGTTGCCATTAGCCAAAGCTAAGCATCATATTCAACTCAACTATCACTCTAAGATGTCATTAGCCAAAGCTAAACGTCATATGCAACCCGACCACCCCTTTGGGATGATATTAGCCAAAATTAAATATCATATGCAACCCGGCTATCCCTCTAGGATGCCACTAACCGTGACTAATCATCTACACAAACCGACCATCTATCTAGGATGTCATTAGCTAAAGCTAATCATTGACATAACTCGACCACCATCTAAGATGACATTAGCCGAAGCTAATCATCAACGCAACCTGGCCATCCATCTAGGATGCCACTAGCCGAAGCTAATTATCAACGCAACCCGGCAATCCATTTAGGATGCCACTAGCCGAAGCTAATCATCAACTCATCTTGGTCATCCCCTTAGGATGCCATTAGCCGAAGCTAATCATCAAACACAACCTGACTATCCATTATAGATGCCATTAATCGAAGCTAATCATAATACTCATTCAACATTCTATAACAGTTTAACACTTATTATATCTCAATAGTAGATGATGTAACCATATTATTCGATAGTTTCACCCATATTTAACTAGTGTTTTGCCTATGTTTTATATATAAAATGCCTTGATATTCTTTGTTCTATGTTTTGAAAGTACTTTTGGATAAAAGATGCAAAAATGAGTAAATTGGAGGTAATTGACAAATTTGACCTTTAGTCGATGTTTGTGCAAAGCGTGAGCTCTAGAGGTCAAAATGAAGTGATTCTAGTGGCATTAAAAAGCTAACATCCATACCTTTCTGGAAATTTAAGGCAAGAAAATAAAATAAAAAAGAGCATGGAAGTCGCAGCCTTCAAAGTCAAATCTCGCAATCTTCCAATGTTGACCTACGTCCATTCCGACTTGAATATCTAGAGCTACAGAAATCCAATTGATACAAACTCAATTTTTTTTGATTCCTTACTCAAAGGCCTATCAACGCTCAGCAAAAAAAAAATGTTATATGAGGGAGATACGAGTTTTCAAAGATGACAACTGAATTATGTTAGCAAACAGGTTTCGTGAAGAAACGAGTCCAAATTACGTTCCGAAGCATCTAAATCGATATCCAAGTTTTTATTTTAGCAATTTAGATCCTCTAAGTCAGAGCTTGAAGATTTCATGCAAGGCTATTTCTTTTTTTTTAGGAAAATAGTTATTGAAGTACTTAATTATAAACTGTCTACTTAAGGGATGACTAATTTGGAAAATAAAGACTAGGTTTACCTAGGATATAAAAAGAATGAGAGAAGAGAAGGGGGGGAGCCAGCCAAGAGGATAAAAACGCCCCCCTCCTCTAAGAAACCAGAAATCATGCATTCCTCCTTTTTTATTAGTTGTTCAATAAACATGCAAGGCTAAACTCGTTTTCTTGGTTGCAAGGACACGAAAACCTTCGAATTTCAAGAACTGTGAGATTTGTTTTACCTTTTCTTTTCAGTTTATATGATGAATATGTTTGTTCTCCTATGCTTATTTTTTCTATAATTGTTTATTTTAATTGCTAGAACGGACTCTAAATTATTATTGTAGACAATCTGTTGCTAAGTTTGATATCAAAATTAGAGTTGTGGTATATGAACTTGTGAAGCAACCGAGTTTAATAATTATGGTGGATTTACGTCATTAATCTTAGGGAGAACATTTAATCAAATCAAACATAAACTGCGGATAGTTATGTTTTCTTGATTAATCAACTTATCTAGTTCTTAAGGCTGCCATTGAATTCAATTACTAGTGCGGATATTGTGGTTGTTTGATGGTTAGGGTTAATTATATGGCGGATCCGTTAACTAACCAATGTTAAAAAGATATAAATATTCAGAATATAAATTGATGTTTTGTTTCCATGATCAGGAAGATTTCTGTAGGTGGATGTGTGTTTGCGACTAAGGTTTGTTCTCTTGATAATTTTTTGATTTTATTTACTTTCCCTTGATAGTTTTTTATTTTCTTTTGCTTTAGCCTAGATAACGTCCAAACCCCCCTAAATTGCATATCATCTAGCATAAAAATCTTAATTGAACCTTCCTCATGTGATCGACCCCTTGCTTGCTCTATACTATCTTGTGTGTTGTGTTTTAAGCTAGGGTAATTAATTTGTACGATCGTGACTTCGCAACAGTAGATCATTCATAATACTCATACAAACGTTTCATATCAATTTAACATTCCTTATAACACAATAGTAGATCCTTCGTAATACTTGTACAAACATTCCAAAATAGAATAACATTCATTATAACACAATAAAAATCTTTTATAGTAGTCGTACAACCATTTTATAACAATTTAACATTCATTATATCACAATAGTAGATCATTCATAATACTTATACAAATGTTTCGTATCAATTCAACATTCCTTATAACGCAATAGTAGATCCTTCATAATACTCTTACGAACATTCTAAAATAGAATAGCATTGACTATATCACAATAGTAGATCCTTCGTGATATCCGCACAACATTCCAAATAGTTTAGTACTAGTTATAACACAATAAAAGGCCCTTCATAATAAATTCACTTCGAGGAATTAATGTTATGCTAGAAGGGGTGGAAGCCACCTACTTGTTCTTCTCATAGGGTGTCCTTGTCTGGTTGCAGGTCCGATCCCGGTCGCACCACCTAACACATTAATGATCACAAATCAATACATTTGCATTTGATAATCACATAACTCGTCACCATACTTATTCCAAAAATACACATGTTCACATTCAAGTATTCCACATATTACACAATCATACAATAAAATCGTTACAAGCATTTACATCATTTCTGACATGGAAGTCTGTCGTAGAAAATTGTTAGCGAAAGCTGAATCGCTGGTGATGTAGAATTCGACAGCGAAACTAATTCGCAGGTGATACAAGATTCAACAACGAAACTGATTCGCTGGTGACACGTGACATAACATTCAGTAGTGAAAACCGATTCGCCAGTGACTCCAAATTCAACAATAAAAACAGAGACTTGGGATTCAAAAGCAAAAACCGATTCATTGGCGACATAGGATTCGACAACGAAAATTGATTCACTGGTGATATAGGATTCAGTAGCGAAAACTCACTTGCTAGTTACTCTGGATTCGACAGCGAAATCCAATCATGCGGTTGGTGCATGAAATCATCATCGTACTTAGTCTACTGCTTACTCAGAAATCGTTGATGAAAACTAAGTTGTTGCCGACTTAGAAATTATCAACGTAAGCTAGTTCTACGACTGATGTTGAAATCATCAACACACATAGGCTACAGCTGACGCAGGAATCATTGATGAAAATTGAGTCGCTGCTGACTTAGAAATCGTCAATGTAACCCAATTCTACTGCTGATGTTGAAATCATCAACGTACATAGGTTACTGCTGATGCATGAATCGTTGATAAAAACTGAGTCACTGCCGACTCAGAAATAGTCAACAGAACCCAGTTCTATGGCTGACGCTGAAATCATTAATGAATATAGACTACTGTTGACTTAAGAATCGTTTATGAAAACTGAGTCGCTACTAACTTAGAAATCATCAATGCAACCCAGTTCTATAGCTAACGCTGAAATCACCAATGCACATAGACTTCTGCTAACACAGGAATTGTTGAAATCGTCAACACAACTCCGTTCTACAGCTGACGCTGAAATCGTCAGCGCATATAGGCAACTGCTGACGCAAGAATCATTGACAAAAATGAGTCAGTGCCGACTCAGTAATCATCAACACAAGCTAAGTCAGTACCGATTCAAAAATCGTCAGTGACAAAGTGAGTCTTTTCTGGTTTTGCTTCCTCCTGGGCTATGCATAAGATTTACGCAATGCTTTTCTCCTTTGTAACACTTCCTAACCAAGACTTGCACACATACCGACAACAACCACATTAACTCTCTATCACGAGGCATCAATAATGCACAACCCAAACCCAACTTACATATTTGATCTAGGTTCTCCTTACTACTACTTCTAATTATACAAATTCATTCATCCCATAAACAAGATCAACACATTATTATGGGATGATTTTCGTTTCAGCTTAACATGCTCCTAAGGGTTTAACAACAGTACAATTCTGCACATACACTCATTCTATCTCATTTTCGCAAGTATATTCACAACAATTTGTCACAACCATGTTTTTATTCATTTGATCTGTGTTCATGTAATTCCATCAATCTCACAAAAAAACAATCAGAGCATTATCATCACTATAATTTATGTTCCAGCATACATATATTTCTAGGAATTCATAAGATCACATTCCATGCACTTTATCATTTTGTTTCACATTTCATGTAAGTTCATCCATCATATATGAAACATCAAGGCACTAATAATCCACATACATTCTGTTTTAGTTTAAACATTTTCTTAGGAGTTCAACAAGGTCATTATTATGTAATTCATCACACAAACACATTATGTCTAGCCCTTCAACTATGGTCGGCCCTCTTTCAAGTTTATTCATTCCAATTTATGTATTTCTCTTGTTGAATGTTTTGGAATTAGGTCCCCTATTCAGCCCCATTTCCATCCGTCTTCCTAGTCTAGTTTTCCTTAGCAACTGGTGTAAGAATCCTAGGTCATTTACTTGAGGTTTTCTTCTTCCTTTTGGTTTCAAAGTCACAAGAATAGGTGGAGAAGGGTTTTGGTTCATACCTCACGGTTTTCAACAACTTTAGGAAGGGATTTGGTGGTCTATTCTTCTTTTTCTATTCGGTTTCTTCCTTCCTTTACTTATTGTCCAGCCGGTCTGCTACACTTCTCTTCCTTCCATGTTTTTAGTCATCAACCCATCTCTCTCTATGATGCAGACCCTAGTAGAATTGTATGAAATTCACGAACCCAAGATCTATCTAATCTAAGTTTGCTGAAAATAGGACGAGCTTGTCACAATGAAAGACCTGCTCCAAGGCAACAAAACTATAAACCAACCCAATCACAACGCCTACACCTGGAGATGAGCAAAAATAGTATAATTCACAATAAAGATTAGTCAATTCTTTAAAGAATTAAAAGTTCAATCAAGAACAAGTTTGACAACCAAAGGTTGACAAAAATCAGAATATTATTAGCCAGAAAAAAGTGTGCTGAAAATTATTCTCAAGAGTATTTATACTCCAAGCCAAAAACCCTAGTTTCCCTAATGAGTCACATATAAACCCAATTTAAATAATAATCAACCCAAGCTAAAACTAGATCAAACTAATTAAAATAAATAGAATAAACAAGTCTAAAACCCAAACAAGTGTTTCCTCATAAAATAAAGAAATTTTAATAGCCCAACTAATTTAATAAGACATGTTCGATTATTTCCGCATTCTGTTTGGCAGTAGCAAAGCCCAACTTCAAACAGATGGTTTTCTCTTGTCTTAAAGAATTAGAAGGCGTGACATATACCATTGGAAATATATGAAATGTATGAAAGTCTAGTTTCCAGCTGAACTGGAATCACCTCAAAATGCGGCATGTAGCTCCAGTTATGATTAACAAGGTAGCAAAAGGACAAACAGTCCAAATCTAGTCTTCTTCTCTCAATCCTTATGTAATGGTCTTGGTTCCATCAACAAGCCTCTCTTGAACAAGAGATTAATCACGACTTGCTCTTTATTATTTAATATCCTCTTAGAGTCCACCTTAGCCCATGTATCTTAAAGAAGTCTATTAAAAGTCTCTTTGAACCTCTTAGCTTTAAGCCTTGTAACTGGACCAACCGGAACCTCAATGGATCTTTTGGTGCTTGGATCGCATCACCCTATGTAAGGACCTGGCTTTTTCAAAGCCAAAATCAGTGGAATTTTTTTATTCTTTTATTTTTTTTAAGTTCTCGATACTTTTCATAGTAACATTCCACGAATTAGTAATTAGGTTCCCTTCCTTATCATGACATCAACATATATAGTTTTTGTAAATCAACACTCTCATGAATACTCAATACACATGCCATAATATTATATTTTTATATTCCTACATTTACATTACATCAACATGAGTTTATACATGAGTGTCAAACAATAATTTTACATAACTAGTACTTTCTTTTGTACGATCCTTATGTGAATTCACAACACAATGTTGCGATGTCGTGGTCGCACAAATTAATTATCCTAGCTTCAAACACAACACACAAGATAGTATATAGCAAGCAAGGGGTCGATCCCACAAAGAAGGTTGAAGTCAGATTTTTATGCTAGATGATATGCAATTTGGGGGGGGTTGGATGTTATCTAGGCTAATACAAAAGAAAACAAAAAACTATCAAACAAAATTTAATAAAATCAGAAAATTATCAAGAGAAAAAAACCTTGGTCGCAAGCACACATCCACCTACAGAAATCAGAACTGCTCATGGAAACAAAACATCAATTTATATTCTGAATATTTATCTCTTCTTAACATTGGTTAGTTAACGGATCCACTGTATAACTAATCCTAACCATCAAACAATCACAGTGTCCACACTAATAATTTAATTCAATGGCAGCCTTAAGAACTAGATAAGTTGATTAATCAAGAAAACATAAATGTCCGTGGTCTATGTTTGATTTGATTGAATGTTCTCTCTAAGATAAGTAATGTAGATCTGCCACAATTATTAAACTCGGTTGCTTCACAAGTTCATATACCACAACTCCGGTTTTGATATTAAACTTAGCAATGGATTGTCTACAATAATAACTTAGAGTCCACTCTAGCAATTAAAATAAACAATCATAGAAAAAATAAACATAGGAAAACAAACATATTCATCATATAAACTGAAAAGAAAAAGTAAAATAAATCTCACAGTTCTTGAAATCCGAAGGTTTCCGTGTCCTTGCAACCAAGAAAAACGAGTTTAGCCTTTCATGTTTGTTAAACAACTAATCAAAAAGGAGGAATGCATGATTTCAGGTTTCTTAGAGGATGGGAGTGTTTTTCTCCTCTTGGCTAGCTGCCCCCCTTCTCTTCTCTCATTCTTTTTATATCCTAGGTAATCCTAGTCTCTATTTTCCAAATTAGTCATCCCTTAAATAGACAATTTATAATTAAGTACTTCAATAACTATATTCCTAAAAAAAGAGAAATAGCCTTGCATGAAATCTTCAAGCTTTGACTTAGAGGAGCTAAATTGCTGAAATAAAAACTTGGATATCGGTTGAGATGCTTCGGAACGTAATTTGGACTCGTTTCTTCACGAAACCTGTTTTCTAATATAATTCAGCTGTCATCTTTGAAAACTCGTATCTCCTTCATATAACATTTTTTTTGCTGAAATTTGGAGCGTTGATAGGCCTTTGAGTTAGGAATCCAAAAAAAATTGATTTTGCATCAATTGGACTTTTGTAGCTCCAGATATTCAAGTTGGAAGACCAAAGGTCAACATTGGTAGATTGTGAAATTTGACTTTGAAGGCTGCGATTTCCATGCTTTTCCTTGTTTTATTTTCTTACCTTAGATATCTAGAAAGGTATAGATGTTAGCTTTTTAATGCCACTAGAATCACTTCAATTTGACCTTTAGAGCTCACGTTCTACACAAAACATCGACTGAAGGTCAAATCTATCAATTACCTCCAATTTACTCCTTTTTGCATCTTTCATCCAAAAGTTCCTTCAAAAAATAAAACAAAGAATATCAAGGTATTTTATATATAAATCATAGGCAAAACACTAGTTAAATATGGGTGAAACTATCAAATAATATGGTTGCATCACACAACATCCTCATAAAAAAGAGTGCCACATAAATATATTCATGACATCGTATCTACATGTTCATAAATCCACATTTGTGTTCCATTACAGTTTTCATTACAAGTCTTTACAAAAGCGCCAAATGGAAAATATTTAACATAACACCTAGGACATACTATTACATAACACCTTTCAAAATATGTGAACCCGTGGAACGGTTTTCCTATGCACTTGGATTGTGTGATGTCCCTATTACAAAATTGAGAGGCATATATGTGTTCCCCAAAACGTGCACGAATCAGCATTGGCTTTGCAAGCTTTGCAAATTATTCCCTATGGTAATGTCTTTGTTGATTTAATGCTTTCACATAAAAAGCTTTTGCCATCTATTTTACAGGCCCTCGAGTTAGAATTGAAACCTTTACCCGATAATTTGAAGTATGTATTCATTGGCGACAACAATACACTTCCTGTTATCATAGCAAAAGGTTTAACAAGTGGAGTCAGTTAGCGCCGGATATAGAGAATTTAGAGAGAGATGCTCTCCTTCACCCGAAGTTTCTCCTCATGGTCATCCTTCTATTGTTGAGCTTCATGAGTTCCTTTCTTCGCTCCTCCCATGGCCAGTCCAAAATTGACATCTTTATTTCTTTCCAATCGAAAGCAAACAAAAAGCGTGCGAAGTGTTTCCCTTGAAACCCTAACAAGTGTTTGGATTGAAGATTCCAATGATAGGGATTTTGCTAAAGAATATGTGGCTCCTCCCGAATTAGATAGAGCAAACCCAAATCATTCCATCTCAACCCTATCCTTAGGGTCTGGTGGATGCATCGGTTCGAGTGTTTCTATGAAGCATTTGTTGGTGTTGATCTGCTCCGCTGAGGATTATTTTGGAGATGGCCAATTTGATGGGTGTCTTCCTTATTCAGGTACTGTTCAACACCATGATCTCCTTAGATCTAGAAGCTGTAGGCCAACTCCTACCTCTCCCACTCGATAATGTATACTTAGCTGGACTTTTAGAGGGTTTAACCACCCTCTACAACATCATAGGGTGTTTTCCCTTATGAAGCATTATGTATCCAACCTTCTTGTTGGTTGTGCCGTTTGGTTTTTGACATGTTTGTTGAGTGCCTGGTTGTTATGGCTGGTTTGTGGTTGTGTCTGCCATTATTGCGGCCTAGATCTGTTGTGGCCTGCTTTTGTAGTGTTGTTCTTGCTCCTATATCACTTGAGGGAGCCTGCGCAAGGTAGACATCATAGATGGTTTCCTACTCTTGTTTTGTGTTACTGCTTTGCTTACTGTTGGGATGTTGTTCGACTTAGTCTCTTCATCCTGCTATGTGGAAGGGCCTCAGGGGTTCGACCCTGGCTGTTTGATGGAGTTGGCCTCTCACTCGGGGGTTTTTTTTTTTATCAAATGTAAGAATATTATAGATCAAAAATACGCTGGAGACCAGCAATACAGGGAAAGGGGAACAAAGTCCCTTAACCAAAACAAAAGCAAGAAAAGCTTGCTGAACAGAAGGCAAAGGGAACAGACTCCCTTGTACAAACCATAAGCGAGACAAGCTTGCTAAACAGGGTAACTAAGGGAACAGACTCCTTGGAACGACAGAATCAAAGGGAACAGGCTCCCTTGAACAAGCATCAAAGCCATAAGGCAAAACAAAACTAGCATACAATGAAAACATCAGTTAGGAGACCCGAACCAGCAGCGAAACTCCTTCCAACCCAGCAGACGGCACTACAGTAGCTGAGACGAGGAGCAAAACTACAACAACAGACCCCAGCAGCAGCAGCCTGTTCTAGCACATCAGCAGCAGCCAGCCCTGAGCTATCAAGCAGCAGCAAGCTAACAACGATGCCCTAACGAGGCATGGCTTCCAGCACTCCAATGCCACAAGGATTGTGCATCCAGGAACGGGAAGATCAAAACATTAGGGAGAGAGCCTCACCCAAATTGATCCCCATTACAGACAGACAAGATCAATCAAATGGGGAGAGAGCCTCACCCTGACTGATCCCCACTAGCAAACTTGGAGACCCAAAACCCGACAATAGCAGAGTAATCAGAAGCCCAACTATGAGGGGAGAGAGCCTCACCCAAACGGTTGAGAGCCATAGCAACGATCAAGAGCTAACATTTCCACCTACAACCAAGGCAGCAGCAGACAAACATAAGAGTGACAAAGCACACAAGCAAAAGCCACGCTGTCATTATATCTCCAATTTAAGACAGCATAAATTGAGACCAACCCTCCACCAACTAAAGCTAGCGAAAGGACAAACAACAGAAACGAGCCAGAGAAGAACATAGCAGCTCTAGCAAACCATTAGACCCGCTAGCTTCAAGAAGCACAGCATACCAAGCGGCATATAGCAGCAACCAACTCCAGAGCAATGAACACTACATCAGCAGCCCAACCATGAGGGGAGAGAGCCTCACCCGAACGGTTGGTATCCATAGCAGCTATTGAGGGAGGTCAATCAAATCAGACCTGCAGAAGAACCAAGGAGACAAGAGGCATAGGTTTTGGGCAAGGGGAGAGAGCCTTACCCAAACGAGTCCCAAGCAATGCCCTACATCCAGCAACCAGAAGCAGCTAGAGACCTAGCCAGTAAACACAGGTTTGCAAACCAGCACTATATTAGCACCCATGCAACCCATATCATACCAACGACAGAGTCCATCAAACTAAGCTGCAAGGAGCAGCATCCGAACAGCAGGCCAAACAGGACCCCACAACAGGGATGGAGATCCTTCACAGCAGGACTCCATACAAATCCAAATTCACACCCAAGAAGCACACAAACAGAGTAGCCATAGCAACCAGCAACTCATGGTGGGAGCAGAACCAACCAGATGGTCATTAACCAGAAATCGTACAGAGATGTCCAGCAAAGAGACTCCACCTAAATCAATCAGTAAGAGCAAAGGATGAAGAAACCTAACAATGGTTTACCAATATCCCAACAGATAGCTCACACCACCGAAAAACAATAGATCCACTAAGCATATCCCTTAACACCGGAAGACAAATATCATTGCAGTTACAATCAGTACCAGCAACTGGGAACAATCCACAGAGTAAGCCAGCACAGCCCCACTAGAGAATAGTGCTAGTTGCATGCGATAACCTCCACTGGAACACAGTGGAGAGGCCCACTCCAGCAGTCCTCTGAGTGGCAGTACAACGAACAACATACAAAGCTACATAGAGTAGCAACCAAGACTAGCCCCAAGAGGGCCAATCAGCACAAGCATCCACAAAACTTGAAAGCGTATGACATGAAGCCCGGAGTGACAAGCCAGAGAAAGCAACCCTAGCTAACCATAATTCCAGCCAGCTTCAAGAGCACAACATACTATGCTGTATATAGCAGCAACAAGCTAACTAACCTGCAGAAGGAAAGCTAGCAGCATCTTCAGCAAAAACAGGGTTCAAGGTCATGTCCAGCAGACCACTCAAGGCACACAACCAAACAGGACACAGGACAACACCCTGCAATCTAATCTACAAATCACAGCAATACATAGAGCTACATCGTAGCAGGAGAAAACCATATGGCACAGAACTGGAGCAAGAGCGCCAGGAACAACAAACATCCAAAACGAGGAGGCACCCTCCAACAGCCAAAATTTCCTAGTGATAAGCTAAGCAGTGAAGGAGTAAACAAACACTGCAAACAAAAGTAGCCACTGCTACCAGATAACTACATAAGCCCAACATATCCAAGATTGCAACATAACACAGCCAAGAAGACAGGCGTCACAGGAGGCTGGCCTCAAAACCAGAAGTACACTCCTAGATCAGGGAGCCTAGTGACGCAAAAGCCCAATAATTGATACAGAGAGTGTACCTGATTTGGCGGAGAGGCTGGGTGAACAAAAGATCTCGTAGATGTAAGCAGCGACAAGAGCCATGGTAGAGACCAACGAACCACCGCTAGAGGCACCTTCAAGGGTGGGAGGAGTATCAACCAAATGGCCAATATCAAAAATAGCTGCTACCAGAGCACACTTATGAGGGTTGGGAGATCGCACAACCCTAGATCAAGTATTTGAATACTGCTTGAGAAAATGGGGATCGGATACATAAAGAGCTTCAGATGCCAAAAACAAAGCCAGATGGCACATAGTCTCTGCATGAGTTCGATTCTGATGAATCGAATAGAGGAGAGACGCTGATCACTTGCCATAGATGGCGATAAAAGTGGCCAAGGAAGAAAGAGGCTTCAATCGGGTACGCAGGAGCTGCAGAGCGCCATCAAGAGGAGAAAAATTCAAAATCAAGGAGAGCATCTCTCTCTAGATTCTCTCTCTAGCTGCAGCTGACTAAAAGCTCTTTCTCCTCACTCGGGGTTTTTTGTTACTATTGTTTGCAGCCTAGTCTGCTTGCTGGTGTTGCTCTGTTGGTTTGCTTCTACTTTGTTGCTGCATAGCTATTGGAGGAAAGTCAAGTCGATTAGGTCTACTGGTTTGTTGTTGTCTACTGCATTGTAGGTCAAGCCTTTCCCCATGGTTGCTTGCAATAGAGGAGCTTGATGGAGCATGTTTTCGGTGACAACTTGGCCACTACTGTAGTGTAGATGTGATTTGTTAGAATGGATGTGGTCTATTAGCTCCACTTTCTAGCTTTGTGTAGCTACATTGCGCAACTTGGTTATGCCATGCTCTTTGTAGCTGGATTGTTAGTTTGTTTATTGTTGTTATATGCAGGTTTGTTTGCTACCTCTTTTTGCTGTTGTCCCTCTCTTTGTTGCTGGAATGGCTGGTGTTGCTGCTATTTTATAGCTTGATGTGTTATACTTCTCGAAGCTGGCTGGAATTATGTTGCTGCTATTGGTTGCGGGTTGGTTCGTACTGCTGGTCTGTTGGGTTGCCAGAGCTAAAGGGTGGCTCCTCTCCCCTGACTTTATGTTGTTGCTCTATACAGCTTGGTTGGTGCAACTTCTAGAAGGTTTGGAGCTGCCTCTTTGCAGCAATGTATCTTGTTGTTGGTGTTGTGCATTTTCCTCCTTTATCCCCTGTTGTAGGTTGATTGTCTACTTGTAGAGGTTGATGGGTATAAGGTGCTTCCTATGGCTGTTTTGTAACTCTTCTACATGATGCAATTCAACTGTCTGTTGGGCATTACTTCGCTGCTGCTAGCTATGTTCTGCATCTGGTTTTTTTTGATGAAGTTGATGTCTGCTGGGGGTCTGCTGCTGGTGAATGTTTTCCTATCATGCTGGGATTCCTTTTTGAATGATAGGCTGGTCATTGACTCATTTGCTGCTGGTCTTTTTGTGTTATTTGCAGCGTGGCTGCAATGGATGTTATCTTATATTCCAGGAGTTCTCTGTTGGTTTTGCAAATGATTGCAGATTTTGTTAGGCTCGTTTGGTCTACCATCTTTGTCCAGGGAGCATGTTCCCTTTTTTGTTGTAAATCATATATGTCCATCTTGAGAGCTTGTTCCCTTTTTTGTTTATTCTCTTTAGGTTGTACATGCATGTAATCTTGAATTGCTAGTCTCCAACCTTGTTTCATTTGATCTATAATATTTCTTACATTTGATATTAAAAAAAAAGGTTTGACAAATGTGCAAGAGGAAAAACTTGTGAAGTTGTTAAGCGATCACAAAACAGTTATTGGAAGTACTTTAGCCCACATCAAGGGCATTAGTCCCTCGATGTGTATGCATCACATGCTATTGGAGAACAATCCGAAACCAACAAGGGAAATGCAAAAAAGGTTGAATCTGCCTATAATAGAGGTAATGAAAGCTGAAATTTCAAATCGAGAAATCAAGTCCATTTTGGAGAAAACAGTGCAATTTAATCAACGAGATTGGAGTCTGCGACTTGGTGATGCACTTTGGGCTTATCGAATTGCTTATAAATCACCTATAGGAATGTTACCTTATAGGATGATTTATGAAAAAAACATGTCATCTATCAGTGAAGCTTGAACACAAAGCTTTTTGAGCCATTAAACAATGTAACTTGGATTATGATGCTGCTGGGATTACAAGGAAATTGCAATTGCAAGAGCTGGAAGAGATACAGAATGATGCTTACGAGACTGTAAGGATTTACAAAGAAAAGACCAAGAGTCTTTATGACTGAATGATTACAAGAAAAGACTTTGAAGTTGAAGACAAAGCCCTTCTTTATCGTTCACGTTTGAAACTTTTTCCTAGAAAATTGTACTCTCATTGGATTAGACCCTTTGTTGTTTCTAATTTTTTTTTCTTATGGTGCAGTTGAAATTACAAGTTTAGAAACAAACAAAGTGCTCAAGGTCAATGAACATCGATTGAAACCTTTTTATAAAGGTTGGATGGCAGAACTCACTGCTTTTATGGAGTTAGTTGAACCAATATATGAAGCATGAACATGCGATGTGTTGAGCCAATGACATAAACAAAAGCGTTTACTGGGGGGCAACCCAGCACAAAAAGAAAAAAAATCAGATTTGCTTTCTTTTTCTCTTATCTTTTATTTTTCTCATTTTATTTTATTTTTATCATTCTCTTATATTCCTTTTCTTTTATTTCAACATTGAGGACAATGTTGTGTTTAAAGTGTAATGGTATTGAGAGAATTTTGACTTTCTTTGTTGCGTCAAAAAAAATCTATGTTTGAACTTTTTGAACTCCTGTTGGTTTATGAGAATATGAGTATTATGTATGAGAATTATTTGAGATAGATGACGATATAAATCGAATGAATGAATGTGCGTGCAAGTTTTAACATTTAATTGGTCTAGGGATTGACTTTAAAAATATGTCATGTTGACTTTATAGTGTTATACCAATGTAAGCTTTTGAGCCTTCAACATTATATTCTTTGATTATGCATTCTTTCAATGATATGTATCTCTAGAACTTGCTTCATATCTTGTTGAGATTACATTCACATTACATATGTACATGAAGATGATAAAGGCATTAGGAATTTTAACCACTTGAGCCAAAAAGCCAACCTAAAGCATATAATCCTTAGTGAGCCCATTTTGAGCTTGTTTATCTTTTCTTTTCTTTACCGATGTGTAAGCCTTAACTTTTTATATGTTTTCCTTTTTCCCTGGCCAAGGATTAGTAGAGCATATACTTGTTGATATCTAATGGATCATGGTTGAAAATTATGTGAAAAAAAAAAAGTGATGCTTGATGAAAAGATAGGCAAAGTTGCCAAAGGTGAAAGAAAGAAAGAAAAAGAATAGAAAAGAAAAAAGTGTTCATTTGTGTTCTAAACATTTTATATTGATGGAGTTTGAAATCAAATGAAGTTAAGTATTAGTGCTTAAAGATGGAAAATTTATGTGTTTTGATGGAATATCTTCTTTCAAAAATCTTTTTTTGTAATGCTCTACTTCCTTTGGTTTTACCCTTTTCTTTTCCTTTATTTTACCTCACCTTAACCTTAGCCCCATTACAACCAAAAAGTAAGACCTTTTGATTCATGCATTGCTTGTAATATTTTAGTAATGGAGATGAGATTGAAGAGCAGGCTTATGGTAGAACATATTTGTTGATTGAATTTGAGAGATTTAAATACATTAGCCCTAAACATGTGAGCATTGGAGTGTATATCAATGAGAGGACCTATCACTTTGGCATGGCATAGATTTCATTTAAATCCCAACGATTAATTGAGTTTTGATGTTTACATGTAAATGAATTCATGAAAATCTATATTTTATATCCTTTTTTATTGTATTCTTGTTTATAATGCATATATTCTTGGACATTGATAGGAGATTAAAAGATTGTTCATAGCTATTTTATCAATTTAGTTTAAGTTTGATTTTATTTATCCTTTCTCGAGGACGAGCAAGAGCTAAGTGTGGGAGTATTTGATGCAACCATATTATTTGATAGTTTTACCCACATTTACCTAGTTTTTTGCCTATGTTTTATACATAAAATACCTTGATATTCTTTATTTTATGTTTTGAAGGCACTTTTGGATAAAAGATTAAAAAAGAAGTAAATTGAAGATAATTGACAGATTTGACCTCCAATCGATGTTATGTGCAAAGCTTGAGCTATAGAGGTCGAAATGAAGTGATTCTAGTGGCATTAGAAGCTAGCATGCATACCTTTCTATAAATATAAGGCAAGAAAAGAAAAATAAAAAGAGAAAGAGCATGGAAATCGCAACCTTCAAAGTCAAATCTTGCATTTTACTAGTATTGACCTTCGGTCATTCTGACTTGAATATCTTGAGCTACAAAAGTCCATTTGATGCACACTTAATTGTGTTGGATTCATGACTCAATGACCTATTAGCATACCAAATTTCAGTAGAAAAAGAGCTAATAGGAGAGAGATATGATTTTGCTAAGATGACACATGAATTCTGCCAATAGACAGGTTTTGTGAAGAAACAAGTCCAAAGTACCTCTCAAAGCATCCAAACCATCATCCAAGTATTTATTTCAGAAATTTAACTCCTCTAAGTCAAAAGTCAAAGCTTGAAGATTTTATACAAGGCTATTTCTCTTTTTTTAGGAAAATAGTTATTGAAAGGCGTAAATGTAAATTGTCTACTTAGAAAATGACTATTTTTTAGAAAAGGGATTAAGGTTTCCTAGGATATAAAGAAGAAAGAGGGAAAGGAAAAGAGAGGACGGCCAACAAAGAGAAGAAAAATGCACATTCCTCTAATAGAACCCGAAATCATGTTTTCTTCTTTCTTTTTTATTAGTTGTTCAGTAGACATGCAAGGCTAAACTTTTTTTCTTGGTTGCAAGGACATAGAAACCTTCGAATTTCAAAAACTGTGAGATTTATTTTATCTTTTTATTTTTAGTTTATATGAGAATGAATATGTTTGTTCTCCTATGCTTATTTCTTATGATTGTTTATTTTAATTGCTAGAACAGACTCTAAGTTATTATTGTGAACAATCTATTGCTAAGTTTGTTATCAAAATTGGAGTTATGGTATATAAACTTGTGAAGCAACTGAGATTAATAATTGTGGCGGATCCAGATTAATAATCGTAGGAATAACATTTGATTGATCAAATCAAACATTGACTGCGGACAATTATGTTGTCTAGGTTAATCAACTCATCTAGTTCTTAAGGCTGCCATTGAATTAAATTACTAGTGCACACTTTGTGGTTGTTTGATGGTTATGATTAGTTATACAACAGATCTGTTAACTAATCAACATTAGAAAAGATAAATATTCATAGTATAAATTGACATTTTGTTTCCATGATCAAATTTCTGTTGGTGGACGTTTACTTACGACCAAGATTTATTTTTCTTGATAAATTTTGGTTTTCTTTGATTTAGCATTAATTGTTTCTTTTTGTTTACTATAGCATAACATAGATAACTTCCTCATGGGATCGACCCCTTGATTGCTTTATACTATCTTGTTTGTTTAAGCTAGGGTAATTAATTTGTACGACAGCGACATCGCAACAGTAGATATGACTTGAATTTTTCAAGAGCAAACACCACTGCAAAAGGTTCCTTTTCAGTTGTATAGTAATTGCATTGCGCTTCGTCCAACATTCAGGAGGCATATGAGATAATATGGAAACTCTTCCCTATTATTTGCCCAAGCACAACTCCTATCGCATAATCACTCGCATCGCACATTATCTCGAAAGGTTCATCCTAATTTGGCGGTTGGATGATAGAGGCAGATGTGACACGCCTTTTAAGCTTATTATGAGCATCTTTACATGCTTGATCAAGCACAAAATCCACTTCTTTGGCTAATAATTTACACAAGGGTGCTATAATCATCGAAAAATCTTTGATAAAGCATCAATAGAAACCTGCATGGCCCAGAAAAGAACAAACTTCCCTCACATATTAGGGGTAAGGCAATGATGAAATGACATCTATTTTAACGTTATCAACTTCTAATCCACGCGAAGACACAACATGCCCAAGAACTATTCTTTGTTCTACCTTAAAATAATATTTTTCATAGTTCAAGACAAGATTAGTTTCAAAGCATCTTTTCAAGACCAAAGATAAAATTTTTAAACACTTATCAAAAGAATCACCATACACCTTGAAATCATCCATGAAAACCTCAATTATTCTTTCAACATAGTCAGAAAAAATACTCATCATGCATCTTTAAAAAGTTGTTGGTGCATTACAGAGACCAAAGGGCATTCTTTTATATGCATATGTACCAAATAGACATATAAATGTAGTCTTTTCTTGATCTTCAGGATTAATAACAATCTGAGTATTTCCACTACATGCATCAAGAAAGTAATAAAAAGACTTACCTGCCAGGCATTCAAGTATTTGGTCCATGAATGGTATGGGAAATGATCTTTGCGTGTAGAAAGATTAAGCTTTCTATAATCAACACACATTCTCCAACCACTTGAGATGTGAGTAGGAATGAGTTCATCCTTTTTGTTCTTTACCAATGTGATTCCAGTCCTTTTGGGGACCACATGGATGGGCACCGCCCATTTACTATCCGTGATGGGGTAAATTACTCTTGCATCTAATCGTTTCAAAATTTCAGCTTTCACTACTGACACGACCAAAGAGTTGATGTCTTCTCCCAAGTGTAGGAGTGTCGAAGTAATAAATAACCCGGCAAGACCGAGGTCGAACCACAGAGAGGTTAACTATTAACTATATAAACTACAAATAAAGAAATAGATAATAATAGAAAAGGAGTTGAAGAGAGCTTTGAAATGTGATATTGATATAAGGATTAAACAATGATAAAATAATTATCAAGGTTAGAGGATCCACTAATGGTATTTTAAACAAGTATAGTATAAACTCTTTTTATTACTCAACTGGAAACCACACACAAAGGAGGTTCCAATCGGATAAATTGTTAACATGATTACATTAGTTATCTTCTTCGAATAATGCTAGTACTTGTAAATGTTGTAAGGTATTCATGATTATAACTTATGTTAACAACAAATCAAGTTCCTTTCATAGCACATGTGTCGGTTATACCATACAGTTGGGCTATGAAAGTGCCAAGTATTTATTGTACCAAGGGTTATACAACATAAATCTAGATTAACCATTTAACAAGCAAAGTATTAAAAGTGAACAGGATAAAAAATACAAAACATGTTAGCATCAAACATTAAAGTTTATGTTGAGTTTATATTATGTTTATTCTTACACCATTAGTGTAACCTTTTCACCTTGACATAATAAAGTTAACTAAATATAATGAAAGAGAGAAACATAAATAAACAAGATAAGAACATAAATAAGATATAAGTTAACTAAGTAAATGAAAGGAAATGAAAAGCATAAACAAGAGATTAATATAAACAAAACTTAAGCATTTCAAAAATATAAAGAGAGAAAGCAAGAACATGATCTTGATCTGAAAACCAAGATGCCTAAATGCATGGAAAATGCCTCCTTTTATAGGCCAAAATTTAAAACTATTGATTTGATGACTAATTGTTGAATGGGTGGCCACATCTTGACTTGGTGAAAATCCTTATCTTTTTGTCTGAACAAAACGTCATTGCTAACATCAGAATTTGAGCAGACAGTCTCAATGAAAGTTCTGGGAAATTGTCTCAGCTTTCCAACAAAATAAGAACTAGTGCATTTGGACTTCTAGAACTCGAGAAATGGGTTGAACACTGAATAGTGTCTGGGCTACAAGACAGATTTTGACGTCTCTGTTGTTGTTACATTTTGAACTTGAAAACGGTCCTTTTGAATCTTGTTACAAAATAGGCCTGTGTCTTAGCTTTCCATACATATAAACCAGACCTAAATCCAAGTTCCAGAGCTCCAATTATGATCCAATAACCGAATGGTGTTCTAGTTTGGACTGAACAAGCATATCTTTTCTAAGTTTAGCCCTCTCTTTGTCTTCTCAATTTCAGTAGTTAAACTCATCAATCAATCCTTTAATTTATGTTATTGGCCTGCATTTAAGATGAATATTTACCATAAATTAAAGGTATCTTATATTATTAGACATGTTATTATAAAACATGCTCTAGTTAAGGAGATATTGATACTTTAAGTGCAAAATGATGATATAAAACCTTGATAAAAATGCACTTTTAAGTACTAATCAACTACCTCTATCATAGGCAGATTTAACCTTTTTTGCATTTCCCTCGTTGGTTTCGTATTGTCCTCCAATAGTATGTGATGCATACACATTAAGGGACTAATGCCCTTGATGTCAACTAAAGTTCATCCAATGGTTGTTTTGTGATTGCACAACAACTTCACAAGTTTTTTCTCTTGCGCACTTGTCAAACCTTTTACTATGATATAGAGAAGTGTATTGTTGTCTCCAATGAATACATACTTCAGATTATCAAGTAAAGGTTTCAACTCTAACTCAGGGGTCGGTAAAATAGATGGCAAAAGCTTTTTATGTGAAAGTATTAAATCAACAAAGACATTACCATGGGGAACGGTTTGCAAAGCTTGCAAAGCCAATGCTGATTCGTACCCATTTTGGGGAACACATATGTGCCTCTCCATCTCTTCTATCTCGGTAAAATCATACCCATAGCTCAAAGCTACGCTTAATCCATCCTCGGAATCAAAATCAAAAACTTGTTGTACACACTTATCAACTTGGTCATAGCATGTAATAGAATAAACATTGTTGTAAGGATATCTCATTGCATCATGAAAATTAAATTCAATCTTTTCATCTCTTACTTCCATGGACAAAGTATCCTTACCACAATCAATTTTCATATTGGCAGTTTTCAAGAATGGTTTCCCAAACAATATAAGAGTATTGTTTGATGAATCACAAGAATCACGTTCCATATTAAGAATATAAAATTCGCATGGAATAACCAAACTATCAATCTTGACTAGGACATCTTCTATCACACCAAGTAGATAAACCAAACTACGATCCAGAAGTTGTATTACAATACTAGTTTTATTCAAAGGCTCTAGACTAAAAGAATCATAAACATGTTTATGCATAACACTAATGGATGCATTTAAATCGTATAAGGCCCTTTTAAAACTAGCATTACCAATAACACATGGGATAGTAAACATACCTGGGTATTTTTGCTTCAAAGACATATTCTTTTGAACAACATATACAACTTCACCCATACTTACCATTTCATGGCCTTTTAGCTTGTAAGCTCTCTTGGTAGTACACAACTCCTTCAAGAATTTGACATACTTCAAAAGTTGCTTGATAACATCAATCAAAGGAATCTTGAGCTCCACTTTCTTGAAAATCTCTAAAATCTCTTTTCCTTTGTCCTTTTTCTTCGACCTAAAAGAACTCACAGGAAATAGGGGAATTATCTTAAAACTAGAATTCATTGAAGTAGGACTTACCTTTGGAGTGTTGGTTTTTTTTTCAATTTGTGGAGGAAGAGGACGTTTCTTCTTTATACTCAATTTGGTTTTTATCTCCTCTTCTTCCTCCATCTCAATTTTTTTTAACCTTTTCTTTTCAAGTTCTTTCCCACTTCGCAACGTGATCACACTAACATTCTCTTTTGGATTCAATGCTTGGAAAGGCAACTTTTCATTCATTTGTGCTTCCAATTTTCCAACACTTAAAGCTACTTGCCTCATTTGCTTCACTAAGTTATGAATACTTGACCTTGTTTCCTATTAAAAAGACATGACATTTTTTTGCAAGGTCACTATGTTAGAAGCCAAAGTTTTCATCATCTCACGAAGATTATCACTCGATGACCCCATAACATTGGAATTTGTGAATGCAAGGGGCTGTCTAACTTAATAATTCTATTGGGGCTGAAATCCATGGGGATGGAACTATCGGCCTTGATTACCTTGTTGAGGTGGGTTCCCATAGCGTAAGTTTGGATGATCTCTCCATCCGAGATTGTACGTGTTGGAAAAAGGGATCATATTTACGCTGGGGTTGTCCGTTGAATCCTTCATCTACTGCATGAACCTATTCAAAGTAATCTTCTTACATTGTTGGGCACATATCTGAGGTATGTCCTTGTAAAGAGCATATGCTACAAACTTTCACCTGGTTTACATTTTCAGAAGTCAAAGAACGCACAAGAGAAGTAAGATCATTAACTGTATTCTGAAGGTTAGAAATACTTACCTCATTTACTTGTTTGCTTAGGAAGTCTCCACGCGTGCCAAATTGTTTGGAGTTGGCTGTCATATTTGAGATCAATTGGCATGCAGCCTCGGGTGTCTTATCTACCAATTCCCCTCCATTTGCCGCATCAATGATATTGTGGTCAGTAGGCATCAACACTTCATAGAAATATTTAATGAGTAGTTGATCGAGTATCTGATGATGAGAGCATTGAATGCATAATTGCTCAAATCTTTCCCAATACTCGGAGAGTGTCTCCCTATGAAATTGCTGAATCCCACATATTTCATTCCTTATGTTGGCAACTCGAAAGGCTAGGAAATACTTTTCCAAGAAAATCTCTTTCATGTCATTCCAAGTTCCAATGGAACCTGAGAGAACAAAGAAAAGTCATGTCTTTGCTACCCCTTTTAAAGAGAAAGGAAAAGCTTTCAACTTAACCTGTTTTTTGTCAACTCCATTTGGTTTCATGCCAACACAAACCATGTGGAACTCCATGAGATGAGTATGAGGATCTTCTCTGACAAGCCCATTGAATATTGGAAGTAAATGTATAAAACCAGACTTGAGCTCAAAATTGGCATTGTTGTCGATGTTTATACACAACAGTTGATTCTCCATGTTAGGAGTATCGAGCTCTTTAAGTGTCTGTTATCGTGCAACAACCATGGTGTTGACGCAAGCTTCCTTTCATAACCTGCATAAAGTGTTTTGTATTTCGTGATCTACTTGCACTCGTCTCTGATTAGTAGAACGGGTTACAAGCATAAATTGTTAAGAAAACTCAAAAGAAACCAACCACACAAGAGATTGAAAATAATGCAAATTGAATGAAAATCCTACGCTAGAAAACAAAAACTGCCTAAAAACCCTAGAAAACAGTGGAATTTGGCCTCGATAAGGTGGGCTAGTCCTATTCAAAACGTTGTGTCCCTTCAGGAAATAAAAGGCCTAGATCTAATTCCACCAAAAATCTGGTTTTGAATAGTAACTATACCGTACTATACAGTACCGCCGCAAGAAAAAAAAATTGTTTCTCTTTTTTTAAAAAAATAAATAACAATCACAGAAAATAACAATTACAACACAAGAATCAACTAAAATCACTTCCCCGACAACGGCGCTAAAATTTATTGCGATGTTGCGGTCACACTAATTAATTACCCTAACTTAAAACACAACACACAAGATAGTATAGAGCAAGAAGTCGATCCCACGAGGAAGGTTCAAGTCAGATTTTTATACTAAATGATATGTGGGGGGTTTGGAAGTTACCTAGGCTAAAGTAAAAGAAAACAAAAAACTATCAAGCAAAATTAAATAAAATCAGAAAATTATCAAGAGAACAAACCTTGGTTTCAAGTAAACATTCACATATGAAAATCAGAACTGATCACTAAAACGATACATCAATTTTATATTCTGAATATTTTCCTTTCTTAACATTAGTTAATTAACGGATTCGCCGTATAATTAACCCTAATCATCAAATAACCACAATGTCGGCACTAGTAATTTAATTGAATGACAGCCTTAAGAATTAGATAAATTGATTAATCTTAACAGCATGATTGTCCGCAGTCTATGTTTGATTTGTTTAAATGCTCTCCCTAAGGTTAATAATGTAGATGCACCACAATTATTAAACTCAGTTGCTTCACAAGTTCATATACCACAACTCTGGTTTTGATATCAAACTTAGCAATAGATTGTCTACAATAATAAATTAGAGTTCGCTCTAGCAATTAAAATAAACAATCACAGGAAAAATAAGCATAGGAGAACAAACATATTCATCATATAACCTAAAAAAAGGTAAAATAAATCTCACAGTTCTTGAAATTCAAAGGTTTTCGTATCCTTATAACCAAGAAAAAGAGTTTAGTCTTGCATGTCCACTGAACAATTAATCAAAAAGAAAGAAAAAAGCATGATTTCGGGTTATGTTGGAGGAAAAGGGTGTTTTTTCTCTCTTGGTTGGATGTCCTCTCTTTTCCTTTCTCTCTTTTTTTTTATATCCTAGGAAACCCTAATCCATTTTCTACAAAACAGTCCTTTTCTAAGTAGACAATTTATATTTAAACTTTTCAATAACTATTTTCCTTAAAAAAAAAAAGAAATAGCCTTGCATAAAATCTTCAAGCTTTTACTTTTAACTTAGAGGAGCTCAATTGCTGAAATAAAGACTTGGATGACAGTTTGGATGCTTTCAGAAGTACTTTGGACTTGTTTCTTCACAAAACATGTTTGTTAGCAGAATTCATATATCATCTTAGAAAAATCATATCTCTCTCATATGAGCTTCTTTTCTTCTGACATTTGGTAAGCTGATAGGTCTTCGAGCAAGAAATCTAAAAAAATTAAGTTTACATCAAATGGACTTTTGTAGCTCAAGATATTTAAGTCAAAATGGCCAAAGGTCAACATTGGCAAAATGCAAGATTTGACTTTAAAGACTGCAATTTCCATGCTCTTTCTCTTTTTATTTTTCTTTCCTTATATGTGTAGAAATGTACGGATGTTAGCTTTCTAATGCCACTAGAATCACTTCATTTCAACCTCTAGAGCTCAAGCTCTATACAAAACATCAACTGGAGGTCAAATCTATCAATTATCTTCAATTTACTTCTTTTTTAATCTTTCATCCGAAAGTGCCTTTAAAGTATAAAACAAAGAATATCAAGGTATTTTTTGTATAAAACATAGGCAAAACACAAGGTAAATGTGGGTAAAATATCAAATAATACGGTTGCATCATCTACCGTTGTATTATACGAATGAAATTGTCACGAATGGTTGTATGAGTATTATGAAAGATCTACTGTTGTGTTATACTGAATGTTAATTATCATAAATGGTTGTATGAGTATTACGAGGGATCTATTATTGTATTGTATTGAACATTAACTGTCATGAACGGTTGGATGAGTAATACGTAGGGTGTATTGTTGTGTTATACTAAATGTTAAACTGTTATGGAATATTTGTTTGTGTATTACAAAGGATCTATTATCGTGTTTACTGAATGTTAAACTATTACGGAATGTCTATACGAGTATCACGAAGGGTCTACTATTATGTTACAGTGAATGTCAAATTGTTATGAATCGTTTGAATGAGCAATTCAAAGGATATTACCCTGTTATAATAATTTCATAAACCGCCTCTAGAACATTCGATTGGTTAATGATTATCTTCGGCTAATGGCATCCAAAGTGGATGACCGAGATTGACAACTGATTAACTTCGGCTAATAGCATCCCAAGTGGATGACTAGGATGAACAAATGATTAGCTTCAGCTAATGGCATCCCAAGTGGATGACTGGGATGAATAAATGATTAGCTTCGGCTAATGGCATCCCAAGTAGATGACCGGGATAAACAATAATTAGCTCCGGCTAATGGCATCCTAAGAGAATAGCCTAATTTGGGAGTTATGAGTTAGTTTCAAGAATTTGATGCGTTCATAAGTACTATGTTTTGTATATACGAAGTATATGAAAGAGCTATGATTGTTATGCTTTAAATAAAGAATAATGTTAGTTCAGTTAACGGTATTTGAGATAGCTGACCGGGTTTGAGTATTGTAACTAGCCTCGGTAATTGATGAATTATTAAGGGTGGTATTTACAAAAGGAAAAATGAAAGAATTATACTCTTTTGGTCCATGAATGAAATGTAACATTAATATTCTTTATTATGTTTTTAAATTACCTATAATGCTAGAAATTATCTTGTGCTATAATAGGGATATCATACCAACATGGCGCGTGAGGAAATCCATTTTGGCTCACACATTTTGAAAAGAATTATATATTCACATATTATGGGTGATATGAGTTCTGTATAAACAGACGTGTTAATTGCTCAATTAGTCGTCCAACCTTTTTTGTAAAGGCTTGTAATGAAAAAATTGAAATGGAACATGGATGTGTATGTGCGAACATGTAGATATGATGTGAATGAATATACATTTATGGTATTCTTTTTATGAGGATGTTATGTTGTGAAATTACATGGGGTCAGGGTAACGAAAGTACTAGTTGTGTATCTTACCATTCAGCACTCTTGTATGAACTCGTGATGATAACGAGACTAGAACAGGAATGTGAATTTATAAGTATGTCAATATGATGTAATGTAAACCTATGAGTATGGAGATATAATATTATGGGCATGTGTATTGCGAATCCGTTTTATGGGAATGTCGATTTACATGATCCTATGTGGATTGTGTCTTGTTATTAAATGGAATGCAATTATAAATCTATAGAATGATCGATATGGTGAAAGACATCTAGAACCGAACCCAAAAAAGATTTCATCGATTTTGGCCTTGAAAAAGTCGAGTCATTACAACCAGCACCCAAACATCCCTTTTTATTTAAGAGGGGTCACTACAAGATTTAACAGTTTTACCAACGGAATTTTTCTGTCAGTGTAAGACACATATTCCGTCGGTAATTAATTTACCGACGAAAATGCTCCGTCGGTGAATCTTTCGTCGGTAATTTTTTTTTTCCGTCGGTAAATTCATTGGTAATAAAAAATAAATTTATCCGCTCCATTTCGTCAGTATATCCCTCAGTAATAATATTTTTTTATTATCGACGGAATTACCGATGGAAATTTCGTCGGTAATTATTTAAAAATATTTAAAAAATTCATTTTATAAAATTATAAAATAATTAAATTAACATAAATTAACACTGTATAATAAATACTCAAAAATGCTTGGAAAAAAGAATAAGAAAATCAACTCAAACAAATTTGCAACAAATAAATAAAACAAAAAAATAAATTCAACTAAAAAAATTCATATGAAAAAAATAAAGTTGCAATTGCTAAAAATTTAAAAATCCTATAAATAAATCAACTAAAAATTGATCTCATATGACAAAAAAATCTCACAACAACATTTATACAATTATTAAGAACAAAAACAATTAAAAATAAAATAAAAAACAAATATAGTGAAAAAAATATGAAAAAAGAAGAAAAAAGAAAAATCTTACCTTAATGTAGTTGCAAGTGAAGCTAAGGAGAAAGAAAAAATTTTGTTAAGCATATTAATTAAAAATAAACTAAGAGGATAAAAGAAGAAAGAAGAAGAAGAAGAAGATATACCCAAGCATGAAGGAAAAGAGAAGGAGATGAGGAGAGAAAAGAAGAGAAAGAAATATATATTGATGTTTTTTACATATAGTGAAGAAGAAGAACAAGAAGAAGAACAAGAACAAGAAGAAGAAGTAGAAGAAGAACAAGAAGAAGAAGAATAATAAGGAGAAGAAATGAGTCTGTCTCTTGTGAAATAAGGGGATTCAGGCTTGTTATTGGGGCGCGTTACCGACGGATAATTGAATATTAATATTTTTTAATTATTCTGTCGGTAATTCCATCGGTAATATTTAATTTAAATTTTCAATTTCGTAAAATTTTTTCAGAAACCGCCAACAATTACCGACGGTTTTTCAATCCGTCGGTGATTCCGTCTGTAATATTTAAATAAAAATTTTAAATTAATTGAATTTTTTCAGAAAACCGCCAAATAACACTCTCTGAAAAATACCGATGGAAAATTCTATCGGTGATTCCCTTTGTAATTGACATGATGAACAGTGTTCACAGTTTACCGACGGAATCACCGAAGGATTTTACCGACGAAATATTCCGTCGGTAATTCTGTCGGTGATTCCGTTGGTAAAAATGACACTTCATTTTTTTTGCTTTGTTTTAAATTTTTTTCCCACGGTAATTCCATCGGTATATACCGAGGGAATATTTCCGTCGGTAAAATACCTCGGAAATTTACCGACGAAAATATTTCCTCGGTATTTCCGTTTGTATTTATCAATTTTCTGGTAGTGGGTATAAATGTAAGAGAGGAAGAAGAGGTTACCTTTCCTCTTCCCCAAAACCGGCCATAGCAGACTGTAGCAGACCTCTCTCTTTTCTAACTAAACAAATCCAGTTACATGTCCCCTTCATTGAATGTTTGAGTAAAATGAGAGCTAGATAGTTAGGTTAATGACTGAAACATTGAAGGAGAGGGAGTGTAGCAGGCCGACTGGACAACAGAAGAAGGGAGGAAGAAAATCGAACAGAAGAAAAAGAAACCACCAAACCTTACACTAGGACTGTCTAAAAATGTGAGGAAAGACCAATATCCTTCCCTTGGTTGATTGTTACCCTAGATTTCAAACAAAAGAGAAGGGAAAAAAAACTCAAAAATAAAAAGGGTAGTGTTCTTGCACCTTAACTCAAGAAATTTCGACTAAATAAACAAACTTAAGTAGAACAAAAGGATGGATGAAAAAATGCACCAACCCTTACTCAAGAAACATGAACGATTTTGAATGCATGAACTTAGGGGAGGGCCAACCATAATGAAGGCTGCACAAAATACATATTAATGTAATGAAATGCATAGATTGTGACCTTGTTAGAGTCTTAAATAACGTTGGAACCAAAACATAATTTATGCCTGTGCTAATGACATAATTTCTGCATATGAGATTGAAGAAATTATATGAAAGTGTGTTGGAATGTTGCTATGTGCAGAATCTTATTGTCATTGAACCCTAGAAGCATGCTAGAGCTGAACCAGAAACCATATTATGTTGATGTCTTGATTTTATTATGTGATTGATGAAATTGCATGGTTATGAACCAAGTTAAAGAATATGTTTTTGTAAAATGTTGTTGTGATTATACTTGTATAAAAATAAAGAATTGCATGTGTAAATTAGAGAACAATGGACAGCAATGTCCGGTCAAAAGGAAGAGGACGAGACAATGAAAGACCTGTCCATCATGATGCGTTTGTCTTTCATGTGGAGCTCTAGCTGCGTTATTTGGGCAGACTATGACATACCATTAGATGTTGTTAGAAGACAGATGCAGGTATAGCGCAATACCTGTGAAACTTTCATTTTCTGGCTATTCTAGACTTGACTATTTCTATAGGATGTAGAAATTTATTAATGTACGGCTGTACAGGGAGTGAACTTTAGGACACTTGCTGTAACACTTTTTACGTATCTCCAGTATGAGTGATTGCTGCATCTGGATCTCTGAATGTATCCTAGATTTTAGATTTGCCGCTTCCTGAATTTATATTATTCAATTGACCATGTTGCTTGACCAATTGACCATCACACGCCTCTCCTGATCATAGGAAATGCATGTCAAACATAGTGTAACCTGTTCTGAATTTGCCAAAAAAATGACAGCTCTTTAGTCAGGATTTTAGTGTCAGTACTTGTCAGTTTGAAACTTTGATAAGCATTTTGGGATTTCAGGTTTACAAGTATTACTGGAATGTTGTTATTTGACATGCAGGAACACATTAGAAGGGTTTTTTACTATAGTCCGCTATCAAGGATGGAGACACAGTTATTAATTTGCTGGCCCGATCGAGCATTAATTATATTAAGGTGATGCTTTATATTTATAGAATAATATTTCAAACTGGTATTATAGCCTTGTTATCAATGTATTTTTGCCTGGCTAGCAAGTATCATGTACTTCCATTGCACGTGATCTTCTTTCTGCATTTAAATAAAATCTTCACCATTCATATTCTGCATGGTGGCTGAGTTTTTTTATAAAGTGGAAATTAAAGAAATTGTTATTAGATGCTTGCAAGTGATAACCGTTTAATTCAATCTAACACGGAATGGAAGGCACAATCTTGTTTGTGAGCCCTGGGATTAATGGATCTTTAATGATGGCTGTCCTGTGATTGGTTCACAAGTCATTTGGGATGATTTCTGGAAATTTTAATCTCTTTTTCGGCTATCGGAAACAAACTTCAAATATATTACCTGTTCCAACACCACCTTTACTTGTTCTTGAAGGCCTGCTACAGTACCTCTCTCATTTTGGTCGTGAGCTTGTAAAGCATTGTGGAAATGATGGAGGAGGTATCATTATCAGAAATTTGACCAGATGTTTAGTGAAAAGAAAAAAAGCAGAGAGTAGAAGTACTGTCACCAAATAAATGGCCATGCCATTTTTAGGTTCACGAATGCCTTAATTAGAGAGGCCATGCACATTTGCATTATTTAGCCCCACCACTGACCTGCATGCCTGATGCTGGAAGCATTTTGAAACTAATCTGATTGGTTGGTTCAAGGTTCTCTCTTTTCAAGTCTTCGTTTATAATATTTTGCTGCATATTAAAAGGAAGTCGCAGCGAATTTGAGTCGCTATCCAGCCCCATAATACTTGGTCGTATTTGGCAGGTCGAGATTATTTTCCCTAGTCAGAACGAGTTATAACCACTCCGGCTCGTGCACATTGGCCATTTTTCTCTGAAATGGTTTTCCTGTTGGCAGGCAATTGGTTTTGGCATAGAAGTGTCCATTTCCATGTGAGTGATCCCTAGCCACCTTAATTGACTGTTTGATGGGAGTTGCCTGCCCTTGTATTTATAACCAATGGTTGGTTTGGAAAAAAAAAAATACACTACGGATGAACAAGTCCATTTCTTGATGCCTGGAATTTGATCGTTTTGGAAAGCTCGTCTAATTTTCTAGTTTTAGTTGTAGTCAAAGCTGATAAAGATATATCAATTGCAGGAAAAACAAGCTAGGCTTGAATATAACACTCTTGTTGAATTGCTTTTCGGTGTTAAAATGATTTACTTCTTTTATTTTTTAATATTAATATATAGAAATAATAAATTAATTAATTTAAAAAATTTACAAGATAGCAATGCAACCGCTGTGCTAAACAGTTCCTCCCTTTGCAGCACAATTCAAATTTGTCCTTGAATATATTCTACGTATTATTGAAGTCAATTGTACTTGGGGGATGGGGTTTTGGACGTCATGTTTTCCAGGTCCCCAACTTGTTCGATGGGATTGATTGACCTTCCATTGCTGTCATTCATGGCTAAATAATAAAATAAAATAAAATAAAATAGCTGACCAGTAAAATACTTGTTTTCATTTAACCCCCCGCTAATTTATGTTTAACAAGGAGACCTTGTTTGTGGTCATAGAAATAACAAGTATATTACTGAATTCAATTATACAATATAGTTTTGTTATATTACGAATGAAGTGGATGGGGCTGTTAATTAAAAATTTCAAGAAAACGTGCTTGGACATAAAATTTAACTCTACTTAATTGAAGCCACGACGATCCTAAATTTATATTAACAAAACTTTAAAACTTTTGAATATTTTACCGCAGTAATCTCGATGAATACTTACTTATTTTATTAGTCACAAATTAAATCTCAAAATTAGCTATACGGGGTAATTTTGTTTGGCAAAAATTAAATGGTCATTGCCAGATTCAAATGAAACAATTAAATATTTTTATTTTTACATTGCATAAAAATAATTATTATATCTTTAGATTCAAAAACTTTTAAACTTGATATTCAACAGTGTTTTTATATTTTTCATTTTTAAACATACTAAATAACTTAAATATCTTTAAAAGTAGAATTTTCTTTAACTTAAATCCATAGGAGTTTTTGTACTTTCATTCGAGTTTTTTTTTTTTGTTATTATCAGATTGAGAGAAGGGTAATTTTGTAATTTTAGATATAAATATTATTAGAAAAAAACAGGTTATATGTGCATTGCACGTGTTAGTGCATGGGTGGTGGCCATGTTATTCGAGCAGTGTGTGCAATGTCGCTCTACGACCAAACACAAATTTCAAGGTTGGTGTTCGAATCTTCTCGTCGACCTTTCATTCCTAAGCGGCGCATGTGATGAACGAAACTCTAATTAGGCATAAGTGATCTTTTCTTCTTCTTTTTTTCTCTTCTCTTTAATTTTTGTGCCTAAATCTCATACATTCTTATTTATAGTATAAGAGAATAATATTATACATTAATATTTAAAAAAACCTAGAGGATTTAAGTTAACAAGTACATTTGTAACATTAAATTTACTTACATATTAAAAGACCTTATCAAAATTACATTACATAAGAAGTTATGATTTTCCTAGATACAACATTAAAAACTACCACCCTAAGTAACAACAAGTAGTATATTGCTCAGCTCGAACTTATAAGGATCTTGTAGTCAAATTAATTTAGATTGTGAGAAACACTATCTAACAATTAATATATCTAGTTGGAACAATATTTATTAAATAACAAACATCGTTAACCAACTCTTAAATAATTTGATTAATCCATTAATATCCCGACTAACAATACTATTAGTTTCTCTAAAATCATTAAAGTCAATTAGCCCAACACATCATCCCGGACATTTATCGCTCTGATGCTTCTAATCTCCTTAAGACAAATCAATCAAATAAAGTCACGATCATCATGTAAACTAATGTCTTTAGTACCTTTTAGGGTACTAGTCAACTTAGATTCTTAGTCATCAGTCACACTGACGCCTCTAGTACCACCCAGGGTACAAGTCAATTTTAAATTCATGCAAGTCAGTCAATTTTAAACTCCTGGTACACTAACGTCTATAGTACCACTTAGGATCCTAGTCAATTTTAAACTCCTAGTCATCAGATAAATTGACGCCTCTAGTACCACCTATGATACTTTTAAATTTTGAAACTTTCTTTTTCGTTGCTCACGCCACAATTAACACACACACACACACAAGCAATACATATAGAAAAAAAATACAATTATTTAACATGAAAAAATTTTAAAAACTTGAATGGTGGAAGAGTGAACACTTACCTAATGCCTGAGCTCTCGATATAGTCATCTGTTGTTGTCTCGAACTTGCAGTCTTTTTTGTTACCACAGAAATCCAAACATCATGTTGTACATCATCACAACATGAACACCACTGGAAACTTATTCCAAAAACTTTTTTTTTCAATCTTTTTAAAAGTTCATATTACACACAAACACATACCCTTCTTCCTTTTTCATCCATACTAACTTATTTAACAAGAAATCAAAAAGTATTTGACTCTTTCTCATTTACTAAATTTTTGGCTGAACTTGGTTTATAATAGTACTATATTTTGGTGTTTAACTTTTTCCTTCACTTTCCTTATCCCTTTGATATTCTTATTAATACATTCAAGCATAAATATCCTATCAATTTAAACAACTCAATTCATTTCTTTCAAAATATCATAGGCTAAATTTTTCATAAAGGAAAATATGAGTTCTTCTTACACTTTTCATGCAATTCTATTCTTATTCACTCTTCACTTATTTTATTTAACACAATTGGATACAATTTCTAAGTCAATTCAATCAACCACTTATATCCCCTCTTTATTAGGCAAATGGACGAATTGTGCTTCTATAGATGAAGTATGAATTTTTCTCAATTTTCTATGGTTGATACATTACTCACTCATTTTCCATATAATGAATATAATTCTAACCAAAATTCATAAAAATTTCATTAAAAAAAACAACAAAATCCCTTGCTAACCATAGACCAAAACCTTCCAATAATAAAGAGGTATGTTCTTTTTCTTGGATTTTAGAAATTAATTTACTACCCATTAATTAAATTCTTTCTTATCATGAATTACAAGTCAATTGATCCAACAAGTGCAAATTTCTCATTTAACTAGTGTGGTCAAAACCCTCATTACACAAGAACAATTATTTTTTTTAATTTTTCTTTCAATTATCACTTAACTCATCCGTTCTTCATGTCTAAGAACATCATCTAAACATAGAAACAACAATCCATAATCATAACATACACAATCCAGACTTCCATCATGAAATTAAAATGACCCACTTCTCTAACCATAACAAAACTATAATCAATCAAGGTAAAAGTGTTTCTTACCTCCAAATAACACTAAAACAAGGATTCCATTTGTTCTTCCTCGCCCTCACGACTTCTTTCAAGCTCTAAACTTTAGTTTTGTAGTTTTTAATTCTTCCTAAAAGCTTAAAATCTCTTTCTAAATTCTTAGAAGCTTCTCTAAATACTTAAATCTCCCTCTCTTAAGTGTTTTAATGTGAGAAAATAAAAAATTCAAGAAATTATTGCCTCGTTCCTTCTCATTTATTCAGCAACTCTTGGCTTTCTTGAGAAGCCAAAAAAGCTATTCATGTACCCTTATCATTGATATTTACAATATTGCCATTAGACTTTAATTTAGATAGTTTTCATTTACCTGAGTATCTCATCTTAATCTATTTTTATAGCTTACCTTACTTTGAAGTTTTAATTCATAAAACTTCATTTCAATTACTTTAATGTGTGTGTGTGAGTATTTTATCCCAATTTATTAGTGATTTAAAGTTTTCCAATACTTTACTAGCATTATAATATTTTTAACTAGGGGTTTACATTCTCCCCACCTTTAAAAATTTCATCCTTGAAATTACACCTCTTACCTGTATAAAGAAATAATCAGGATACTTTCTTTTTATGTTTTATACTCTTTCCCAAGTCTCCTTTTTTATTTGGAAGCTTCTTTATAAAACTTTTATCATAGGAATCTTCTTACTCCTAAACTCATTGTCACTGTTATCCAACATTTTCACAGGTTTTACTTCTAAGGTTAAATCTTCCTTTATTTCTAGAGGAACTTACAGTAATACCTGGGACGATTCTACTTCACCCTTTCATAGCAGCGATACATGAAACACATAATGAATTTTGGCTAATTACGAGGCAAGGCCAAATTATATGCTACATGACCAATCCTCTTCATAACTTCAAAGGGTCTAGTATACCTTGGTGCTAGCTTTCCCTTCATGTCAAACTATAGCATATATTTTTAAGAAGCAATCTTCAAAAATACTTTATCTCCAACATTGAATTCTAGAGGAACCTTTAAAAAATACTTTGTCTCCAACACATCATGAATCTTGCCCAATTACGGGGACAAGGCTAATTTGTATGCTACAAGACCAATCCTCTTTATAACTTTAAAGGATCCAATACCTTGGTGCTAGCTTCCCTTTTATGCCAAACCATAACTTATGTTTCAAAAGGGAAACCTTCAAACATACTTTGTCTCCAACATTGAATTAAAAAGGCAACCTTAAAAAATACTGTCTCCAACACATCATGAATCTTGGCCAATTATGGAGGTAAAGCCAATTTGTATGCTACAAGACCAATTATTTTTGTAACTTTAAAGGTTCCAATATAGCTTGGTGCTAGCTTCCTCTTCATGCCAAACCGTAGCATATATTTCAATGGGGAAACCTTTAAAATACTTTGTCACCAACATTAAATTCTAGAGGCCTCATTTCTATTATCTGCATAACTTTTTTGTCTATTCTATGACACTTTCATTCTATCTTTTATGATTTTTACCTTCTCCGTGATAACCTATACAAATTCTAGCCCAATTAATTTTCTATCACCAACCTCCTCCCAGCACACAGGCATTCGATGCATTCTACCAAATAAAGCCTCATAAGAAGTCATTTCTATTGTAGCTAGGTAATTGTTATTATAAGTAAACTCTATAAGATGTAAGTGGTCTTTCTAATTTCTTTTAATTTTCAATATATATGCTTTTAATAAGTTTTTCAATGTTTGAATTGTTTTTTTAAATTATTCATTAGTATGAGAGTGGTGAAATCTCTATCTATATATTAATTGTGTGTTTGAGAGTAAGATTCTTTCTGTTTTAATGTGCTTCTTCAAAATGCTTTTTTTTAATATTAAATTGATGTTATTTTTATATTTTTTTAATCATTTTAATATATTATTATAAAAATTAAAAAAAATTATTTTAATATATTTTTAAATAAAAAATATTTTTAAAAATAGACTGCAACATCACAATGCAACATCCTATCACGGAAAGCAGGCTGAAAGTCAATAACTGCAATGAATGTCCAATAATCATTTAATATTCTCGAGTAGAAAACATTAATGGTATATTATTATGCATGCATGCATGCCTGCCTGGACAATGTTTTCTACTTCTGCTATATCATAAGATTAATAATTTCAAATAAAAAATTAACTGATTTGAAATAAAGATTAAAGTTATATATATATATATATATATATATATATATATAATGCCTAGTCGATTGCTTCCTCAACCTTTCTCCATAACTTCCTTGAAAGTCCCTAGCATTATCCCTCCCTCACTCCCTCCAAAGCCGTACTTTGGCTAGCAGGCAGCAGCAGCGTCGCAGGAAGGAAATAGGTTTACTTTTTGACATATTTACTTTGACTAAAAATATTATGTTGATTTTTCAAACCGCTACCTCTATCTATATAATATAGGACTTGGTAGTTAAATCGACCACATTCATTTCTTGCTCCTAACTAGCTAACCTCTGAACCCCACACACAAAAAGAATAAAGAGAGTGAAAGAGAGGAAGAGTTCAATTTCGCAGCCATTGTTGTGGGCGCTCTAGGTGAGCTATCTCGATTTAAGCCCTTCTCTTTCAGTTTTATGTAGATCCAATATTGTACATTTTGATGGGTTATTGCAGTGGACTTGATTACTATTAAATAATTAGATTGTTTTCATGATTAAAGATTAAACCCTCTTTATTTTTATTTTTTTTATTCTTGCTTTATTTATGTGATTATCTAGATGACACGTTTGTGACTGTTTTCATGATGAACAGGCTTGTCAGTTCTGATACCACACATCAAGTCTGCTGGATTTTCGATGGGCCTTTCTTTTTCATTACTCTTGTCTGCATGGTCTGCGATTCTGGGACACAAGTTTTTCGGCTCAAAGGATACTGTCGAAAAGATTGTTGTAAGGTCCCTCAGCTTTGCAAGGAAAGATGGAGAAATGGGTTCAAGGACAAACAGCTTCAAGAAAGATGTTTCAGAAACCATTGGAAAGTGTGAAGGGTCAGATAAATTGAGTTTAGAGAGATCATTAAGCTTTAACCACTGGGATTCCGATGAAATCAAGGCTAAACCATCCGATTCATCCAGAAGTTCAAACTCTCTAAAGATAAAAGGTCATGAAACAGTCCACATAACAAAGCCTACAATATTACTCCCTGAACCACCTGTGATCTTCTTTTCTCCAAGACCTTTTAGTGAGCTTGATGCTGCTGCAACTAAACTTCAAAAAGTCTACAAGAGTTACAGGACTAGGAGGAACCTTGCAGATTGTGCAGTTGTTGTTGAGGAACTTTGGTATGTTTCTCAATACATATTCTTGACTCTCAACGTATTTGTTGTAGTCCTTTGTGATATTCATTTGGTATTACAATTGTTGTAGGTGGAAGGCCTTGGATTTTGCAGCTTTGAAAAGGAGCTCGGTATCATTCTTCAACATTGAGAAACATGAAACTGCTATATCTAAGTGGGCCAGGGCCAGCACAAGGGTTGCTAAGGTACTGTACTTACAAGTCAAGGAGTTGATTCATTAGCAGTATTATAGAATAATAACATGTATTGTTTTTGTGTTTGCAGCTTGGAAAGGGTTTGTCCAAGGATGAGAAGGCTCAAAAGTTGGCCCTGCAACACTGGCTTGAAGCGGTAAGCCCACATATGCCCTTTCATGAGAGCTTTCTTTAATTTAATCACTCAAAAATTTTATCTGTGGCTTTTATGGAATACATTTAATCTAATTAACGGATCACTTTACTTAATAAACTTCTCCCTGCTGCAGATCGATCCACGCCATCGTTATGGACACAATTTACACTTCTATTACGATGTTTGGTTTGACAGCAGGAGCACACAACCTTTCTTTTACTGGTAAATACAGACTCATTCAAACCAAAATCATTGTATGATATGCAGTTGTATAAGTGCTGCCTATTTCCTTAACTTAGTCCTCTATATATACTGTTCTTCAATTTAAATTTCCTTGTGGAATTGAAGGTTGGACATTGGTGATGGTAAAGAAGTAAACCTTGAGAAGTGTCCAAGGAGCAAGCTTCAACGCCAATGCATTCAATACCTTGGACCAGTAATGTCTCATCACTAATACTGTGTGCAATTCTATTCTAATTTTACCAATCCTAATACAGTTTTTTGTCCATGTATTTAAATTCTCACGAAGTTGTTTTGTCCTCACAGAAAGAAAGGGAAGCATTTGAGGTGATTGTAGAAAGTGGCAAGCTCGTGTACCGCCAAACCGGATTGGTTGTTAACACCACGGATGATACGAGGTGGATTTTTGTGTTAAGCACTTCAAGATCCTTGTATGTAGGGCAGAAGAAGAAAGGTGTTTTCCAGCACTCAAGTTTCCTAGCTGGAGGAGCTACAACAGCTGCTGGAAGATTAGTATCAGAAGATGGGGTTCTACAGGCAATATGGCCTTACAGTGGTCATTATCTCCCTACTGAGGACAATTTCAAAGAATTCATTAGTTTTCTTGAGGAGCATAATGTAGACTTAACAAATGTTAAGGTAATAAAAAACTTTAAGCATAATAAAAGATTTCCTAGTTGCCTTGTTATGATAGCCTTGTTTATTTGTTCATTTATATGTAGCTTATTTTTTTTACCATTTGTTTGCAGAGATGTTCAATAGATGATGATGATTCTTCGTTCAAAGTTACCGATGAAGGGTGTAAACAAGAGGCGATGAAGGAAATCACCACGATCACATCTACCAACACAAAAGCTAATGAGGTTGATGGGCCTATTGATAATAATAAGAAGACAACCAATGATCAACAGGACAATATGGAAGCTAATGCAGCCATGTTGCAAGCTCCAGCATTTGACCTAAGCAAGCGTTTATCATGCAAGTGGGCAAGTGGATACGGTCCCCGTATTGGATGTGTGAGGGACTATCCAGCTGATTTACAATCTCGGGCACTAGAGCAAGTCAAGTTATCGCCTAGGATCAATCCTGGCCTTGCAGGGAGTTGTGTTCCGATCCCTTCGCCGCGGCCGAGCCCAAAGGTTCGAGTCTCACCAAGGCTTGCATACATGGGACTTCCTAGTCCAAGGGTTGCGGTTTCTACTTCTCAAAGAGTTTGAATTTCACCAAATGGTGAATTACCATGGTCCATGGTCGTCATGTTTTTTTGGATTTTTTGATCAGCTAAGCTCTTGGCCTTAAAATGTTCAAGAGGGCTTGAGACCCTTCTGGTGCCCGTCCAATCAGTTTCTAGAGGGGGAATATTTAGGTGATAATGAACCCATCATTCTTTATTCTTTTATTTATTTCGTTTTTTCATGGAAATCGTAAATATAATAAGCCAAATAAAGTTTTTCTTCTTTGAAAAATCTCAAAGTTGTGATATGGTGTTGATAATTCATGCTCCTATATGTAATGAATATGGGGTGTTAAATTTGTGCTGTAGAGAATTCATGGGTTAATCTTAATGATGCAAGAGATCAACATTTTTCTTCCCTTTGCGTGGGAACGGGGAAGGTTGGTTGTTGTTAACAGCCTCTCTTTTTTTTTTCCTATAGCATTCAATAATTAAAAGAAAACAAATCAAATGTGCTCCTCAAACCATAGAAAAAAGAAGAAGAAGAAGAAGAAGAAAGCGCGGGCGTGAGGTGAGACTGTAGAAATGTTGCTGGTCTTATCCCATGCACTTTCGGTCAACCATGTAGCTTGACTATTACCCAGGGTCGTCCTCCTCCTCCCAAAAATAGAAGGGACGACCCTTTCTTTTTTATTTTTTCTTTTTTCTTAGGGTTGGGAATGTTGACTCGAATGTTAATTATTGTGCCTGTTTTATTCTATCTGTCCCGAAAACAAAAGGGTTATTGTATTATGCAGGGAGGGGGAGTTGGTAAGAATAATGACACCCTGAGTTCTAGCTTGTTGGTCTGTGCCATGCCCCTCAAACCTTAACTCGAGGCTCCTGTGATGGCCCATGTCTCGATGATAGTAAAGGACCCTTAAGATCTCTTGGATCAAAAAGAAAAGAAATACAAGCCAATTACATGGAGAAAGAAAAGGAATAAAGAACAAAGATACAATCCTAAAAAATGCCTCCTTGAATTATTTGTATGAAAATTACTCACTATTCGGATGGTGATACCACAATTTATTCCACACAAAACCCATTGAAAGATCACATGATGAGTAATTTTTGAACATGTTGGATTTCCTTAAACACATAGTGAAAATGATAAATTTAAAAATATTTCTGGAGTTCCAAGACTTGTTAGACAGATTTAGAGTTATTTAGGGTTTATACAAAGATTACTTGAAGATCTGAACTTCTTTTCGGTTTTAAATACATGCTTCAAGGCTACGTTGTCCCAAATCACAAGTCGTTCAATTGTCCGGCTTCTAACGGTAATCTATATAAACTACCAATGAAAAATCTTCTAAATACTTTTAGAGGAGAAAGATTGTTATACTTTAGAGTACCAGCTCTTTGTTTTTTTGTATTTAGGTGTTACTGTATTGTACTCTTCTCACCTTAAAACTCTCTACATGAAATAAAAAACATAACTTTTTTATAGGAAAATCTAAAAACCCTATAAATAACAAAAAGTCAATTTGCCACTTAAATAATATATATAAGGCTAATTTTAGAAATTTATTCAATCAAGTCCCTACTTGAGTTTCTTAAGTCTAGAATTGTAATTCCTTGTATAAATTACACTCTAGTCCTCAATTTCTAAAACTTATTTATAATCATCTCATTTTAATTTCTGACCAATGATTCTTATGTGTATAACCCAGTAAGTTCCCTAATAAGTTGACCCAAATATGAATTACAATCCCAAATAAATAGGATTAAATAAATTAAACAAATCAATTTATTATCAATTTAATAATTGATTTATTTATTTATTTATTAAGATTAAGTACAATATTTAGCAACTTGTCATGATCCCTCAAATATTAAAAAAGTCATAAGTGGTTTGACTTAACCTTTTAATGATCAATTTCTCACTGTAATTATTATCTATTCATTAATAATTTTCTGATTTAGACATAATAGTTGGAGTGTATCTACTATGTCAAATCATGTTTTTTCTTAACACTATAGTCATTGATTCTTTGAATAAGATTTGAAACTCTTAACAAATCTCATTCCACCGTGCACCAAAATTTACAATCAATACTATTTAAGAACATATGAAATGTTTTCCCTAATTCACCAAGGTGATGAATTCTTTCTTGATTATTTAAATACCTTCATATAGTTCATGTTATACTCAATAACTGCACATTTGTTACCCTTAATTAGGGGACCACATGTGTGGTGCGGCAACAACAGCAGGGGAGCATGAGTAGAGCTTCTACTGCAGGTAGGTGATCCGCATCTATGTTTTCTAGTTAAATTCCATGATTTAATATGTTACTGATGTGAAATGTGAATTAACAAATGTTGGATATTATATGAAAGAATGAAAGTTTGCGTAATGATGTTGTTATTTCGAATGGTATCCCGAATGTATATGTGTTCAAAGAGAATGGTCTTTTATGTGAATTGCCAAGTGATGGAAGTACCGCTGACATAGAAAATATGAGAAGTTTGATATATGGCATGGACTAACATACATTTAGTGTATGTTAAGATCCCGGGTAAGGGGATCGTCATGCATCGACGCCTACGAGGTGATGATGATACCGGTGAAATTGGTATCGACAGTGTGTTAGGCGGAAATAGTTGTGGTTGATTTTATGGAATCTTGAAAGGAAGTTGAAAATGAAAGATGAAACAGTTTTAGTAGTTGAATGAGAAAGAGTTCCAATGAAAACAAAAAGGAAGAATTGAATAGAATATGAATACATGTTGCCTTTTTAAATTGTTGGATATTTGTGTTACTGTACTTATTGTGATATTCATGTTTCAATAATATGTATTTTGTTTCAAGACCATCGCATGCACAACAGGAGTAGATACTAACTTTTGTTCACCTTTTGTTATCTAGTTTTAGGGAGTATATCCTTGTATTTTGTAATATTAAAACATTTATATAACTTAATTTATATAATTAATGTTTAAACTTGAATAGATGAACTTAACATTGAAATTCATATAATCATGTTTCATGTATGTGTGTTTATCTCATTTATTCCTCTATAATGATATTATGGTTATGATGATGATAATGTTTGTGGGATGAGACCCAGGACAATTGAGTCGTGATTGAATTATGAGATGTAAGATATTAGAAGTGTAAACATGATACTTGGAACCTCTTAATATAGGGGAGACTCTGCCAAAATTTTAGTAGAAATTTCAGTAGATTTTTATATGAAAATTGTATAAAAAATTTTACCTTATTTACCATTTGATATGTGATTGGTGTTTTATCTCGAACAAGAGGATGTTATATTTTTCAGGGGATGTTTTACCTTTAACCATATACTTTTTGATTCATGTGTTGCACGTAATACTTAGTAATAGAGATTAAGGTTGTTAATTCCATTTCGGTTGCTATTTTATTTTTTCAATTGGAATGAAATGTTTCAGTTTCGAAGTGTTTCTGCGTGCCGTTTTGGGGTTGTACTGTTCACACACACACACACACATATATAAATTCAACAAACATAATTCCAATTCAAGATAAATTAATTATAAATTATGCAACACAAACACAATGCCAAACAAACACAATTTTAAAATTTAAAATATTTCTAAATAGTCAAGATTAAATAGATTTTTAACTTAAAGTAATTCAACTTAAACAAAATATCAAAATATTATGAAAGTAAAATGTTTTAACACAAATATTTTAAATTAAAGTTAGGTCAATGTTATCAAGGCTAATGGAATCTAAAGCATCCCTTGTTTTGCTCAAATTCCTACAAAGTATAAACATGAAAAAAACAACATGAATATAAACCATATATATTAGTGATAAATCTAATTTTAAAAAATTAATGTCATTGTTAATGAAAATAACAACAATAATTTTCAATATTATTATTAATATCATTGTTATTGAAAATAGTAATGAAAAAGAGCTTTTTATACTTGGGTGGTTTAATTAATTAAATTGAACAAGGTTCAATTTGATTCAATAACTTTTCAAGAGCGGAACGGAACATGTGGAATGAAACTAGAACATTCCGGCCGAAATTTAGCCGAAAAATCCGGAACGGACCGAGATTTTAAATGAGATGAAAATTGTTCCATTTTGTTCTGTTTTTTGAATTGGTATGGAATGTTTCAGTCATTCCAAGCGAAACGGAACGGAATTGACAACCTTGGTAGAGATCAAATTGAAGAACAAACATATGGTAGATCATAAAATGGAATTATTTTGAGTGAAAACATATAAACTATAAACACTTTAATGTTAGAGAGTATACTAATGAGAGGACTTACTACTTTGATATGACAAGAATTTCCTTTAAGTTCCAAAGGCTATGGAAGATTCAAAAGTTGCATTTTTAATAAAACCAAGAAATCTTATGCTTTAATCTCTTTTGGCTTGTTTCTTGCCGATAACGCTTGTACGCTTTGATTTTGTTTGGTGATTGAAGTAAAATTGAATGCTTAGGTGGTTTTGATTTGGTTTTCTTTTTAATTTCCTTGATTTTATTTTGATTCATTCGTTTTTCTTTCTTTTCAAGTTTTGAGTCTTATTTTTAGAGTCTATTGTCTTTACCTTTTCTTTTCCTTGCTCGACATCATGTAAGATCTAAGAGTGAAGGAATTTGATACACTCATATTACTCTATCTTTTAGTACCTTATTCTTAGTTTTTTATGCATGTTTTATGTCTTACAATATCTTACTTAAATTGTTTTACGCTTAATAGTGCTATACCAACACAAGTATTCCTTCATGAACCATTTGTGTAGAAGATGCATTGTTACAACATCTGGATTGAAAAACTTTTTTATTTTTACACCTCTTGTATGGACACCTAATATCGCCTCCACTAATATTTCTCGGAATAGATGTTGTGTAATTAATAAAACCATGAACCTCATTACAATAATCCATCCTCCACAATCCTTGATGTGAATCTCAATGCATCCATAACTTTTATCGAACCTATATCAAATAATGATAACAACATGTATTAGTTAACTACGTTAAGTAAATAAATTTACAAAAATATCGGTTTAGCTCAAGATTATCCAACCTACTTTCATACTTCTTTTAATTCATTATCAATTATCTACTTAGATACAAATTTGTACACATTAATTTACAAAAATTAAAACTCGGCAATAAAATTGATAAAATATAAAACAAACTCATTAAATAAGCAATTATTTATTTCATCACAACACACCTAAGTCGGAAATTCGACATAAGTTTCAACAATTTACAAACAAATATAATTTTACAAAATCTAAAATAAACCATAACATGTACAAAATCATAAATCAATACAACAAGTTTGTTTGAGAAAAAAATAATAAAACAAATAAACACCCAAACAAAATACATATACTACAAAAATATCCAATAAAAAATGACATTTTAAAATTGTGTTAAAAAAATGATAGATTTACTTACTTAAAATGAAAAATTCACAATAAAATTTCAATCAGAACACAGATGTTATGAAAGTTGAAGAAGGATGAGTTGGTTGAGACGAGGAGGGATGTGGGGGGGTGTTTGTTTAGTTGCAGAGGGGAAGAAGGAGAAATAGGGGAAGGGAGGGGAGGGGAGGGGAGGGTCGATGACCGGGTTATATATTAACTATTACCGATGAAATGTTTTCATCTGTCAATCTGTCGACAATTTTGTCGGTATAAGTGACACGTCACTATACGGGCTTCCCTATTTGAATCTAACTGTAATTCTGTCAGTAACATCATTCATAAAAACTTACACATCATCATACTATTTGGTTTTTTTTAATTCCTTCTATTCCGATTGGGATTCCCTCGGTATATACCGACATAATATTTATGTCGGTAAATACCGATGGAGTTAGCGATGAAAAAAATTCTGTCGGTAAATATCATCATAAAATAATGACAGAAAAAATCCGTCAGTGATTTCGTTTGTATTCGTAGATTTTCTGGTAGCGAGACCAAGTTCATACAGTTGAACAACATAAATAAAATTCATTGCAAGTTTAGAAATCAGATGTGTCTGCAGAAGTTGTAGTGTGAAAGTGAAAGTATGCATAGGAGAACCACCAATAATTTCAAGAATGGGAGGTGAAAGCACATGGAACTAGGCGTCATGTGATTACAATTAACAGTATCAAAAAACTAGGAGTAACATACATAAAAATACAATGAGTGGTTGAGCTAGATAAAACTTGAGATAATAAAGACTAAAGATCATCTAAGGATACAGTATGGGAAGGGCAGAAGTTTTAGTGGTAATATTATAGGTGGCAAATGTAATAGAGTGAGATACATGTTAAGGTGTTTGAGAGTGTGGTTGCAATTGTTTTTTTAAAATGTTTTTCACTTGAAAATACATCAAAATAATATATTTTTTAAAATTATTTTTGACTTCAGCAAATCAAAATGATCTGAAAATACAAAAAAAATTTATTTGAAGCAAGGAAAAAAATTAAAAAATTTTAAATTTTTTCAAAAACACTTTTGAAACGCAAAAACAAACGGTGAAAAACATGATAACATGCCTTGGAATTTATGTATTTATCATGATGAGGGGACTTTACATGATAATTCTTCGGACACTAGATGCCATAATCTTATTTTTTACCCCTCTTAAATACCTATAAAAAAGGCAAAATTAAGAAATATTTCAGTGGAAAAATTGAAAAGAAAAACACATTTAAGAAAAATAAAAAAAATTGAAAAAATATAATTCAAAAAGAAGAAAATATAATTAAGGGTGAAATTGAGAAGAAAAATTGAGAAGTTAAAATTGGTTAAAAATTAAAAATTAGAAAGTCAATAAATAAGTGAATTGGAAAAGATGCCAATATTAATGGATTATTTTAATATAGTCAGAATCGAAATTGAGAGAATGATTGAAATTGGCTAAAAATAAAAAGAAATTAAAGATCCAAAAAGCGAATTGGAAAAGTAGTCAATATTAAGGGACTATTTTAAATGCAATTAGGAACAAGATTGAAAGAAATTAAGAAAAAAAAGGTTGAAATTTACCAAAAATAAATTAAATAAAAATCCAAAGACCAAACTAGAAAAAAATAGCAAACTTTAAGGACCTATTTAAAAATATAAAAATTCTGACTTAAATGAAATGACACATTTTTTACAATACCACGTCATTTCATGCTTTAATTGGAAAAAGAAGAAGAAGAAGAAGAAGATGAAGAAGAAGCATGCCCAAAATATCATTTTAGACATGCATTATTAATACTTTTTCTCTATGAATGATAGATCTGCAATCGTTGTCTTCATGTTTTGGCCTGCTTTTCGCCACTATTTTCTCTCTCTTATGCCTCCCAAAAATTCCAAACAACACACCATTCACCTTCCCTTCATGTGTACTACATTCTCATAAAAAAATATATGTATGTGCTATGGCCTTCTAAAACCACTGAAAAGCTAGAGCAAATAGACCGACTCAAGCATGTTTAACCAAAGTGTACAATCATGGTAAGGGGTTGAGATTAACCCAAGAAAATCAATGGTCATGATCATTCTACCAAGAAAGATTTCAAGAGCTCTATCCTCACCTATAAATAGGGAGAAATGCAAGAAACAAGAGGAGCAAAGCTAAAGAGAGAAAATGCCAAGTTTGAGAGAGAGAGAGAGAGAGAATAAAAAGAGATTTTTTTTTGCTAGAAATTGGTTTAGTTTGAACCAGGAAGTTTTGGAGGGGGAGAAGAGGAAGGAAGGAAGAAAATGGAAGAAAAAAATAAGAGAAAAAAGAAGCTAACTTGAAGAGAAACAAAGAAAACCTATAAGTAGAAAGAGAAACCACCCTCCACTGCCAACACCACCATCGTTCTCCACCATAGGCAAAAACCATAATAGCCCCTTCTCATCTAGAACTAGTTGAGGTAAGCCCCTTATCTCTTTTTCTTCTTTTCTTTCTCATTTATGTTTTGCATTGTTACCGTTCAAAGACCATGTTGCTACTCATGCATGGACATTATGATCACTTGTGCCTTTTTATTTTTATTTTTTTTTGTGTTGATGTTATTTGCATTTTATAAAACTAAACTTTCACCTTTTTACATATACATAAATATTTATTTCTAAAAAGGAACAAAAAACAACGTCAACGAATTTTTGTCAAGTTAGTTTCATGTTTTTTTTTTTAATTAAGTTTGTGTTTTTATAACTAGGTTGACGTGTCTTCTAATTTTTAAGGATTGACAGAGGTCTAGTGTGGTGTTTTTAAACTTAAAATAGGTTTTATAATAAGTCGTGTTTTCGTTAAGTTAGAATCAAGCTTGGATTAAGCTTAAATTGGATTTTTAATAATTTGATTAATGTATCTTCTAGTTTTAAGAACCGACATAATTCTAGTGAGGTGTTTTAAAAATATAAAACAAGATTGATAATAAGTCCATGAGTCTTCTTCGAGTAAGAACCGACGTGGGTCAGACTTGGTATTTTGTTCAACATTTTTTTTGTTTTAAAAAATAAGATAATAAAAAAGTTTATGAAATAAAAAAATAAATTATAGAGTTGTGAGACTCTTAATTTAAGATGCGATGCTAATTCAATGAATATCCACCAATAATAAATAATTTATGAATAAATTTAAAAAATAAAATATATAATTAATGACATGTATAAAATAAATTTATATGAAAATACATAGGTAGATAAACTTTCATTTTAAATGATTTTCTGTATTTTCTGTATTTTCTTAGAACTGGATTTAATTGACTAACGATTAACTGGCGTGGAATGGCGAGAGTAGCCAAAACCATGTCCGTGGGGGCTAGACACCAAGTCTTGTTTCTCCAGAGATAAGTTTAGAACCAGCATGATGGCGATGCATGAGCAAGGCACGTAGGTTCAAAAATAGGTAATATATAGTGCCATAAAAACTGAATTAGACATAATTTATCACAATGAATTATATATTTACTAAAATTGGCAGAACACTCTTAGATTAGATTTATTAATTATAGTATTTAAAAAGTAGTGATATTCTATCAACTTAATGAAGTTTTATGAATATAATTATATTAGATTGTATTTTTAAATTAAATTATGTATTAATTTTTATTTAAACAGTGTATTTTAAGATGTTTGAACTTTTCTATTATTTTATTTCATTATTTTTTAATTGTGTCAAATTGTTATTTACTACTTAACTAAAATTATTAATATATAATTAATTAAAAAATTTTACTAATAATTTTATAATCTAAATTTATATTGTATTTTTTATGTGTTGTTAAAAAAATATTTTTGATAACATTTAATATGAACTAACTGTGGAATGCTTCTGTATTAACCAAAAGTTTTGTGCCTCTCCATGTATTTTAACCAAAAAAAAAAGGTGGGTTTATTTTTCATGGAGTACAAAACATAAAATTAAAAAAAATAAAAAGTGTTTTTTAGTATTATGATATAGGGTGTTTTTTAATTAAAATATATTAAAATAATAATTTTAAATGTTTTTTATTTATAACTTTAATATATTAAAATAACCTAATTTAAAAAAATATCAACTTAATATTTTTTAAAATAAAAAATAATTTAAAACACCCTTTAAAAAACTTATAACACAAAAACAATCACATAATACACGCTCTTCCTCCGTTTAGAAATCGAACGGGACGAGTCGTTTTTGTCTCTTTGTTTGTTTGAATTTCAAATATCAAACGGGCACATTGGAACATGTATCTGCGCAACACAAAGAAAAACCTCATACCCACTATCAAAACCCATGTTAATCACCCGTATAGGTTAACCGGTAAGATTTTATATTTATATTTTAAAAATTATTAATTTAAATTTTATAAATTTTAAAATCATTAAAAATTTATATAATTATTAATTTTAATATTTATAAAATTAAACAAATATTAATCTAAAAAAAACAACGTCTCTCTCTCTCTCAACTCTCAAGTCCATGTAAGCTCTCTCCCTCTCTCTTGCTTTCTTTGGCTATTTTCCAAGCTCGGTTTCTTCGAAAAATTTCTACTTTTTGCAGCTCTAAATTCTAATGCTATCTCAAGCTACATTATTGCAACATTCTTAAAGTTTGTATCTTTCAAGTTTTAAGAGTTTAATTGCTCTGCTTGAGCAAGAAAGTTTTAGTGATGGGTGCATCAGGAAAATGGGTGAAATCCCTTGTAGGTTTTAAAAAGTCTGATAAAGATCAAGACCATGTAAGCTAAACCACACTCATTAACCAAACAAATCCAACCCATTTGTTCTTTAATGTAGTAATAGTGATGTTAATGATTTATTTTTTTTTCTGTACGAGAAGGTAAATGGCAAGAGCAAGAAATGGAAGCAATGGAGGAGCTCATCTGGTGACTTGGGGTCTTCATGGAAGGATTTTAAAGGGAAACATAGGGCAGCGTCAGAGGCATCAGGTTCTTCACCATTAACTGATCCATTTACTACCGCAATGGCTACTGTGGTTAGAGCTCCTCCTAAGGGTTTTAGGGTTTTCAGGCAAGTGTGGGCTGCTATCAGGATTCAAACTGCTTTCCGTGGATTCTTGGTAAATGGGTTTCCCTTTTTGGTCTTGGATCTCTTTTAACTGTTTGTTTGCTGAGAAAATGGAGGAGGGAGGGAAAGTTGAATGTTTTTTATTTTATGAATTGGGTTTGGCATTTACTGTTATGTGGAAAATTAGGAACTTTCTCCCTCTTTCAAGGAGGAAAAAAATGGAACCTTTTGAATATACCTTACTGTTTGATTGCTGAGAAAATGCCAGAAAAGAGAGTTTGAATGTTTGATTTGGATTTTTGCTTTTTCTATCCATGGACAGAATAGGAACTTTCTTCAAGCTTTGAAATTGACAAAAATTGAAGACACCACACATCTGAGTTAAATGCACACAAAGTCTGTGTTAATGCGTAACCACTAAACAGTGCGAAAAAAGCTTAAACTTTTTTTCTTATGATCATTGACTCTTTCTTTGCAATCTTACTAAATCTTAAGTGAGCAAATGAAACACTAATCGAACAAAGAAAACAGGTACTATAAGAGACGAATTTCCAGATTTAAAGCAAAAACTTTGAACGTAATACTTGGCAAATCAATTGACAATGGTTGTTGAACAAGTGAAGGATTGGTTCTAGGCAAGAAGGGCTCTGAGGGCTTTGAAAGCAGTGGTGAGACTCCAAGCTATAGTTCGAGGTCGACAAGTGAGAAAGCAGGCTGCTGTGATGCTTAGGTGTATGCAGGCTCTTGTTCGAGTTCAAGCTCGAGTCGGGGCTCATCCTGTGCGAATGTCCATAGAAGGGCAGGCAGTGCAGAATATGCTAAATGAGCGACATAGCAAGGCTGATCTCTTGAAACATGCTGAGGTATCATAAAAACTACTAAATAGATATGATCCATTTTCATAGCCCTTAGCATTAGCTAGCTATTTCAACTCTTCTGCAATGCTCTAAGGAGTTAGATTCGATTTCAGGAAGGGTGGTGCGATGGCAAGGGGACATTGGAAGATGTGAAGTCAAAACTGCAAATGAGGCAAGAAGGAGCCTTCAAGAGAGAAAGAGCAATTGCATACTCCCTTGCTCAAAAAGTATTCTGCTATCATATGTTTTAGTGCCTTACTTTTTCACATATGCTAACCATGTTCACTAACTAATTTATTTTTTCAGCAATGGAGATCAAACCCCAGCTCAAATACTCGAACCAATAGCTCAGTATACTCATTCAAGAATCAGGAGTTTGATAAGAATAGCTGGGGATGGAGTTGGCTTGAACGCTGGATGGCAGCCAAGCCATGGGAGTCTAGATTGATGGAGCAATCCCACACTGATCCCTCAGTGACTCCACCGAAGTCTTGTGTAGATGTGAACATACATTCAAAATCCTCTGAACAAAGTTTAGTGAAAGTCAGAAAGAACATGCAACTACTAGAATTTCAGCTAGGCCTACAATTGGGCATATTACTCGCTCATCTTCCAGGCCAAGTTCTGAATTCCGCTTTGATGAGAGTTCAGCTTCTTCATCAATTTGTACATCTACAACACCAATATCAGGAAGCACTGGCTTGGCCTCTGATAAAACAGAGGAGAGTGGTAACAGTAGGCCAAATTACATGAACCTGACCGAGTCAACCAAGGCAAAGCAAAAAACATCCGGTCATTTATCTCATAGGATCCAAAGGCAGTCTATGGATGAGTTTCAGTTTCTCAAAAAGTCAGGAGCATTCTCAAATGGAGATTCGAAAAATAGTACTGGTTCTGGTCCGTCAGTTAATTTATCTAAGCCACTTTGCTTGCCAACAAGATTTGATAAGAACTCGACGAAACAACAAAGAGGAATGGATCATTTGTATGATTAGATGTGATGTTTAAGAAGTTTCAACAACTTGTTGTACTCCGTTGTTGAGATATGTGTATTAATTTAGAAGCATTTCTGCAATCATTATTGGCAAGCTGTAGCTAAGAGTCTAAGACAGCTTGGTGAGTTACTAGTGTTTTGAGGGTTATCCATTCTGTAAAATAGTTAATTTTGGTTGTGCAAGTGATCTTCACCAGTAGCCTCCAGCTCATACCAAATTTTGACAGATAAATGGATTTTTGCAGGACCTGAATTGTTCTAGGACATCTGTGCCAGCACCAAATATCGTGAAATCACATTAGTATTGTGGCGTGTTTTCTCTGTCAAGAAGTGAGATTTAACTTGGAACCAATCTGTTCCTACTAAATCATGGCCACAGATCATTGCATCTCAGAATATGCTTTGGATAAAAATTTAGTTGCTATCAAAGCATGTCCTATCCATGTTAGTACTGGGTAAATTCTTTGTACCGATCATCTTTTTAGTAGATTTATCAACATGAATATGTTTTTAATATTTATTTGAAAGCAAGCTCTTTCCATGATAATTCTTCGTACAGGAGATATTTCTAGGTGATAGGAGATCTTTCTAGGAGATTTATCGAAACAAAGATGTTACAACCCAGCATAACAATCTTCAAGTTCGTTTTACAATTCTAAGCTTTACGCCATGCCTGAAGTTGAGAACTATGCCAAAGTCAAGTTCAAGAGGTTTTTCCATGCGAGGGGAATGTCGAAATAAATATTTCCGGTATAAATGTATCAGTGAGAGCTTGATTTCTTGTATGGAAAATTTCTGGCCAATACAAGCTCTAGGTCCAAGTCCAAAGGGTATGAGAGCATAAGGATGCCTTCGTTTCTCTTCTTCACAATTTGGATCAAACCTCTCCGGCTTGAACTTGTCTGGCTCTGGGAAATTCTTGGGATCTTTTGCTAGAACTCCAGGTGCTAACCAGATCCATGTACCCTGCTCGTCAAAAAAGAAAAAGAAAAAGAAAGAAGTGATGCATCTAAAATAGTAGGTGTACTAGTTATAGGTACATGATCAATTATACCTTTGGGAGAAGATAACCTCCTATCTCTACTTCTTTCGATGTTTCTCTTGCAATTAATGGAGAGACAACGTAAAACCTCATTGCTTCTTTAACTACCTGCAATTAAACCATAAATAAAAAAATGGAACTCCACAGTTCGATAACACACACCATGAAACATGGAGATCAAATTTGCAATGAAATGGACATCATTGTAGGTCAGATAAATTGGAGAAAATAACAACTCGGCATCATTGACCGATAGAAAACTCGAAGTGAACTTGAAGACTTGCCTGGTCAAGGTAGGGGAATTCGTTTTGAAGATCTTGAGCTGTTGGCATCTGCTCATGTGGACCAAACCCATCAATTTCAGCAAGCAGTTTCTTCTCGACTTCTGGATGTTGAGCAATTAAATAAACAACTGAAGATAATGTGAATGCTGTTGTAGCTGATCCTGCAAGCAGATGCTCATAAGTAACTGCACTGATATAGTCCGGAGTGAAAGCATTCTTTGACAGAGTCTCTGATTCCCTTGCCCGTAATATGAGTGACAAGAAGTCCTTTGAACCCTTATTTTTCTCTTCCATTTTCTTTCTAACAATCTCCTCAAGCCGGCCACTTATATTCTTATTAGTCCTATCAACTTTCCAGTCCATAGTGCCAGGAATTCGCTTAAGGATCTGCCTAAAGGGCTCCTGCAGTATTGGGACAAGTAGACCAAGAATAATAGAAAAGGAACCTGATAAGTCCATCTTAAGTTGTGTTGTTGAGTAGATATGTTGTTTAATGAACTCTGAGACATCAGTGTTGTCTTTTCCTTGGCTATGGAAACTGTTGACTGAATCACTGGTTGATTGTGGTTTGGAGAGGCCAAAGTCAACACCGAATGCAGCTTGTCCTATTACATCTGTGGCCAATTTGAGGGAGAGGTTGGAGAAAGTGATTTCTTCTTCTTTAAGAGATTGGAAATTCTCAGTTGCAGACTCAATGAATGATTGCATGGTGGGCACTAGGCTGGCCAAGTGTGATGGCTGGTAGACTGACAGTATTGAGTTTCTCATGGTTGACCATACTGCATCCCTGCAAGTTCAAATTTCACCAGAAACTTTTGAAAATCCGCTCATAATCTGCTTTTACCTGTATACCATTTTGGGTGAAGCCTTGGTGAAAGTAAATGAATAAAAAGATATATACAAGAGAAGCACGCTTGTTCCTGTAGTCATGTTACAAATTACCTGGTGAAGAAGAGACCTTTCTGATGAAGAGGTGAAGCTGAGATGGGAGAGGGTATACTTCTATTTGGGATGTCTTTGAACTTCTTTATTCCAATTTCTCTACAAAGCTCTGGGTCAGCCACTATGATCAGTGGTTGTCTCCCCATATGAAACCTGCTCCACACCAGCCTAAAATTTAGTCTGTTTTTCAATTCCAAATTTTTCAGTAGCCTAACCGAGTTTCAGCGTTTCACCATTTTAACCAAAGGGCTCTAGCAAAACAATAGCCGTTATGTAGATATTACATTTGACATTTACAATATCAGATGCAAATCCACAAGCTACACTTGTATGAGACAAGAGTGCACAATACAAATTACAAAATCCTAAAATTTTGTTCTGTTTTCCTGACCAAGTGGTCATTGTTTCATCTTCTATTCATATTCAAGCGAAGCTAGACATTAATCTCTCCACTTCCATCAACCTTTCTTTCTTCTCCAATTACGAAGTTGGAAGAGTATAAAATATATCTAACCTGTCACAAAATGTCTTTCCAGAGACCGTAATATCACAACTCATTTTACTAAGAAACCCACAAAAAAAGAGAAGCAAAATTGGACTTTAAATCAATCCTCTAAACAAGCTCAAAGTCGAAATCACAGAGAATGAAGCAAAAGCTAAACGTTCAAGAACTTTCACCAGCTTTAACATGGCAGGAAATTTGAAGATTAAAAGCAGTAAGCTGACCTGAAAATGGGGCCATAAAGCTTTGCAAGAAATGTGAACACATCAGGGCCATGCTTTGCCATCAAGGGAAGGTGACCCAACAAGGGGATCACAGGCGGGCCTGGTACCTTCCTAACACCCCAGTAGGGCCCATACAAGTAACCCAATAGGCCTAATAGCATAGCCAACACTGTACATAAAGGTGTGACCATAGGTGTGAACAATACCTGTAAATCCGTACTCATCGTCCTTTGGAGAGTATTAAAGCACTCTAAGCTGATGCTCTCGTTTCAGAGATTAGAAGAAAGGGGAGAGCCATGTTTATAGCCCTACCAAAAAGGTGGGGCATGGAGAACAAGTGGTTCTCTCTCTAAGCATCTTTTTGGGCACTATGTCTTTGTCGGTTTTCTGAATCATTATACCGGTGACTCTGTCTTTGATGCCCCTACCCTGTACATTATTTCTCAAGACTTGTTTATATACTTTTTTAGTGTGTGTGAGATAATCGATCCCCTCAACTTTTTTACATGGTCTATTCAAGGGTCGGTGATTTAATATTGAGAAGGCAAATAGACACAAAATAGATTTCGTATGGTTGCCTGGCTGGCATAGGAAGGAGGATCAAGTGACAAGGATACCTGGATTATTCCTATTTTGCCCTAGTCTTATGAATAATCACAATCATTATTTTATATCTCAGATAATATTTTTTACTGGTGACTCTATTTTTTGCTGTGGTGGAAAAAAATTGAGACAAGCATGATATTCCACTATATAATATACAATATAATCTGTGTATTATCATAACTTGATTTGGCCCATTTTCCTATTATATTTTTTTAAAAAATAAAAATACAAGAAAACCCCAAAAGATATTTTCAACTAATTCAACTAATTTTCAGCTATTTCATAATGAATTTTAAAAAATCAAAAAAGTTTTTCTAAAAATAATTAAAAAAAACAAAGAAAATAGTTTAGGATAACACCTATCAACAACAATGACAACCATTGTCATCAACCCCACGACACCAAAATAGCAGAACAACAACCATCTATAAAAATAATAGAGAGAGAAATAAGAGAATTAAAAGAATACTGAAAGTTTTTCCGACAACAGATCTACCATTTCAGGCAACAGTGGATCTCATCGCCAATACATAAGGATGAGCTAGTCAGCAGAGGCATACCCATCCCAACCATTCAAGCGTCTCGAGCTTTTATAGAGCATAAATCCACATGCCAACAACCTTCTCAACGCATTATAATATCTTAGACACGTGACATCTTTGTCGAAACAATTTCAATAAACTTCGATCAACCTCAACCATTTTAAAAGGTAAATTTTAAACCCTATATGAATTTTGAACAATTTTCAACATGATTTTGAACATGGTGATAAATTATTTTTGGTTGTTTGAGATGATTTTGAGATTTATTGCGTATTATTGTAAATGATTGTGATATTTGAAGTGTTGAGATCCACTTCATTGTGTGGCAACCCCTGGGGTTTGATGCCACTATGACGGGGTTGGGAGGATCAGATTGTAACAAGTTTATCTGATGTATAATGGCTTGGTCCTCAATGTGAAATTTGTGTGTTGATATTGCTTTCAATTGTTATTTTATGTGTGTAGGTTGTTTTCAAATTGTTTTATTTTGGTGAAATCAAATTGTTTGTTAAAACTCGTTTGTGTGTTTGTTTATGTCAATGTTTGTTCATTAATTATGAGTTTTTGTTATTAAGTGTTGAAAAAAGTTTGATTTGAAAAAAAAAGTTGTTTTTATTTGTTTTGAGGATAATGGCTAACAAAAAAAATCATTTATGGTTTTATGTGTTAATTGTTTCTACTACCCATTAGGTAACCTAGGATGGTACGTGTCCAATGTTGGCCCCCATCCCTTGGATGTTGGTTATTAGGTAATATAACCATTTAATATATGATCCAATTGAAGATATGATTTTAAACTTGTTTTTATATGTTAATTGTTTCTATTATTTCGAGATTCCCAGGATGGGATGTGTGAGATGTTGGGCTATGTCATTTGGATGTTGTTTATCGGGTAATAGAATCAATTGATGTATGATCTTTTTTTTTTTTAAGATATGAATTTAAACTCATTTTATTAATTGTTTCTATTACTCGTTGGGCAACCCAAGATGACATGTATATGACGTTGAACACTATCCTTCGAATGTTGTTTACAGGTAATAACATCAATGAATGTATGACCTTTTTTTAAGATATGTTATTTAAGCCTGTTTTTATTAATTTTTTCTATTATTAGTTAAGCAACTCAGGATTGTATGTGTTTGATGTTAACCCTATCCTTTGAATGTTTCTTAGTAGGTAATGGAATCAATTAATACATGACCTTTTTTTAAAATGCAAATTTAAATTTGTTTTTATATGTTAATTATTTTTGTTATCCGTTAATCAACCTAGGATGATATGGTCTAATGCCAAGCCTTGTATTTTGGTGTTGCATAGTAGATAATAGGGTTAATTAATACATGATCCTTTTAATATGATTTTCATAACTTTACTTTAAAATGAATAATAAAGGTATTTCTTCTTTCTTATGTGAATATAGACCAGTGGGTTTGAGGGTGCCCTTAATAGTACTTTTTAGAGCTACTATTCCAGTTATATAGTCATTCTCCTTTAAAGAGCATAATCACTTTTGATGACAACATTATTTGTTGATAAATGTAAATATTTTTTAAAACATAACATTTATTTATTGTAAATATTATTTATTTATTTGAATTTTATTTATTATGCTCGTGTTAACGTGTGCATTGAATTTATTCTCGTGTTCTTGTTTTGAGGATATTTTCTTCAATCTGGTGAGCGAATTTGGCTGGATCGATATGATCCTATATAGGCCCACAAAGTAGGAGTGGTGGTCTTCAGACCCATTTCCATCATGTAATCTTGAATTTGATAATGCCTATCATTGATACATTATCCTCTTGAATCCAATGTTAGTATTAAAAAAATAAGAATTAGGCTTTGTCACCATGCTCGAATCCAAAAGCATTGTCTGAGGTTATACCCTTAATCAAAATTTTTGAAAGATCAGTTAGGGTTTCTAATTACTATAAAATTAGGTGACGACTCATGTTTCTACATTTACCTTTTTTCACATTTAGTTTGCCTTGATGTCCCTTGCAATAAAATGACAAATCTACTCAGATCTTGTTAAGGACTAAGGTTTATTTGTTTTTTTTTTTCTAATGATAATGTGCTTGATGAGCTTTAATATATGCTTTGAATGTTTGTTTACCTAAACTGATTAATGTATGGTTATTGTTTGGTATCGTTTCATGTTTATTTTATTTTTTAAAAATTGTTTCTTGTATGCCTAAATTTAATGCATTGTTCCTTTAAATTGGTTTGTTTAGATTGGATATGGAGTTGTGCCAATGCACACACAACTCAACACTTATATTTTGCACAAACATTGCTTGAGATTAGGATGAGGAAGTGGTGATGCCTCAATGGTCTTTGACCTCAGAAACACTTAATAAACAACCAAAATCTTATGGATAGTCTACTTGGTTGTGATGAGTATCCGATGTGATATTGCCCCAGTCTATATTTTTTACAGCCTCGATTTAGTTCATTGAGATTGTTAACTAAACAATGGGGGACCTTTAGAAACCGATTTAGTTAGTTAACCTACCCATCTAGAATATGATGTTTCCCTATGTTATCATTACTTCACCTAATTGATCATTTTCTTTATTTTTATGAATATTTGTATATACAAAAGTTAGTTTTGAGTTCTTATAAAAAAAATGGGGAAAGAAATACAACTTGTATTTTAAAAGCTCAATTTTCCCATAGTATGTTGTTTTCCCTTCTAAAAACCAAGTACCTTAAGCACCTCTATCCTTTTTTCAACCTAGATAACATGCCTTCTAAAACATAGAATTTCTAAACCATAAAAAGAAGCGTTATGAACCATTTGCCTTTCATGTTTCCCTTATTAACATATATCAACATCATGTGAATACGCACTAGATATATTCTCAATCGCTCAAACTCGTTCAACCATATTTTCTTAAATGGTATAACAATATTGTTAAGTATGAGTACCATGCAGGAGCTGTTGGTCATTCCATTGGTCACTATCAAGGTTTCAGGAAGCAAATTGACAAGTTAATTCAACATAGTTGATTATCATTTCAAGAGAAAATGGTGTACTCATTACAGCCATAAAGGAGCGCGAGGCCAATGAAATATGCCATGTGCCAAATGTTGGCATTTCTAGAAAATTTAAAGTTCTCGAGTTTGTTAAGTATACAGGATCTCAATATCCAGAGACCCACCTCAAAGTATACTATAGTAAAATGACTGAATTTATTAATGATGAGAAACTTTTGATCAATTATTTGTATGCAAGTCTGGTTGGACCTGCTCTTAACTAGTCTATAAGGTTGAATGACTCTAAAATAATGAAAATTAAGCCATGTGCCAATTATTGTTTTTTTTTTTTTAAATAAGTTCTCGAGTTTGTCAAGTATATAAGAGCAATATCCAGATACCCATCTTAAAGTGCATTACAGTAAAATGGTTGAAGTTATTCATGATGAGAAACTTTTGATCAATTATTCAGGTGCAAGTTTGATTAGATATGCTCTTAGTTGGTCTATGGGGTTAGATGACCCTACAATAAAGAAGTGAGAATATTTGGTTAACATCTTTTTGAAATATTTTGGTATTAACTTAAAGGTGACTCCAACCAGGTCTAGCTTTCAAAGAATTTTGGAAAATTAAAGACAACATCAATAATAAAACACGAAGTATAATTTGTAAAATTAAGATCGTAGTGAGATTAATCATTAATATGACCAAATAAATTTTTTCTTGTCTTTGTACCGTATGTATTATAAAGAGGGAGCAACTATCATAAATCGATTTTGACCCCTATTTTGATCATATTTTCAAAATAAATTTGTATTATATAAAAATTTCCAAAAAAATGTATTTTCGACATGATTTGGCCAATGTTAGACTATTTCATAAAATTTTCAACCTTTATGCTTGTCATATGCATATTCATGATTTTTTTTTAAAAAAAACTTGCATTCATATGTGAGTGAGACTTGTTTAGGATCAACATTGCATTTTTAGATTCATTATTGTGTTGAACATTGCATGCTTTAATTTGGGATAGATAATATCTTATAAAGTAAGATATAACATACTTTTTTTCTTTAAGATTATTGAAGTACATCTTTCCTTGTAAAAGTTGTGTGAGTTGTGTGATTATGCATAAAAGACAAGTGTGATGATTTACTTGTGATCATCCCTTTTGATCTAGTCCTAAACATGGTTTAAGTAAATAGAGTAATAATTATTAGACATTTAAATAAATAAATGTGTACAAAGTTCTATCTACATCAATGTTTTGAGTTGCTCAGTAACTAGGGATATTCATCACAAATGTTTATCTTTACGTCAAACAGGAACTTGAAATATAAGTATGCAAAAGCACTTTAAGTTTGTGATTTTGTGAGTAACCGGGTGCATTCATCACAAATGTTTGTGTTCGCGTCAAAAGGGAAGTGACCACTTAAAGACAGAATAAATAATATCTCCAAAAAAGAAAGAAAGAAAGAAAGAATATATATATATTTCTCTACTTTGCTACCTTGTTTGTAGTTATGGGAAGGGAAGATTTGAGTTTTCGCGCGAATCAATTATGTTGGTTGCATGATAAATACAATTAAATTTGAAATTTTGTATGGATATTTGATTTAGAGAATGTGAGTATGTTTATTTTTCTTTATTCACTATGATGTATACACTAAGTTGAAGATACCAATATTTGCATGATAGGTCTTTCAAGTGTGATGAGTCGAGCCTAATTATGGTTATTATTATTCTTTTTTTTTTCAAATTTGCCTCAAAAATCAATTATATTCCAATCCTAGAAAAGATTATCATATTTCAAGCCCAAACTTGTTTTATGTTGTATGCAAACTTCAACCATCAAACACTCAAGGTTTTAATATCAATCTTAGCCCAAATAATAGGTACATTTGTATCCTTATATGATGCTTAAATTCAACCCCAAATCAGCTTCCAAATCAGCTCAAGCACAATCCATGATCTTACATGTCCACACAACAAATAACATTTGATTTATTTTAGGTAACCCATTGATCTAAGAGGGCAAGCACATGGATTAAAAGCTGAAGGGGGCATTGTTACATTATTTTGGGTAAAAAAGAAGAAAGAGATAGCTCATAAAGGAGGAAGAAAAATGTGCACTAAAGTGTTCTCAAAGCTGGCCTGATTTGATTTTCCCAACACCTTTCGGTGTTGTGCCCATAACTTTTGACTCAGTTGTTCACATTCTCTGTTCATGATCTGGAAAGCTAGCAGACTGGCCTCTAAATATGTATCTAATAGACATCTTCATAGGAGGCTTCTAAGAGGGTCTAAATGCTGTCCAAAGGTAGCGCTATATTTGTGTTAGAATTTTTACCGAAATTATATTGTGTTCTTCTTTGTAGATTTCAGTTCTTTAGCTTGTAAGATTTATTATTTCTGTTTGATTCAAGTTATTTCATGTTTATTAAAGTGTTCTTACATATAATCATGGTTGGCTAATCTCTTTCTTGGATCCAAATCAAGGATGATGGTGATTGAGGTGAGTTTTCTAAGATATGAATGAATCTTAATGTTTATCTTCTAATTTTCTTCATGAATGTTTTATTATTTCAAAGAAATTTTAGAAATCATTTAGGTAATGTTATAATCTTGAATTATTATGTACAAACCTTAGTTTTAGTATAGAGATTGCTTGATTCAATGTCTTACTTAATATGAAAGTACTCGTTCATTTTTAAGCAATAATCAATTTTCATCCTTTTAAACTTTATTGTAATATCTTCCGATCTAATATCATTATTTTTTATATTAGTTTGAGTTATCTTATATATGTTGAAGGAATCACCAATACATCACCATTAAAATTGATTTGGAACCAAGACTTACTTTTTCTTGTCATTTAAAATCTATTTACACGTTTTTATCTTTGAAAACAAATCCATTAATTATTTTCAACCAAGTTATTGTTCATTTAATTTCTCTTGAGTTTTTTTGGTTACCTAGCTTAATTTCCAGATCTAGCTCTCTATGGATATGACCTCGATCTTACCGAGTTAATTGCTACATCGCACACTCGTGCATTTGGGAGTTAAAACAAGCCGATCATAAAAAGAGAGCAAGCACATGGATGGAAAGCTGGAGGGGACATTGTTACATTATTTTGGGTCAAAAAGAAAAAAAAGACAACTCATAAAAGAGAAAGAAAAACATGCACCAAAGTGTTCTCCAAGTTGGCCTGATTTGATTTTCCAGAACACCTTTCGATGTTATGCCCATGACTTTTGACTCAGATGTCCATAACATTATCATCTCAATTGGCCAATCTATGAATAAGTGCAACGAAAAAATGGTCAAGCAGCAAGCACATATCATGCAACAAAGTTTTCAGAAGGTCAAACATGTTTTAGTAAGTAAGGGAGCGAGCGTTGCTAGCGCATAATGGATTAGCTTTGATGCCCTTCTTGCAAACAATAGAATCATTTCGTTGTATTTGGTCATAGATTGGCCAATTGAGATGATAATTATTTAGACATCTGAGTCAAAAAGTTATGGGCACAACACTGAAGGGTGTTCTGAAAAATAAATCAAGTAAGCTTGGAGAACACTTTGGTGCACATTTTTCTTCCTCTTTTATGAGCTATCTCTTTCTTTCTTTTTTCCCAAAATAATGTAACAATGTCCCTTCCAACTTTCCATCCATGCGCTTGCCCTCTTTTTATAATCGACTTGTTTTAACTCGCAAGTGCACGAGTGTGCGATGTAGCAATTAACTCGGTAAGATCGAGGTCATATCCACAGAGAGCTAGATCTGGAAATTAATTTAGGTAACAAAAAAAAAAAAAAA